>VOFG01000939.1_pt1 | contig 294000 bp, 295 predicted proteins | sample 5384171 | NCBI WGS metagenome assembly VOFG01 (sample SAMN12384726, study PRJNA508395) | human gut metagenome | isolation source: healthy gut F | host: Homo sapiens | reverse complement strand
CCGCTCTTGAAGGTAGCGCGGGCGCTGCAAAAGCACCACCGAAAGGCGCTGACCCCGCAGGACGCCAGAGCGTAAAAAAAGCTGATGAACCACCATGGCAAAAAGCGCCATGCCCCTATGTGGAGCTCCAAAGCGATTTTACCACTATGGCTACGCAAAAGTGAGCCCTTGTCATTACCTGCTGTTTTCAAAGCCAATCAGGCGGACGCTATCACGGCGGCCTTCCAGAAGGTGCGGTGCTGAACAAAGAGCAGGACAAGGCTTCATCCTCGGCCAGCTTCGAAATTCACGGAGCAGATCAGGACGCAGGCAAAGGAAAAGCAGCGGACCAGAGAGGCGGTGAAGGACGGACGTTGAGTGACAAGATCAGAAAATATGTGCTCCCAAACCTGCCGTGTAAATCCTTGTGTTCTGGTTTTTCTCCAAAAATCGGGACGGCCTACCGATCGCCCCTAGCCTTTGAAACCTACTGGTAAGGGCTGGGCGGTATTGACCTGCTGCGGGCCTTGCCGGTGCGGCGGCTGGGATGTATCTGCTGATACAGTCAAAGATCAGGCAGGCGAAAAAAATTCCGGCAGGATGCGGAATACGGCACCGCCCGCTTTGGAACAAAGGATATAAAGCCGTTTTTGACCCTAAATTTCAGAACAATGTCATTCTGACCGACGGGAGCACCATGAACACCTGTCGAAGATACCCGCCAATGCCGGAACCTAAACGCCTGTGTCATCGGCTCGTCCGGCTCAGGAAAGACAAGGTTCTGGCTGACCCGCAGCTCCCTTCAAGCCCATTCCTCGTATGTGGCATCAATGACGGCGTGGACAGTGCCAGAGGGGACGATGATTTTACCCCTTTCCGCAACATTATGAACGAATACTACGCCAGAGACACCAGCCGTAAAATCCGTTCCACTTTCCAGTCCAAAGGCAAGTCCGGCAAGCACCTCACAGGCACGGTCATTTACGGCTATCTTTGGAACGAAGCCAGAGACCAATGGTTGGTTGACCCCGAAGCCGCCGAGGTGGTCAAGCGCATCTTTGCCATGACGATTGACGGCTACGGTCCGTATCAGATCGCCAGCAAGCTGAAAGAAGAAAAAGTCCTCATTCCGTCCGCTTACCTTGCCCGGCACGGCGAGGGCGTGAACAAAAATAAGACCTTCAAAGATGTGTACGGCTGGGGTTCTTCCACCATCTGCAACATTCTTGAAAAGCGTGAGTATCTGGGACACACCATCAATTTCAAGACCCGAAAGCACTTCAAGGACAAGAAAAGTCATTATGTCCCGGAGGACGAATGGACAATTTTCGAGAATACCCATGAAGCCTATCATTGACCAGCAGACCTTTGACCTTGTGCAGAAAATCCGTGGGAATGTCAGACGCTACCCGGACGGCTGGGGCGAAGCAGCTCCCCTCACAGGCTTGCTTTATTGTGCCGATTGCGGCGGCAAGATGTATGTCCACCGTACCAACAACGGCAAGCGTATTTCTCAATATACCTGTTCCCAATACAGCAAAGTCCCAGTTGGAAAGCTCTGCACGACACAGCACCGTATCAATGAAGATGTGGTACTGTCCCTTGTTTCCGAAATGCTCAAAGCTATTGCCGAGTATGCCAAGCATGACCGAGCCGAGTTTGTCCGAGTGGTGCAGGAAGCGCAGTCCAGCCAGCAGACAGCAGAGGTTAAGAAACAGCGGATACGCCTTGCCACCGCAAAGCAAAGAGTTTCCGAGCTGGAAGTCCTGCTCTGCAAAATCTATGAGGACAACATTTTAGGAAAGCTGTCTGACAGCAGATATGCCACTCTGGACGCTCAATATGAAAAGGAGCAGACCGAGCTTACCGCTGAAATCTCTGTTCTGGAAAAGGCTATCAAGAGCTACGAGAAGCACGAAAAGGACGCTGACCGTTTTATCGCTCTGATTGACAAGTATGAGAACTTCGACAAGCTGACGATTGCCATGCTCAATGAGTTTATTGAGAAAATCCTTGTGCATGAGCGTGACCGCAAGGGCAGTATTCAGACCACACAGGAGGTCGAGATTTACTTCAATTTCGTGGGTCGTTTCGTTCCCCCTGCGTTTGGCGAAGTGGAGCTTACCCCGGAGGAATTAGAGGAAATCCGCAAGCGTGAGGAACGCAAGGACAGGCTCCACCAGAACTACTTGAAGCGGAAAGCCAATGGTAAACAGAAAGAGTATGAGGAGCGCACGAAAGCCAAGAAAAAAGCGGAGATTGAAGCCAGAAAACAGGCAATCCGCACCGAGGATATTGCCAGAGGGGTATTTATCCCGGTGAGCAGTTTGCCGCAGCTGGGACCGAGAAAGGGAGCGTGATTTTATGAAAGAGTTGAAACCGAGAATCCATGAGAACGGTATGGACTATGTGTTGGTGGGCGACTACTATGTGCCGGACTTGAAGCTGCCGGAGGAACGCCGACCTATTGGGCATTGGGGACGCTTGCACCAGTCCTATCTGAAATTGCACCGTCCCATGCTTTACAACGAGCTAATTTTGTCCGGCAGGCTCCACACCGTCGTTGCCGATCTGAACGAGCAGGCGGCAGACAGGCTGGACTTGATTATCCGGCAGATGATGAAAGCCGAGGGCGTGACCGAAGCCATGAAAGCGGAAAATCAGATGTTATGGGTGCAGTCAATGAACTCCATCCGCTGCCGGGCAGAGGAAATCATCAAGACGGAACTAATCTACTGTTGAGAGAGGTAAAGCTATGATTTTGGAAGCCATGTATAATGGGGAGTTTTATCCCTGCGAGACAGTTGTACCTACATCACCGGAATACCGAAAGGCAGTCATAGCCTGTGAAAAGCTCATGGAGCAGTTGTCCCAGCGGCTCAGCAAAGAGGACTATGAGCTGGTGCAGGAACTCCGGGCGCAGACAGCAATCGCCCAATGTGAAGAAAGTGAAAGTCACTTCAAGTATGGCTTTTCCGCTGGGCTGATGTTCAGCAGGAAGCCCATGAACAAGTGCAGCAGAAGAAAGAAAAATAGATGAAGAAAGCCGCCTGAGCAGAAAGAAACTGTTCGGGCGGTTTCAGCATTCGCCAGTAGATTTATTCACACTCTTGTGATAAAATTTACTACAATAAAGAGCGTGATAGCACTAATTTTATGGGGGATGCTTAATGAATAGAATTTTGAAAAAATTTTTACAGCGGGGTGTCGATTTAAGTCCTGTGGGAGTTGAACTCCGTGAGGATAATACAAATTATTTTTGTACCCCAAAAGGGGCATCGGTTTTTGGATGGGCAGGGATAGATGGTATCCACTTCTGTTTCATTCGTGGATTTGGAGAGATGGTTTTCTCTGTCAGCCCCATGAATACTTCTCCTGATTATGTTCATCCAGTAGCTGAAAATTTTACCGACTTTCTGCGGCTTATACTGGCTTGTGGTGATGTGGCGGCAGTGGAACAAGCGTGGATGTGGAACGAAGCGCAGTTTGAAGCCTTTCTCAATGAAAACCCTACAACCCAGGAACAACAGCAAACTTTATCGGAAATTTCAGAGAAGATGAATTTGTTGCCTATGGAGCAACCGTGGACATATATCAAAAACCTGCAATCTTCCTTTGATTACAGTCAGATTAAATACACAGAAGATTATTACGATAATGATATGACTTCAGAGGCAGAATTGGTTGCCCCTGAATGGAAGGTCTACTTTGATGGAGATTTCTGGGGACATCGAGGTAAAGACCGTGCCGGAAAAGAGATCAAGCTGGATAAACAATTCGATTGGGCTGGATATCATTGGGTAATTCCGGCAGCTTATTCATGTAGCAAAGGACTTGTCGTTGATTTTTGTATGCGAGTTGATTCAGAAAGCATCCGTGACTTCATGAAAAAATGGAATCTGGACTGGGAAAATGACTCATGTGAAAATTTTACCCGTGAGCAACAGATGCAGATGGAATGGGAAAACCCACTTTGTTTTAACTTCAAACCTTGCTTGAAGTTAAACGAGAAAATATTACAGACAACCCATGGCTGCGCTGTGAGCTTTAATCCTTGTCTGCCAGATGGCGTTATCAATGAGTTGGAAGCAAAATGGGCAATCGACCATTATGGGCTGGATAGTACTTATGGCTGGGTCATATGCAGAGACGTATTTCCTTGGGGAACCAAGCATCACCCTGAAATCAATAAACTTTTTCTTACAATGGAGCAGCAACCAGGACAAGTTCCAGGCTCACATTTCAAAGTTCACGCACCCGGAGATTCATTTATGTTTTCCCATCCTGTTAGCGGAATAACCCATACACTGACCGTGCAGGAAATAGAACAGCAGACAGTTCCTCAAAATAGTTTTGGTTCTGATCGCTGGATTTATCCGACACATTATATTGCCATGAGTTATACACTTACCCCTGAACCGATGGAGAACATTTCGGTTTTTGACTGTGATGAAGGCGATAGACCGATAGAAGTTACACCAGACGATCATTCGTTCCGTCCAGTTGGCAGTAGTTCCTGTTTTGTTGTTGGTGTTATTGGTGGTGCAGATGGTCCGACAGCAGTTATATATGGAACAAATTCACAAGAAAAACTTCATGCTGCTTGTTCTGCTCTGCACTTTGAACCGGTTGGTGATGATGTCGAGTGGCGTATCGTGTTCAATGTTACGCAGTTTGACAAAGAAACATTCCCAATTATCTAAAAATACCCTTAGAACTCTAAGGGCGCACTTCTATACTCTCTGTCGAGAGTAGTGCGTCCTGCGGAGCTTCATTCCCGGTCAGCAGAAGAAAACTGCATGACCGCGAATGTTGCGTCACTTCGTTCCGTCAAGGTGGCTACACCCCCTTGCGCCGCTAAAGCGGCTATCCCCTGTGGACTTGCCGTCCGCAAACGGTTTTGACAAACCGTTCGCCGCCAGCAAGTTTGAAAATCAAGAATCTTAATTTGATAAAGGAGTGTGATTCTATGAAAAAGAAATTACCCATAATCCTCTTGGGTGTTATTTTGTTGTGTGTTGGTTTTCGGTTTCCTTTATGCAAACAATGACATTGGTAAAACCGCAAACAGTTTAGAAGCAGACATTCGCCAATCTCAAAAAATTTTGGATGATTGGATTGTTGATGGAAGCATTTCCGACACAATGGCTGCATTTATTTCTTACCCACAGGACAAGACAGACCACACTTTTTCTGTCTATGTAAATCGCCCTGGCTTGTCTTTTGGATATTTCTTCCGTGGTGGTGGAGATATAGTTGAGGTTGATGATTACATTGCAGAGTTTGTTGTTGAGGGAAATAACGAAAGGGCATTTATCTCAATGAATACCCAAAATATTGTTCGACTTGAAGTAGATGATGGCAACGGCATTCAGGTGATTGATATTGATAGTGGCAAGCCTTTCGCCATTGTCCTGCCCCCTCAATGTAGGAAACATCTGTTTCTATGATACGAATGGAAATGTTGTGGAATATCTTCGCCAACACTTTGACCAACTTCAATTTACCGAACTGAACACAACAACTGAATACCGAAAAACTGACCGTTGACTGGTCGCAATCTGCGAAAAGTTGACGGTCTTTTTTTCCCCATTTTCAAAAAAAAAGGAGGTCACGAAAAATGGCAAAACCGAAAAACCTTGAACAGCTCCGAGCCGAAAAGGAACAGGTCGAGACACAGCTTGCACAGGAACAGCACAAGCTGGAGCGTCTGGAGAACAGAAAGAAGTATCTGGAGAAAGGCGAGAGACAAAAGCGCACCCACCGTCTTTGCAATCTGGGCGGCACGATTGAGAGCCTTGCCCCGGAGTTCAAAGATCTCACACGCACCGAAATGACGGAGCTGATGGAGTACATCTTTTCTCTGCCCGAAGTCCAGCGAGCCGTCCGTCACATGGCGATTACCCACATCAACCAAGCGAGCAGAGGAAAGGAGCAGAAAGCCGATGGCACTATTTCATCTGAGCGTCACGCAGACTAAGCGAAGCGCAGGACAGTCCGCTATTGCTTCTGCCGCCTACCGTGCCGGGGAGCGATTGTATAGCGAGTATTATGGCGAATACAGCGACTACACCCGCAAGGGCGGCGTGATATGCTCCGACATTCTCCTGCCGTCCCATGCACCGAAAGAATACGCAGACCGTCAGACCCTATGGAACGCCGTGGAAAAAGCCGAGCGTGGAAAGACGGCACAGCTTGCATACAGCTTTGACATTGCTTTGCAGAATGAATTTTCCCTTGAGGAAAACATCGCTCTTGCAAGGCAATTTTTATTGGAGCAGTTTGTGAGCCGTGGCATGGTGGTTGACTTCGCTGTACACCAGCCAGACAGAGAGGACGGCGGCATACCCAATCCCCATTTTCATGTGCTTTGCCCCATCCGTCCCATCGAGCAGAACGGCAAATGGGGCTGTAAGCAGCACCGAGTTTACGAGCTGGACGAGGACGGCAACCGTATCCGGGACGCAGATGGAAACTTTGTGTTTAACGCCGTTCCCACTACCGACTGGGGCAGTCCCGAAACGCTGGAATACTGGCGGCAGACATGGGCGGAGCTATGCAACGCCAAGTTTGCTGAAAAGGGGCTTGACGTTAGTATCGACCACCGAAGCTATGAGCGTCAGGGCGTGGAGCTTCTTCCCACCGTCCATGAGGGCGCAACCGTCCGGGCAATGGAGAAGAAGGGCATACGCACCGAGAAAGGCGAGTTCAACCGCTGGATCAAAGCCACCAATGCCGTTATCCGGGACATTAAGAAGAAAATCGCTCTCCTGTTTGATTGGATTGCCGAAGCAAAGGTGGAGCTTGCCAAGCCGCAGGCACCCGACCTTGTTTCTCTGCTGAACGCCTATTACACCCAGCGCAGAGCCGGGGCGTATTCCCAGAAAGGTAAAATCAGCAATCTAAAGGAGATGAACGAGACTTTCAATTATCTTCGGAAGAATGGCATTTACACCCTTGAAGATTTGGAAAGCCGTGTCAGCGAACACAGTGCTGCCACAGAGAGCTTGAAGAAAACGCTGGATGAGCAGACGGCACGAATGAAAGCGATTAAGCGGCTCTATGACAGCTCCGCCGCTTTCCAGAACTTGAAGCCTGTCTATGACGGCTTGCAGAAAATCAAGCTTGAGAAGCCCAGAGCCAAGTACAAGGCAGAGCATGAAGCGGAACTGATACAGTTCTACGCCGCCAGACGAAAGCTGACCGGGGAGTTCCCAGACGGCAAGGTGGATATGAAAAAGCTGTCCGACGAGTATGACGAGCTGGAACAGGCGCACAACACCACCTATGGCGAGTTTAAGACCGTCAGAGACGATTTACACCGCCTTTGGAAGGTCAAGTCATGTGTAGATACTTTAACGCCGCCCGATTTAACGAGCGCACAGAGGAACAAAAGGCCTCCAAAATCGACCCCAAACACGAACACACCCGAAAAAGCCACCCTCACCGACCGGAGGAACTATCCCTGTTATGAATTACACCCCCTACACGCTGGACGAGCGTGACAGATTGACCGGGCAAACGCCGTCGACCGGGCAAACGCCGTCAGTCTGGAAGATTTTCTCCGCACACAGGGAGAGACGCTTATCAAAAGCGGACGGGAATACCGCTGGAAAGAACATGACAGCCTGACCGTCCGGGGAAACAAGTGGTTTCGCCACAGCCAGAGCAAGGGCGGCTATCCCATTGATTTTGTCATGGAGTTTTACGGCAAGTCCTTTCCCGAAGCTGTCCAGCTCCTGACCGGCGAAAGCGGTGAGGGACAGAGCGAAGCCAGCACAGCACCGCCCACAGCGTTTCACTTGCCCTTGCACAACAGGACAGCCGACAGAGCAATCCAATATCTCACAGAAAGCCGAGGTCTCAACAAAACGCTTGTTGAGGCTTTTCTTCTTTCCGGGGATATTTACGAGGACGCAAAGCGGCACAATGTTGTGTTTGTCGGCAGAGACCGAAGCGGTACGCCGAGATACGCCCATGTGCGAGGAACGGCAGACCCATTCAGACAGGACATTGCCGGGTCTGACAAATCCTATCCGTTCCACTATGAGGGAAACGGCAACCAGCTCTTTGTCTTTGAAGCACCGATTGACCTTTTGTCCTTTATCTGCCTTTATCCGCAGGACTGGCAGACAAGGAGCTACCTTGCCCTGGGCGGCGTTTCAGGCAAAGCCCTTGACCGTTTTCTTTCTGAACGCAAGGACATCCGAAAAGTGTTCCTCTGCCTTGACAGCGACACCGCAGGAAGTGAAGCCTGCACCCGGCTGGCACAGGACATTCCCGGCGAGATCGCCGTCATTCGCCTTGTCCCGGTAAGGAAAGACTGGAACGATGTTCTCCGTCAGCAAGGGGACATTCCCAGCCGCAAATTCATAGCCGAGACAATCACGCTGCGAGAGCTGCCCACCGCCCAGCCTGTCCCCATGCTCCGCATGGCAGATGTGGAGCTGACGAGCGTGGATTGGCTATGGTTTCCGTATATCCCCTTTGGAAAGCTGACAATTATCCAGGGCAATCCCGGCGAGGGCAAGACCTACTTTGCCATGCGCCTTGCGGCGGCTTGCACCAATCGAAAGCCTTTGCCCGGTATGGAGACACTTGAGCCTTTCAATATCATCTACCAGACCGCCGAGGACGGTCTGGGTGATACCGTTAAGCCCCGGCTGATAGAAGCTGACGCAGACCTTGAAAAAGTGCTTGTCATTGACGATAGAGACACACCACTGACCCTTGCCGATGAACGCATCGCAAGGGCAATCCGGGAAAACAACGCAAAGCTTGTTATCATTGACCCGGTGCAGGCGTTTTTGGGAGCAGATGTGGATATGAACCGGGCAAATGAAGTCCGTCCCATCTTCCGCAGTCTGGGAGACATTGCACAGGCTACCGGGTGCGCTATCGTGCTGATCGGACACCTCAACAAAGCCGCAGGAACGCAAAGCACCTACCGGGGATTAGGGTCTATCGACATTACGGCGGCAGTCCGCAGTCTGCTCTTTATCGGCAAGCTGAAGGACAGCCCCACAACGAGGGTGCTGATCCATGAGAAAAGCTCCCTTGCGCCGCCCGGACAGTCCATTGCCTTTTCTCTGGGAGACGAGAAAGGGTTTGCGTGGATAGGAGCTTATGACATTACCGCTGACGAGCTTCTTGCCGGGACGGACACCGCCAAGACCGAGAGCAAGACCGCACAGGCGCAAATGCTCATTCTGGAACTGCTTGCGGACGGAAAGCGTATGCCGAGCGCAGAACTGGAAAAGGCAGTCAATGAGCGTGGGATTTCCTCACGCACCATGAGGACGGCAAAGAGCCGTATCGGGGACAGACTTGTGACCGAGAAAGACGGCACAGCATGGGTCTGCTATCTCCGAGACTGACAACAGGAACACGGCAAGCATGGCAAAGACGGCAAGGGTTTTATAGATACCTTAATGTTGCCGCCTTGCCTTGTTCCCTCATACCGACACCGCTCGATGATGAACAGTCACCGGGCATTTTTCATTTACAGGAGGATTTTGAATGAACAATACCGCAACCAACAGCACCCCTTGCCCGACTGTGAGAAAGCAGATCGGCAAGACAACCTATATCGTCCGTGTGCATTTCAGCCAGACCGCCAAGGAGACGATGGAGGACAAAATCAAGCGTATGCTCCGTGAAGAAGTCCGCAAAATGTAACTTCTTTTTGAATTTGATGAAAAAGTCCTTGACTTTTCGTCTCTGGCAAGGACACCGAACAGAGAAAGGAGCGTGAAACCATAAACGAGCAGTTTTCAATTCTTATCGACAGCCGCAGCCGCTTTGAAACAGGCAAACCGGGCGGCGTGTGGCTTCCCATGCCGACCACAACAGAGCAGCTTCATGCGGCTATGGAAAGCGTCGGCATTATCATAGCACAGCGGCGGGGATTTTGCTATCCTTATCCGCGTTCTGTTTCCTTTTCCCGTTCCGGCTGTCTGTCTGCCTGTAAAATGCTGTCAATGTTCTGCTTGATAATATCATATTCCCGGACTTTCTTTTTCAATTTTCCATAGTCGGCGTAAAGGGCTTCTTTCTGCGCTTGGAGGGCTTCATACTCCGATTGCAGCGCGGCGAGGTTCGGGAGCTTCGCAATGCCCGCCGCTTTCAGTGACCTTACGGCGGCTTCATGGAGGATAATTGCCTGTTCCTGTCCGGCGCGGTACTTCTCCCTGTTCCTTGCCTTGCGGTATGCGTCATAGACAGGCTTTGTCTTTTGATAGGTGGAAACATTCTTGATAAGCACCGCCATTTCCGCAAGCCGCTTTTCGGCGTTCTTCAATGCGTCTGCCGCCTGTCCGCTTTCCGCTGCCATTTCCTCAATCCGGCTGACTAAATCCGCGTACTGCTCAATCTTATGTTCCGTCAAGAAATTCATTGTTTTACAAACAGTGTGCTTTTCAGAAGTTTTGTAATACGGTATTGCACAATGAAGCTTGCGACACCCATAGAGAACTTCGCAGACACAAGGCAAAGGAAGTGACCTTTTCCGACATGACCTTAGACGAAGCGCGACAGCTTCATACGTTTGATGAATATTTCAAACGTGAAGCCGCCGAAACCGTCTTTGAGAAAGCCGGGAAGAAAATCACGCCAAAGCTGCTTCTTGAAGCAATCCGTACTTTGCCGGAAGAAAAGCGCAAAGCCATAAGGGCTACGAGTTGGACAAACTCACCGTCAAGGACGCCAGCGGCAATAAGCTCAAACTCACCGTCAAAGGCAACGGCAAGTATACCTTCACTATGCCCGGCAGCAAGGTCACCGTTTCCGCTGAGTTTGTCGAGGAGCAGGCGGCTTCCGTTTTTGCGGACGTTCCCGCCGACGCTTATTATGCCAAGGCTGTGGAATGGGCTGTAAAGAAGGGCATCACCAACGGCAAGGCCAACGGTCTGTTCGGTTCCAACGATCCCTGCATCCGTGGCCAGATCGTTACCTTCCTGTATCGCGCCTATCAGGGCAAATAAGGGGCATCAGCCTATATAATGCAAAAGCGAGGCCACCGGAAATTATCCGGTGGCCTCGTGCTCTGCTCATGAACGGTATTTGGTTGATGCCCCTCTGCGGGGGCGCCTTATTCCATCCCTCTTTTGTTTCCTTGATCTTACCCATTCTTGACCAAGATAAAGCATAAGGGAGAAATGTCAAATCCGTTACCGCTCTTTTGTAAAATCCGTGTAAAATGAACAGCACCTGCCGGAAGGCAGGCGCTGCTTTGCGATGTGTGCTTCGTTCAGCTGATCCACTCGGGGCCGTTGATGTGGTAATCGCCCCACACGCCGTCATTGTTCTGCACGGCGACGCACTTTGAAAAACCGTAAGCGCCGAGCGCTGTGCGCCATTTGCTCGCGTCGAAGCTGACGGTATTTTTGATATTGAATTGCGACATCGACGGCTCCTCCTCGCCCTCCGACATACTGGGCAGACTGAACAGGACGGGCTCGTCGGTTTCGGTGATGGTGAAGAGGATACCCTTCTCCCACTGCGGGAAAGCATTCTCGCCCGTGAGGCCGCTGATGTAACCCTCCGCGCAAAGCTGCTCGTAGCTCAGCTCCATCGGCTCCGCGCCGTGAGACTGCGCGAAGGTCCATGCTGCCGCGCTGCGCTCGGCGGGCGTGAGCGAGGTCGCGGCAAGATCGACGCTGATATACTCTACGCCGCTGCTGTTCAGCCCCTCGTCCTTGCCCCACAGGTCGTTCAGCACACGCAGATAGAGCGCGCAGCGGTCGTCAAATTCGTCCGGCAGGACGGTGATGCGCTCCACCCCGCCGAACAATGCGGGATAGCTCTCCAAAATATCGCCGCCGAAGGCGACCTCGACCAGCGCGCCCGCCGCAAGCTGACCGTCGTCGAGCAGCTCGCCAAGCTCCGCCTGATCGTGCTCGAGCGAAAGCTCGCCCGCGTCGAGCGTATAAATGTCGCCCCGCTCGCTGTCCACATCCGCGAGCAGCAGCGTGTTGCCCTCACTGACCGCGACCACGCGGCAGCGCGCGACTGCGCCTTCTGTTTTGGGCAAAGGCTCCTGATCGCCGCCGTCCGACGCAGGCGGGCAGGCCGTCCCCGCGCAGCCCGCGAGCAGGGCGCAGAGCAGCGACAGGATGAGCAAAAGGGAAAGACTTCGTTTCATGGAAGGTACCTCCTCGAATGGTTTCTGTTTCCTTAGACGGACGGGAAGAAAATTTTGTTCCCGGAATTTTTACAAAATCGCGGGAAAACGGGCTTGACATTCCGAAGAAAAGGTGGTATTTTGACCTTTCTTAATTGGGCAACGCCCAATCAGGAGTTGAAGAAAGCGCCCCGCTGTGCTATGCTGAAGGACAGAAAAGCACAAGGGAGGACGCTTCATGCAATACGATGCCGCCATCATCGGCGCGGGCGGCGTGTACCTCGTCGGCGCGGCCGCGGGCTTCATCAGCGCTGGTTCATGTATACGCCGTGGGTGCGCTCGCTCATCATGCGAAGCGGCATCGAGAGCATCCGCGTGCGCCGCTCAAAGGAGGACTGACTGTGACCGCATCACCCTACATTGCCGTCGTCGGCGGCGTGAACATCGACATCGGCGGGCGGAGCGACGCCCCGCTCGTCGCCGGAGACTCGAACCCCGGACGCATCCGCTCGAGCCTCGGCGGCGTGGGCCGCAACATCGCCCACAACCTCGCCCTGCTCGGCGCAAAGGTCAAGCTCATCACCGCGCTCGGCGCGGACGACGGCGCGAAGCGCATCGAGGCGTCTTGCGCCGATCTCCGCATCGACCTCAGTGACAGCCTGTACGTTCCCGACGGCGCGACCTCGACCTACCTGTTCCTCGCGGACAGCAACGGCGATATGGCGCTTGCCATGAACGATATGGCCATCTACGAGCACCTGACACCCGCCTTTCTGGAGACAAAGCTAACTACGCTCAACGCCGCCGCGCTCGTCGTGCTCGATACGAACCTCAGCGCGGAGAGCATCCGCTATCTCGGCGAGCACTGCACCGCGCCGCTCTTTGCCGATCCCGTTTCGGCGGCGAAGGCCGGAAAGCTCGAGCCGATCCTCGGACGGCTCCACACGCTCAAGCCAAACCGCATGGAGGCCGAGCTGCTCTCCGGCGTGACGGTCACGGACGAGGCGAGCCTGTATCGCGCAGCGGATACGCTGCTCGCCGCGGGCCTGCAGCGCGTCTTTATCTCGCTCGGCGCGGACGGCGTGCTCGCCGCCGACCATGATAGAAAGATCCACCTGCACAACCTCCCCGCGCGCATGGTCAACACCACCGGCTGCGGCGACGCCTTCATGGCTGCCGTCGCCCGCGCGTTCCTCGACGGCGCGGACCTTGAGACCGCCGCGAAGCGCGGCCTTGCCGCCTCCGCCATCGCGATGGAGAGCGCCGACACCATCAACCCCGCCATGAGCCTTACGGCCGTGGCTGAAAGAATACAGTAATTTCAGAAAAGGAGTCATTCGCTATGAACCGTTATCTTGACATTGCCCCCGAAGTAAAGGAAGCACTGGACGCCGGCAAGCCCGTCGTCGCGCTGGAGTCCACCATCATTTCCCACGGTATGCCCTATCCTCAGAACGTGGAGACCGCCCTCAAGGTCGAGAGCATCATCCGCGAGGCGGGCGCAGTCCCCGCGACCATCGCCATCATCGGCGGCCGCCTGAAGGCAGGCTTGACCCGTGAGGAGATCGACTACCTCGGCAAGACCGGCGCGGGTATCCCCAAGGCGTCCCGCCGCGACCTGCCTGTGCTCGTCGCGCAGGGCAGGGACGGCGCCTGCACCGTCACCACCACGATGATGATCGCCGACATGGCGGGCATCCGCGTGTTTGCCACCGGCGGCATTGGCGGCGTGCATCGCGGCGCGCAGGAGACGTTCGATATTTCCGCCGACCTCGAGGAGCTGGCCGACACCCCCGTCATGGTCATCTGCGCGGGCGCGAAATCCATTCTGGACCTCGGACTGACGCTCGAATACCTCGAGACCCACGGCGTGACCGTCATCGGCTACGGCACCGACGAGCTGCCCGCGTTCTACACGCGCAAGTCCGGCTTCGGCGTGGACTACGAGCTCGACACCCCCGCCGAGCTTGCCAAGGCGTTCCACGTCAAGCGGGAGCTGGGTCTGCGCGGCGGCCTGCTCGTCACCAACCCCATTCCCGAGGAGTATTCCATGGATAAGGCCGTGATCGACAAGGCCATCGCCGAGGCCGTCGAGGACGCGAAGAAGGACGGCATCCACGGTAAGGCCACCACGCCCTACCTGCTCGCCAAGATCAAGGATCTCACCGGCGGCGACAGCCTCGATTCCAACATTCAGCTCGTGTTCAACAACGCCCGCCTCGGCGCTGCCGCCGCGGTGGAGCTGGCGAAGCTCGAACGGTGAGCGGAGCGCTCTCGCTCGGCGTGATCGGCGGGGTGGACGGCCCGACGGCGGTATTCGTTACGGGCAGCCCTGCACCGCTCGTCATCTATCTGCTCGCCATCAATGTGCTGGCCTTCGCCGTCTACGGCTGGGACAAGGCGCGGAGCAAGGTGCAGGGCGCGCGCCGCGTGCCGGAAAAGACGCTCTTTCTGCTCGCCATCCTCGGCGGCAGCGTGGGAGCCATTCTCGGGATGCGCGTCTGGCACCACAAGACGCGCCACTGGTACTTCAAATACGGCCTGCCGGCGATCCTGCTCGCGCAGCTCGCGCTGGCCTGGTATCTCGGCGGCCTGCATTAAAACAAAGGAGGACCTTTCCATGAAGCGGATCACAAAGCAGGAGACCCTGCCGGCGCTCGCCGTGCCGGAAGTGCTGAGCGTGCCGGAGCTGGCATACCCCGCGAGGCTCGGCAAGCGGGCGGTCGTGCAGGTGCTGCGCAAGGCAGACGTGAAAAAGGCCGCGCTGGCCGTCGGCGGGACGGCGCTGGTGCTCTCCGCGATCGGCGCGGCGGGCAAGCGGCAGTTCTATAAGCGCATCGTCGCCTCGGAGCTGAAGCGTCAGCTGGCGGTTGTGAACGGCAAGCTCGACAATCTGCAGGCGCAGAATGAGGCCCTGCGCGCGGAGCTCGCGCGGCTGAAGCAGGAAAAGTGAACCGGACAGAAAACGGGAGCCGAAGCATCGCTTCGGCTCCCGTTTCGGTTTCTTATCGTTTCGGCTGCAGGTTGGCGCGCGCGTGCGAGCAGATGGCGTCATAGGTCTGCTGGCTGATGTCGTGCTCGATCTTGCAGGCGTCCTCCTCCGCGGTCCTGGCGTCCACGCCGAGGGCGATGAGGAAGGCGGTGAGCGTTTTGTGGCGGTCGAGCATTTTGGCGGCGACGGCCATGCCGGTCTCTGTGAGCGTGATGAGCCCATCCTTATCCATCGTGATATGCCCGCTCTCCTTGAGACGGCGCGTGGCATAGGTGACGCTCGGCTTTGTCACGCCGAGGTGCTCCGCCACGTCAATGGAGCGAATGTATCCGTGCTTGAGCTTCATCATCAGCATGGACTCGAGATAGTCCTCCGACGCGCGTAAAATCTCCATCGAATTGCACGACCCTTCCGGTTAAAAGTATTCTTAGGTTAACACAGTTTAACCAAAATTGCAAGCGGCAAAAAGTTTTTGAAAAAGGCTATTGACAAAAAGCGGTTAGACGTGCTAAACTGCACAGCGGTTAGAGGAGATTAACACCTTGACCATTCTTTTTTCAATATCGGTTAGAGACTGTTAACCGAAGAACGGGGAGGGAATACCATGATGCCGCTTGCACTTGCCAATGTCGGCGAGGAAAATCTGATCCTCCGAGTCGGTGGGAGTCCGGAGCTGCGCAAGCATCTCGAGGACCTCGGCTTTACCCCGGGCGGGACCGCCACCGTGGTCGCCGCGATGGGCGGAAACATCATCGTCAAGATCAAGGAATCCCGCGTGGCCATCAGCGAAGAGATGGCGCGTAAGATCATGATTTGAGCGCAAATATTTTTGAAATAGAAGGAGAGAGGAACATGAAAACTCTGCGAGACGTCCGGATCGGCCAGACCGTCAAGGTCGTGAAGCTGCACGGTGAGGGGCCTGTCAAGCGCCGCATCATGGACATGGGCATCACCAAGGGCACCGAGGTCTTTGTCCGCAAGGTAGCGCCTCTGGGCGACCCGATGGAGGTCACCGTGCGCGGCTACGAGCTGAGCCTGCGCAAGGCGGATACCGAAATGATCGAAGTGGAATAAAGCGAGTCATAAATTTTTGCAGATCGGTTCAAGCGCTTGAACCGGAAGGAGCATGATATGGAAAAGCAGATCAAAATTGCCCTTGCGGGCAACCCCAACTGCGGTAAGACGACATTGTTCAACGCGCTGACGGGCTCCAACCAGTTCGTCGGCAACTGGCCCGGCGTCACCGTGGAGAAGAAGGAAGGCAAGCTCAAGAAGCATGACGACGTCATCATCATGGACCTGCCGGGCATCTACTCCCTGTCCCCCTACACGCTGGAGGAGGTCGTCGCCCGTAACTACCTCATCACCGAGCGCCCCGACGCCATCCTGAACATCATCGACGGCACGAACCTCGAGCGCAACCTGTACTTAACGACGCAGCTCACCGAGCTGGGCATCCCCGTGGTCATCGCCATCAACATGATGGACGTGGTCCGCAAGAACGGCGACCAGATCAACGTCGCCGAGCTCTCCCGCGAGCTGGGCTGCGAGATCGTTGAGATCTCCGCGCTCAAGGGCGACGGCGTGATGCAGGCGGCGGAGGCCGCCGTCAAGGCCGCCAAGAGCGGAAAGACCATCCCGATGCACACCTTCTCCGGCCCCGTGGAGCACGCCATCGCGCACATCGAGGAGGCCGCCGTCCACAATATGCCCGAGGAGCAGCAGCGCTGGTACGCCATCAAGATCTTCGAGCGCGACGATAAGGTGCTCGAAAAGCTGACTATTCCGGCCGAGACCATGCAGCACATCGAATCGGACATCAAGGCCGCCGAGGCCGAGCTGGACGACGATGCCGAGAGCATCATCACCAACGAGCGCTACGTTTACATCGCACAGATCATCAAGGGCTGCTACAAGAAAAAGAACCACGGTCAGCTCTCTGCCTCCGATAAGATCGACAAGATCGTCACCAACCGCTGGCTGGGTCTGCCCATCTTCGCGGTCGTGATGTTCCTTGTGTACTGGGTCGCTATGGTCGGCGTCGGCGCGCCCGCGACCGACTGGGCAAACGACGGCCTGTTCGGCGACGGCTGGCACCTGTTCGGCATCGGCACCGCCGAGTACACCGAGGTTGCCGATAACTACACCGCCGCGATGGACGCCGTCAGCGGCTATTATGAGCTGGACACCGAGGCCGAGAACTTCGACGCCGACGCCGCTCTTGCGGACATGAAGGCCGTTCAGCCCGACGCCGACTCCGCCACCATCGAGGTGGAGGATGAGGAGACCCTGGCTCAGAACGAGATGACCGTCTACTACGACGCCATCCCCGAGGACGCCGACGAGGAGTCCACCGTTGGCATGACCTATGTGGACGCCGTCAGCTATCTGGAGGAGAACGGCTTTGACGAGCCCGACCCCGCCGATTACGGCGTGTGGGTGCCCGGTATCCCCGTTCTCATCGGCAACGGTCTGGAAGCCGCCGGTACGGCGGACTGGCTCAGCGGCCTGATTCTGGACGGTATCGTCGCCGGTGTCGGCGCGGTGCTCGGCTTCGTGCCGCAGATGCTCGTGCTGTTCCTGATGCTCGCCTTCCTCGAGGCCTGTGGCTACATGGCCCGTATCGCCTTCGTGCTCGACCGTATCTTCCGCAAGTTCGGCCTGTCCGGTAAGTCCTTCATCCCCATGCTCATCGGCACTGGCTGCGGCATCCCGGGCGTCATGGCATCCCGTACCATTGAAAACGAACGTGACCGCCGCATGACGATCATGACCACGACCTTTATCCCCTGCGGCGCGAAGGTGCCCTTCATTTCCATGGTCGCCGGCGCCATCTTCGGCGGCGCCGCATGGGTCGCCACCTCCGCCTACTTCGTCGGCATGGCTGCCATCATTATCTCCGGCATCATGCTCAAGAAGACCAAGATGTTCGCGGGCGATCCCGCTCCCTTCGTGATGGAGCTTCCCGCTTACCACTGGCCGACCGTCGGCAATGTCCTCCGCTCCATGTGGGAGCGCGGCTGGTCCTTCATCAAGAAGGCCGGCACCATCATCCTGCTTTCCACCATCGTTGTGTGGTTCACCACCTACTTCGGCTGGGTCGACGGCACGTTCCAGATGCTCTCTGAGGAGCAGATCGACGCCTCCATCCTCGCCAAGATCGGCAACGCCATCGCATGGATCTTTGCGCCTCTCGGCTGGGGTACCTGGCAGGCGGCTGTCGCCTCCATCACCGGCCTTGTCGCCAAGGAGAACATCGTCGGCACCATGGGCATCCTGTATCCCGACGGCTGGACTGAGATCGGCGCGGCCTTCACGCAGATCAGCGGCTATTCCTTCCTGGTGTTCAACCTGCTGTGCGCTCCGTGCTTCGCGGCCATCGGCGCCATCAAGCGTGAGATGAACAACGCCAAGTGGACCTGGTTCGCCATCGGCTATCAGTGCGGCTTCGCCTATCTTGTCGCCCTGATGATCAACCAGTTCGGCAACGCTTTCACCGGCAGCCTGAACGTCCTCGGCCTGATCGCTGCCGTCGCGGCGCTCGCGCTCATCGTGTATATGCTCTTCAAGCCCTACAAGGAGGCCACGAAGCTCAGCGCCAAGGTCTGATTACCCATTTGATTATTTTCTTCCGAAGGAGTGAGCTTTTATGTTGAACTGGATTACCGCAAATCTGTCAACGATCGTTATCTCTGCCATTTTGCTTGCCATTGTCACCTCAATCTCTCTTCATTTGATCCGGCAGAAGAAACAGGGAAGGTCCTCCTGCGGCTGCAACTGCGCACACTGCGCCATGCACGGCGAGTGCCACGGTAAGCAGTAAAGCAGAAAAGGCGGCATCGCATGAAACGGTGTGATGCCGCCTTTATTCCGTCCGGAAGGTTAAGGATGACCGGCTGCGGAGGCTGCCGGACCGATCGAAAAAGGAGTGCATATTACCATGACTGAAACAACGGTAAAGATCAGCGGCATGATGTGCGGAATGTGTGAAGCACACATCTGCGACGTCATTCGCGCCCGGTTTGCGGTCAGGAAGGTCACCGCCTCCCACAGCAAGGGACAGGCGGTCATCCTCTCGGAAAGCGGGCTGGACGAGGCGGCGCTGCGTCAGGCGATCGCGGAGACCGGCTATGAGGTCACTGCGGTGAGCGCGCGCCCCGCTGAGGAAAAGAAAGGCTTGTTCGGCTTCCTGAAAAGGTGAAGCCCTGACAAGAAAAAGAAAAACGCTCCGTCTGCCGTTGGCAGACGGAGCGTTTTCACTTGTTGAGCCGCTTCACGGGGCGGATGTACTTGAAATACTGTCCGGGATTGAAGTAGAAGTAGGTGACGCGCCCGGGCGTCTGCGTGTCGAGGGCGCAGCCCTCGGCGGCGTAGTCGAAGCCGCGCATCGCCGCCTCGACCTTCTCCTCCACCGTGCGGCACTCCTGCTCGTAGTCGAACGGGCCGTGCTCAAAGACGAGGTATTCCCCCTCGGGAATGTCCGTGAGGAGCATCTGTGCGGGCACCTCGCCGCGGTAGTCGGCGGGAAGCCGCGCGCCGTAGCACTCCGTGCGCAGATAGCCCCAGTCGCACAGACGGCCCGTCGCGTCGTTGAGATAGCCCATGATCTGCCCGGCGTACTCTCCACCGTCGTCGTCGAGCTTGCCCCGGATGCTCTCGAGCAGGCCGCAGATCGTTTCGCAGTCCTGCCCGGGAATGAGCGCCTGCTTTTGCCAGAAGTCCCAGTAGCCGTTGCTCTCGCGGTTTTCGATGTGCAGGAACTTGTGTGCGGGGATCGTCACGAAATAGGTTTTGACGCCGTCCTTTGATGTTGCCATACCAATTTCTCCTAAACCAAGAAAGTAGCGGTCAAACGGGTGGATCTTGGTGCGCAGGACCACGGGCCTCGGCGCGGCGCGGTACGCGCTGGGCGTGACGCCGTAGGCGTCCTTGAAGGCACGCGTGAACGCCTCGTGCGAGGAAAAGCCGTAGTCGAGCGCGATGTCGAGAAGGCTGCGTTCGCTGTCGCGCACCTCGCGCAGGGCGAACGCCAGCCGCCGCCGGCGCAGATAGTCGCGCAGCTGCATCCCGGAGATCTCGCGGAATTTCCGCGTGGTGTAATACTCCGAGTAGCCCAGCGTGCGCGAAAGCGAACGCAGCGTGAGCGCTGCGTCGTCGTGGCTGCGGATGCAGCCGTCGATCTCATCGACGATCTGCTGGATCTGCCTGCGCCATTCATACATCCTTGCTCACCCCGTTCCGAACCGCTCTGCACGCAGTATACCGCGCCGAAGCGTTCGGCGCTTGATTTGACTTGCAAAGTTAGTCTTCCGTCTCGGAAAGTCCCGCGAGCAGCGCGAGCTGGTAGAACGCTACCGCGCTCGCCGCGGCGACGTTCAGCGAGTCCACACCGTGCATCATCGGGATGCGCACCGTGCAGTCGCACGCGGCGATGGTCGACTCCGCGAGGCCGTCGCCCTCCGTGCCGAGCACGACGGCGAGGCGGTCCGCCCTTTTGAGCTGCGGGGCGTAGATGGGCAGCGAAGCATCGCACAGCGCCATCGCCGCCGTCGTGAAGCCGAGGGCGCGGAGCGTCTGCGGCCAGCCCTCCGGCAGGTATGTCCACGGCACCTGAAAGACCGTGCCCATGCTCACGCGGATGGCACGGCGGTAAAGCGGGTCGCTGCACGCCTGCGTCAGCAGCACGGCGTCGATGCCGAGCGCCGCCGCGGAGCGGAAGATCGCGCCAACGTTCGTGGGGTTCATCACATCCTCCAGCACGGCGACGCGCTTTGCGCCCGCGCAGACCGTCTCGACCGCCGGCAGCGGCCGGCGGCGCATGGCGCAGAGCATCCCGCGCGTGAGCGGGAAGCCGGTGAGCTGCTTGAGAACGTCCAGCGGCGCGGTGTAGACAGGCACCTCGCCGCAGCGCGCGAGAATGTCCCGCGCCTGCGTTTCGACGTGGCGCGGCTCCATCAGGAACGAAACGGGCACATAGCCCGCGTTCAGCGCCCGCTCGATGACCTTGGGGCTTTCCGCGATGAAAAGCCCCTGCGAGAGGTCCTCGCGGTTCACGAGCTGATTTTCGGTCAGGCGCGCGTAAACGTCCAGCGCGGGATCGGCAAAATCGGTGATGGGGAAAAGGTTCGGCATGGCGGCTGTCCGCCTTTCTTTCATAAAGTAAAGGGCGCGGCGAAGGCCGCACCCTCAGTATAGCCCCTCCTGCGCCGCGGCGCAAGACCTTTCAGAAAAGCCGCTGCGCCGCGAGCAGCGCGAGCGGGACGCCGGCGAGCGCCTGCACCGCCTTTCCGATCACACACCGCCGCGCGGACAGGGTGCTCCCCGCAAGCATCGCGCGCGTCTGCGCCTGCACGCTCAGCCCGCCCCAGTTCATGATAGCGGCGCAGAGCACAAAGCCCGTGCGCGTGGCGGGCAGGGCGTTCACGCCGTTCGTCATCTCCACAAAGCCGAACAGCGCCGCACGCGGCAGCGGCGGCAGCGCAGCGAGCGCGGGCACGAGCGACAAGAGCCGCAGCAGCACCATGAAGATCACAAAGGCGCTGACGCTCCCGACCGCCGCGAACGAGCCCTGCACCGCCGCGGGGAGCGCCGCGGCGAGGTCGAACGGCGCGCGCTGCCGCGAAACGGCCTTCCGACGCGGCAGACCGAGGTCGCGCCGCAGCAGGACCCCGGTCACAAGCGCCGCGCCGACGTGAATGAGGTAGAGATACATTCCGGCACGCGCGCTGCCGAACACCGCCGTGCCGCACACGCCGAGAAAAAAGCCGGGGCCGGAGTTGTTGCAGAACGCCAGCAGCTGCTCAGCCTCCTCCCGTGCGATCTCGCCGCGACCGTACAGCTCCGCGACCGTCCGCGCGCCGACCGGATACCCGCCCAGCAGTCCTAAAATGAGCGCGCTTGCGCCCGCGCCGCTCACACCGAAGAGCGGGTACATGACGCCCGCCATCGCGCGGGAGAGCAGCCGCGGCACATCGCTCTGCACGAGCAGCGACGAGAGCACGAAGAACGGAAAGAGCGACGGCAGCACCGTTTGCAGGCACAGCGTCACGCCTTCCCGCGCCGCCGCCGCGCTCACGTCGGGGAAAAAGAGCAGCGCCGCGCCGAAAAATACCGGGAAAAAGCAGCGCCGCCGCGCCGCGCAGTCTTGCCACAGCCTCGCCCCCTTTCGGAAGAGCGTATGAGCGCCGTGTGAAAATTATCCGCGCAGCGAAGAAAAGAGAGCCGGCCAAACGGTCGGCTCTCCTGCATTAGATCTCGTAGTCCGCGGCGACGCGGTCGATGCGGATGGACTTGCAGAGGGTGCTCACGGCCTTGTGCCGCGGATCGTCCTTATAGATTTGCAGGTCCTCCATCGACGCAAACTCGGAGACGAGCACGGCGTCGTAATTGTCCTTGCCGATGCAGCGCTTCACCTCGCAGCGCTTGAGCTGGGGAATGACCCCGAAAAGCCCACGCAGTCCGGTGAGGAACTGCTCCTGCTCCCGCTCCGTCCCCTCGCGGAACTTCCACATCACGATATGGCGGATCATTTCGCGTTATAGACCTCGATGGCCTTCTTGAGGATATCCATGGCGCGCTCGATCTTCTCCGCTTCGAGGACGTAGGCCATGCGGACCTCGTTGAGCCCCTTGCCGGGCGTCGCGTACATCGGCGCGCCGGGGGCGAACATGACGGTCTCGCCGTTGTCGTTGAACTCCTCGAGCAGCCAGCGCTGGAAGGTATCGGCATTGTCCACCGGCAGGGCGGCCATCAGGTAGAACGCGCCCTTCGGGCAGTCGAAGATGACGCCGGGGATCTCGCGCAGCTTGCGCACGAGCGTGTCACGGCGCTTCTTGTACTCGTCGCGCACGGCGGCAAAATACTCGGGGCCGACGGTGTAGAGGTGCGCGGACGCAACCTGATCGAGCGTGGCCACGGAAAGGCGGGACTGGCAATACTTGAGCGCGTGGCCCAGCAGCTCCTTATTCTTGGTGATGAGGCAGCCGATGCGCGCGCCGCAGGCAGAAAAGCGCTTGGAAACGGTGTCGATGACGACGATGTTCTCCGGCGCTTCCTCGGCAAAGGAGCCGAAGGACTGCAGCGGCTCGCCGCCGTAGACGAACTCGCGGTAAGCCTCATCGCCGATGAGGAACAGATCATGCTTCTTGGCGAGGTCAACGAGCATCTTCATCTCGTCGTCCGTCAGCACCACGCCGGTGGGATTGCCGGGGTTCGTGACCATGATGGCGCGGGTATGCTCATTGATGAGCGGCTCGATCTTCTCGCGCTCGGCGTAGTGATAGCCCTCCTCGGGGCAGGTCGGGATGGGGGTGATGGACGCGCCGCAGGTGCGCACCATGGTGTTGTAGTTGGGGTAGAACGGCTCGGGGATGAGGATCTCGTCGCCGTCGTCGAGGATGCACTGGAGCGTGATGGCAAGCGCCTCGCTGCCGCCGGTGGTGATGTAGATCTCGCTCTTATCGAAGTGCATATCGAGCTTATCGTAGTAGCCCTTGATGGCGTCGATCAGCTCGGGGATACCGGGGGAGGGAGCGTATTCGAGCACGGGCTGCTCGAACTTGCGGATGGCTTCAAAAAAGGCGGGAGGGGTCTGCACGTCGGGCTGGCCGATGTTCAGGTGATAGACCTTGATGCCGCGCGCCTTGGCCGCCACCGCATAGGGGTGGAACTTACGCATCGGGGACTGGCCGCATTTTTCGACCTTGCTGGAAAACTTCATGAAAAATTCCTCCTCATTTTTTAGATACGCCTTGATCCCTGGAAAGTATTCATAACCACATGAAATTATATAATAGAACGAGTGAAAAAACAAGTCGGACGAGCGCCAAAAGCGCAGAAAAAAACTTAGGTAGAATGACTAACAGAGCATAAAAATTCCGTTAAGCTTTGTTCGCCTTCACCATAGACCGTAATGCCGTTCGCCTTCAGAAGCTCCGCCGTCACGCCGTCTCCGGCGGTGAGCGCGCCGGTAAACGTGCCGTCGTAAATTTCGCCGCTGCCGCAGCTCGGGCTGCGTTCCTTGAGCACGGCGGCGAGGACGCCCTCGCGCCGCGCTGTCTCCAGCGCACATTCCGCGCCGCGGCGGTATTCCGCGGTCACATCGCGCCCGTCCTTCCTCACCACGCACGCGCCGCGCCGCTCGCTCGGCGTGCGCGGCGTGGGCAGTCCCCCGAGCACCTCGGGGCAGACGGGGATCAGCTCGAACCGTTCCGCAAGAGCGCAAACGGCCTCGTTTTTCTTCGACTTGCCGTCATAGCGGCAGGGCGTGCCGAGCAGGCACGCGCTCACGAGCAGCTTCGGCTTCATCGTCCTACCTCCAGCGGCGCTCCGTTAAGCTGCGCGAGTACGAGCGTGTCGCCCTCATACTTGAGCTTGAGCGAGAAAAACGGCTCGTCCGTGTCGAGCAGCCGCAGGAAGATCTTGTCGCCCTCCCAAAGCCTGAGCTTCAAAAGCTCGCTCTTTTTGATCCATGCCAGCTCGCCCTCGTCGCACTCCTTCGGCGTGCCGGTCCAGCCGTCGGCGGTGAAGAGGTGCATATACTCCGTCTCGTAGCGATCGGAGACAAAGGTCACGAGACCGCGGTAGCGCCAGCGCGTGAGCGTCAGACCGGTCTCCTCCCGCGTTTCGCGCAGGGCGCAGTCCTCGGGCGACTCGCCGTCCTCAAATTTGCCGCCCACGCCGATCCATTTGTCGTGGTTGAGGTCATTCTCCTTTTTCGTGCGGTGCAGCATCAGATATTCGTCGCCGCGCTCAAGATAGATGAGCGTCGAGTTGACGGCGCGGAAGATGTTCATTCCCATGGCGTGCCTCCTTGCATTTGCTTGCCCATAGTATAAAAGCGCGGCGGCGAAAATGCAAGCGCCGCGGACAGGCAAGTTTCCGCCCCCGCGCGCATACCCTTGCCTGACAGGGACAAACGCACAGGGAGGTAGCGCAATGGATGTGAACGGAAGGGAATATCTGGCCCGCATGGCGGAGCTGTTCGATCTGCCCGCCGACGTGGCGGCGGGACTGAGCCACATGGAGCTGCTCGGCGACCGACAGCTCCTTTTGGAGGGGCACGAGGGCCTGCTCGCCTACGGCACGGAGCTCATCGACGTGAGCGTGGGCGGCGCGGTGCTGCGCGTGACCGGCGAGGGGCTGACGCTCAAAAGCATGACCGAGCGTGAGGTGCGCATCGGCGGACGCATCGACGGCGTTGAATTTCTGCGGTAGGGAGGAGGGAGAGAATCATGGATCGTGCGGCCCGACTGCTGCGCGGCACGCTGCGCGTGCGCGTGGAGAGCGCCTTTCCCGAGCGGGTGCTCAACCTCTGCGGCGCGCACGGCATCGCCTTTTCCGACCTCCGGTGGGAGAGCGTGAGCGCGCTGTCCTTCACCGTCCGCGCCGCCGAGCGAAAAAAGCTCGAGCGGCTCCTCGCGCCGCTCGACGCCGCGCTGACCGTCGAGCGCGCGGCGGGCGCGCCCTTTTTCCTGCGCCGCTTCCGTCGCCGCTACACGCTGCTCGCGGGGCTGGCGCTCATGCTCGCGCTGTTCTTTGCCAATTCCTTCTTCATCTGGGATTTCGAGGTCAGCGGCAGCGAGACCGTCCCGGCGGAAAAGATCCTGCGCGTGCTGGAAAAGCAGGGGCTGCGCCGCGGCAGCTTCGCCTACTCCTTCCGCCCGCAAGACATCTGCAACCGCGCCCTGCCGGAGCTGCCCGAGCTTGCGTGGCTGACGGTCAACGTCCGCGGCTGCCGCGCCTACGTCAGCGTGCGCGACCGCGTGCCCAAGCCCGAGCTGGCGGATGACCGCACGCCCACGAACGTCGTCGCGAAGCGCGATGCCCTCGTCACCGAGGTGCGCGCTTACGACGGCAGGGCGATGGTGAGGAAGGGCGGCACCGTCACGGCGGGTCAGCTCCTCATTTCCGGCGCGGTGCAGACCGAGGGGCCGGAGCGCCCGAACGTTCCGAGCCGCCTGCTCGCCGGGCGCGGGCAGGTCCGGGGCCGGACGTGGTATGAGCTTTCAATCCGGGTCCCGCTGCAATATGAGGAAAAGCGGTACACCGATGACGAAAAGCACAGCTATGCGCTGCTCTTGGGCGAAGGACGGGTAAAATTTGGCGCAAAAGGGAGTAGCAATTTGCAGGGCAGTTGTGATAAAATAATACATCAAACAAAATTGTCTCTGCCCGGCGGTATGGCGCTCCCACTCACCTGGGAGGAAACGACGCTGCGCCCCTACGAAACGCGCACCGTCACAAGGACGCGCACAGAGGCCGAGGAGCTCGGCGCGCGGACGCTTTCGGCGTATCTTCTCACGAGGATCGACGGCGCCGTGACGGCGACGCGCGTCGCCTCGGCGGTGCAGGGGGATTGGCTGCTCGTCACGCTCTCGGCGGAATGTCTGGAGCAGATCGGCGAGACCGTGCCCATTTTAACGGAATGAACGCATTTTCCTGCGGCGCTGCCGCAGGATCTTATGAAAGGACAAGCTTTTCTATGGAACAGCGCATCAGCATTGAACGCCTGGAGCAGGCGATCAACCTCTTCGGCTCGTTTGACGAGAATATCCGCCTCATCGAGTCGGAATTCCACGTCACCGTCGCCAACCGCGAGGGCGAGCTGCGCGTCAACGGCGAGCCGGAGGACACCATGCTTGCCTGCAAGGCCCTCTCCGCGCTTTTGACGCTCTCCAACCGCGGCGAGGCCATCAACGAGCAGAACGTCCGCTACGTCATCGGACTGGCCCGCTCGGGACAGGAGGAGAAGATCGGCGAGCTGACGCAGGACGTTATCTGCATCAGCGCCAAGGGCCGCCCCATCAAGCCCAAGACCATCGGGCAGAAGGAGTATGTGGACTCCATTTCTCAGAATACCGTCACCATCGGCGTCGGCCCCGCCGGCACGGGCAAGACCTATCTCGCCGTCGCCGCCGCGGTCGCGGCGTTCCGCGAGCGGAAGATCAACCGCATCATTCTCACGCGCCCCGCGGTCGAGGCGGGCGAGCGGCTCGGCTTTCTGCCCGGCGACCTGCAGAGCAAGGTCGATCCCTACCTCCGCCCGCTCTACGACGCGCTCTTTGATATGCTCGGCGCGGAGACCTATCAGAAGTATCTCGAACGCGGCAACATCGAGGTCGCGCCTCTCGCCTATATGCGCGGCCGCACGCTCGACGACAGCTTCATCATTCTCGACGAGGCGCAGAACACCTCCTGCGAGCAGATGAAAATGTTCCTGACGCGCATGGGCTTCGGCTCAAAAATGGTCATCACCGGCGACGCGACGCAGATCGACCTGCCCGCCGATAAGCTGAGCGGTCTCAAGCAGGCGGTGCGCGTGCTCAAAAATGTCGAGGGCATCGGTATCTGCGAGCTGACCGATCAGGATGTGGTGCGTCACGTCATGGTCCAGCGCATCATCAAGGCCTACGCGGACTATGAGGACGCCCGGAACGAAAAGAGGAAACGATAATGGCAAAGAGACACTATATTCCCATCACCTCGGATGTACCCGGAGCAGGCGAGAGCAAATGCGCCTTCATCCGCAAGGTGATCCGCACGGCGCTTGCCGCCGAGGGCGTGGATTTTCCCTGTGAGATCGACGTGCGGCTGACGAACGACGAGACCATCCACGCGATCAACCGTGAGATGCGGCAGGTGGACCGCGCAACGGATGTTTTGAGCTTTCCGATGTTCGAGCTTACCCCCGGCGAGCTTCCGGGCGAGGAGGACGCCGACCCCGGCACGGGCCTGGTCCCGCTCGGCGATATGGTCATCTCACTCGAGCACGTTGCCGCGCAGGCGAAGGAATACGGACACTCGAACCGCCGCGAGCTTGCCTACCTTGTGACGCACTCCGTGCTCCACCTTTTAGGCTACGATCATCTGGACGAAGGCCCCATGAAGGCGCAGATGCGCGAGCATGAGGAAGCCATCATGAAGCGGCTCGACCTCGAGCGGTAGGATACGGAAAACGCTTGTACGCCGCAGCAGCGGCGACGCATAAAACAAGAATTGTTCAACATGAAAGAAAGTTGAGGATCACCTATGCAAAAGACAAAAACCGCCATGATCACCCTCTGCGGGCGTCCGAACGTCGGCAAGTCCAGCCTGACCAACGCGCTCGTCGGCGAGAAGATCGCCATTGTCTCCAATAAGCCGCAGACCACGCGCAACCGCATCTACGGCGTCGTGACCGAGGGCGATACGCAGCTCGTCCTGCTCGACACTCCGGGCTTTCACAAGCCGCGCAGCCGTCTGGGCGACTACATGGTGAAGGTCGCGCGCGATTCCATCGCGGACGTGGACCTCGTCGCTCTGCTCGTCGAGCCGGTGCCGCACGTCGGCATCCCCGAGCAGGAGCTGATCGAGAAGATCCAGCAGTCGAGCCTGCCCGCCGTTTTGTGCATCAACAAGATCGACACCGTTGCGAAAAAGGACGACCTGCTCGCCGTTATCGCCGCCTACAGCGAGGCGTATGATTTCGACGGCATTTTTCCCATCTCCGCGCGCACGCGCGACGGGCTGGACGAGCTGCTGGACGAATTCAAGAAGCACGCCGTCGAAGGCCCGCAGCTCTTCCCTGACGGCATGACCACCGACCAGCCCGACCGTCAGGTCGTGGGCGAGATCGTGCGCGAAAAGCTGCTGCGCAACCTCGACAAGGAAATTCCGCATGGCACGGCCGTGGAGATCACGCGCTTCATCGAGCGCGACGACGAGGTCATCGAGGTCGATGCCACCATCTACTGCGAAAAGGCCAGCCACAAGGGCATCATCATCGGCAAGAACGGCGCGATGCTCAAAAAGATCTCCACCGAGGCGCGGCAGGACATCGAGCGCTTCATGGGCACGAAGGTCTACCTCGAGACCTGGGTCAAGGTCAAGGAAAACTGGAGAGACAACATGAACTATATCCGGAGCTTCGGCTACAACGACCAATAAGCCTGCCGGCGGTGCGGTATGACGCCGCGCCGGTTTTCCTGCGAGCGGGAGCGAGCCGCCGCGGTAAGCGGCGTGATCCGGAGCGCAGCGAAGGATCCCGTAGGGCGAATTCACTTCGCCCGTTAAACGGGTGAAAGGGCTCCCGCGCGGCGAAGCCGCGTGGGACAAACTGGAGAGATAACATGAACTACATCCGGAGCTTCGGCTACAACGACCAATAAAAAATTTTCCAGCCATATTCTCCGCGCTTCTCCTCATGCTAACGCCGAGAGGTGAAGCAAATGGACAATGGCTACTATCGGCTTTTTCTGCAAACCGGGAATCCGACCTTTTATATGCTGGCAAAGCAAGCGGAGGAGTGTGAACAGCCGCCCAATGCCCGATAAACTTGTCACCCGCGGCCTCGTGCTCCGTGCAACGGAGACAAAGGAGGCCGACTACATCCTGACCGTCCTCACCGCGGAGCATGGACGGCTCGCCGTCATTGCGCGCGGCGCGCGGCGGCGTACCAGCAAGCTCGCCGCGGCCTGCCAGCACCTTGCCTTTTCCGAGCTGGTGCTCTACCGCCGCGGGAGCTGGTACTATCTCGACGAGGCCTCGACCATCGCGCTCTTTGACGGTCTGCGCACCGATCTGGAAAAGCTCTCCCTCGCGTCCTACTTCGCCGAAATGGCCGAGGCGGTCACGAGCGAGGACCTGCCCTCCGGCGAGGTGCTGTCCCTGCTGCTCAATTCGCTCTACGCGCTCGACACGCTGGACCGCCCGAACGAGCTGGTGCGCGCCGCCTTCGAGCTGCGCCTGCTCGCGCTCTCCGGCTATGAGCCGCTGCTCGACGACTGCGCCATGTGCGGCAGGGCCGATCCCGTCGAGCCGGTGTTCGATGCGGCGCAGGGCGTGGTGCTGTGCAAAAAATGCGCGGGACCGGCAGGCGGTCTGCCGCTCGACGCGGGAGCGCTCGCCGCGATGCGCCACATCGTCGGCGCGCCGTCCAAGCGATTGCTGTCGTTCACGCTTGAGCCTGCCTCGCTCGCGCGCTTGAGCGTGGCCTGCGAGACCTTTGCTGCCGCGCAGCTCGACCGCCGCTTCAGGACGCTCGACTTTTACAAATCCATAAGATCGACATAGGAAATCACCATGACAGAACTGTTTGAAAAATCCATCCGTGTGCTCGAGCTGCCGCAGCTTTTGGAGCGCCTTTCGCAAAAGGCGGTCAGCGAGGCGGCAAAGGAGCGCGCCCTGCGCCTGACGCCCTCCACCGATGCGGACGATGTGCGCCGCTTACAGGACGAAACGGACGCCGCCCGTGCCCTCATCGGCCTGCGCGGCAGTCCGTCGTTCTCCGGCGTGAAGGATGTGCGCGAGGCACTTGCCCGCGCCGAGCGCGGCGGTATGCTCAATCCCCGCGAGCTGCTGACCATCGCGGGACTGCTGACGAACTCCCGCCGCGTGCGGGAATATTACGAGGCCGACCAGGGCGAGGGCACCGTCCTCGACCGGATGTTCGACTCGCTCCACGCCAACCGCTTTTTAGAGGATAAGATCACGACCTCCATCCTCTCCGAGGACGAGATCGCCGACGCCGCCAGCCCCGAGCTGACGGATATCCGCCGTCACAAGCGTGCGGCAAGCGCCAAAGGCAGACAGATCTTGCAGAAGATCATCTCCTCGCCCAGCTACAAGAGCACGCTGCAGGAGGCGCTTATCACCCAGCGCGACGGGCGCTTCGTCGTGCCCGTCAAGGCGGAGCACCGCGGCGACCTGCCCGGCCTTGTTCACGACATTTCCGCCTCGGGCGCGACGCTCTTTGTCGAGCCGATGGGCGTCGTGCAGGCGAACAACGAGCTCAAGGAGCTGGAGGCCAAGGAAAAAAAGGAGATCGAGCGCATCCTCTTTGCCCTCTCCGCCGAGGCGGCAGGCTTCTCCGAGGCGATTCTCTGGGATTACGATATTCTCGTCCACCTCGACCTCATCTTTGCCCGCGGCGAGCTGAGCTACCAGATGGACGCCGCGCGGCCCGAGATTCGCACGGACGGCAGCGTTTCCCTCCGCCGCGCCCGCCATCCGCTGCTCGATCCCGCCAAGGCCGTGCCCATCGACATTGAGGTGGGCCGCAGCTTCGATACCCTCGTCATCACCGGCCCCAACACCGGCGGCAAGACCGTCAGCCTCAAAACGCTCGGTCTGCTCTGCCTGATGGCGCAGTGCGGACTGCACATTCCCGCGGGCGACCGCAGCGCGGTGAGCGTGTTCACCGGCATTCTCGCCGACATCGGCGACGAGCAGAGCATCGAGCAGAGCCTTTCCACCTTCTCCGCGCACATGAAGACCATTGTCAATATCCTCGACGAGGCGGACGGCGATTCCCTCGTCCTCTTCGACGAGCTGGGCGCGGGCACCGACCCGGTCGAGGGCGCGGCCCTCGCCATCGCGGTCATCGAGCACGTCCGCGCCCGCGGCGCGAAGGTCGCCGCCACCACGCACTACGCCGAGCTCAAGACCTTTGCCATGACCACGGCGGGCGTTGAGAACGCGAGCTGCGAGTTCGACGTGGAGACGCTTTGCCCCACCTATAAGCTCCTCATCGGCATCCCCGGCAAGTCCAACGCCTTCGCCATCTCCGCGCGGCTCGGCCTCGACCCGCGCGTCATCGAGACGGCGAAGCAGCAGATGGACGCGGAGAGCATCCGCTTCGAGGACGTGCTGACGCAGCTGGAGATCAAGCGCCAGCAGCTCGAAAAGGAGAAGGAGGAGATCGACCGTCTGCACGCGAAGCAGGAGGAGGACTCCCGCCGCGCCCGCGAGTTCCGCGCCCAAATGGAGCGCGCCAAGGAGAACGCCCGCAGCCGCGGCGAGGCCGAGGCCAAGCGCATCCTTGCCGACGCCAAGAGCGCGGCGGATGCCGCCTTCCGCGAGCTGGACGAGCTGCGAAAAGCGCAGAAAAAGCAGCTCGACGCGCAGGCGATGAACGAAAAGCGCGTCGAGATCGTCTCCGAGCTCAACGCCGCGCGCGAGCGCGCCGGTGTGCGCGATGAATCGCGCGAGCCGATCCCCGCGCCGTCCCGTCCCATCCGCGCGGGCGACCTGGTGGAGATCCCCGGCACGAACCGCCCCGCCGAGGTCACCGCCGTCAAGGGCGACCGGCTCGTGCTCAAGGCGGGCGTTCTCTCCATGACGGTCAAGAACGACGAGGTGCGCCTCATCGAGGACGACGAGCGCGCCGCCATGAAAAAACCGTCCGTGCCCGCCTCGCCGACCCGCCGCATCCTCAACACCGCGGCAGCCGCCCGCGAGCTGGATCTGCGCGGCATGGAAACGCTTGAGGCTGAGAGCGTGCTGGAAAACTATCTCGACGCCGCCCGCCGCGCCCACCTCGAGACCGTCACCATCATCCACGGCAAGGGCACCGGCGCGCTGCGCAAGGCCGTGCAGGCATACCTGCGCCGCGATAAAACGGTCAAGTCCTTCCGCCTTGGCAATTACGGCGAGGGCGAGAGCGGCGTGACCGTTGTGGAGTTCAAGTGAGCACTGTCCGCCTGCCGCGGACAAACTGGCACTTTCGGCAGACTGCCCGAACGAAACGCCCTGTTTTTCCCGAAGTTTGTAAAAAAGTGGATTGACGAATGGGGTTTGGATGGTATAATATACTCAATATCCCGTTAGTCTGATTTGGGAGGATGAGAGAATGGTTACACAGGAAGTCACCATCAACAATGAGGTTGGTCTGCACGCGCGCCCCGCGACCTTTTTCATTCAGAAGGCCAACGAGTTCAAGAGCGGCATCTGGGTGGAGAAGGACGAGCGCCGCGTAAACGCCAAGAGCCTGCTGGGCGTGCTGTCCCTCGGCATCACGAAGGGCACCACCATCACCCTGCTTGCCGACGGCAGCGACGAAAAAGAGGCGGTCGCCGCACTCAGCGAGCTGGTTTCCGGCAACTTCGGCGAATAAACGATCATAGTTTCAAGGAAAGGCGGTTTCGCACAGGGCGGAGCCGCCTTTTTCCGCGGAAAGGAGGGAGCGCATGACCAAGGAGCAGCTGCTCGAAAAGGCCAACGACCTGCCGCTTGCTCCGGGCGTTTATCTGATGATGGACGCATCGGGCAAGGTCATCTACGTCGGCAAGGCGAAAAAGCTCAAAAACCGTGTCAGCCAGTATTTCCAGCTTGGCACGGGCCACAATGAAAAGACCCGCCGCATGGTCTCGCAGGTCGACCATTTCGACACCATCTTTGTCTCCAGCGAGTTCGAGGCGCTGATCCTCGAAAACTCCCTCATCAAGCAGCATCAGCCGCACTACAACATTCTGCTCAAGGACGATAAGGGCTACCCCTTTGTCCGTCTCTCCCACGGCCCCTACCCGCGCTTCACGCTTGCCAACAAAACGGCGGATGACGGCGCGCGCTACTTTGGGCCCTTCGGCGCACGCGGCGAGACCCGCGCCGCCATCGACGCGGTCTGCGCCGCCTTCCGCCTGCCGACCTGCACGCGCCGGTTCCCGCGCGATATCGGGAAGGAGCGCCCCTGCCTCAACCATCACATGGGCCGCTGCGACGGCTTCTGCCGCGGCGAGCCGGACGCGGAGGAATATCAAAAGCGCATCGAGCAGGTGTGCTCGCTCCTCTCGGTCACTATAAGACGCTCGCACGCGAGCTGAAGACCGAGATGGAGCACGAGGCGGAGCAGCTGCACTTCGAGCAGGCCGCCGTCCTGCGCGACCGCATCGCCGCCATCGAGGTGCTCGGCAAGCGCCAGAAGGTCATCGCCGGCGTCTGCGCCGACACCGACGTCTGGGGCCTCTACACGGGCGCCGCCAAGTCCGGCTGCGCCGTTGTCCACGTGGAGGATGGCAGCGTCACCGGCCGCGAGACGAGCATTTTCACTGCCCCCACCGACGAGACCGAGGCCGATACGCTCTCGGCGCTCCTGTCGCAGTATTACCTTCCGCGCGGCGTGCTGCCGCGGGAGATCCTGCTGCCCTTTGCCGTGGACGAGCTTTCCGGGCTGGAAACGGTGCTCACCTCCCGCGCGGGGCATCGCGTCACGCTGCGCGTGCCGCAGCGCGGCGAAAAGGCGGAGCTGCTTGCCATGGCCGAGCGCAACGCCCGCGAGGAGGTCGAGCGCGTCACCACCGCCGCCGAGCGCGAGGACAAAACGCTCAGGAGCCTTGCTGCCATGTGCGGCCTGAGCGCCGCGCCAAAACGCATGGAATCCTACGATATTTCCAACACCGGCGCGAGCGACATCGTCGCGTCGATGGTCGTCTACGCCGGCGCGAGGCCGCTCAAGCGCGACTACCGCCGCTTTAAAATGAAGTCCGTCACGGAGCACCCCGACGACTACGCCTCGATGGAGGAGGTCCTGACCCGCCGCCTGCAGCGCTACGCTGACGGCGACGAGAAATTCGCGCCGCTGCCCGACGTGTTCCTCATCGACGGCGGCATGACGCACGCCGCTGTCGCGGAGAAGGTCTGCGCGGCGTTCGGACTGCACATTCCCATTTTCGGCATGGTCAAGGACGACCGCCACCGTACACGCGCCCTCACCACCGCCGAGGGCCATGAGATCGACCTGCACGCCGACCCCGCCGTTTTTGCCCTCATCGGGCAAATTCAGGAGGAAACGCACCGCTTCGCCATCACCTACCACCACGAGAGCCACACGCGCTCGTCCGTCGCCTCCGCGCTCGACGGTATTCCCAACATCGGCGAGATGCGCAAGCGGAAGCTGCTGGCTCGCTTCAAGAGCGTCAAGGCCATCCGCGAGGCGGAGCTGCCCGCCCTGCAATCGGAGCTGGGCCGCGCCGCGGGCCGCGCGGTGTACGACCATTTTCACCCCAAGGAGGAAACGCCATGACCGGCAAGCTCTACGGCACGCTCGGCCCCGCCTGCGCCGACACGGATACGCTCCGCGCTCTGCTGCGCGCGGGGATGCGCGGCGTGCGCTTGAACCTTTCCCACGGTCCCCTCGCCGAGCGTGCGCCGTGGCTGGAAAGCCTGCGCCGCGCCGAGACCGCGGAGGGCGTTTCCTGCGAGCTGCTCATCGACCTGCAGGGTCCTGAGCTGCGCGTCGGCGCGCTTTTCGCGCCGCTGACGCTGCGCGAGGGCGATACGCTCACGCTCGGCGAAGCCTTTCCTGTCCCGCCGATCCTGACCGGAAATCTGCAAGACGGCGACGAACTGCTGCTCGACGACGGCGCGCTCTCCCTGCGCGTTCTGGACGCGCGGGCGATGACCTGCCGCGTGGAGCGCGGCGGGGTGCTCCGATCCCGCAAGAGCCTTGCCGTCGCGGGCCGTGAGCTGCCCGCGAGCGCGCTCACGGAGATGGATATGGAAAATCTCAGCCGCGCGAGGGAGTACGGCGTCACCGCGCTCATGCAGCCCTTCGTCCGCGGCGCGGACGATCTGCGCGCCGTGCGCGCCGCCCTGCGCGAGACCGGCGCGCAGGAGCTGAAAATTTTTGCCAAGATCGAGAACATGACCGGACTGCATCGGCTCGACGAGATCCTTCCGCTCGCGGACGTCGTTGTGATCGCCCGCGGCGACCTCGGCAACGCCATGCCGCTCTGGGAGCTGCCCCGCGCGCAGGCGCTCATCGCAAGCAAATGCCGCGCGGCGAAGCGTCCCTTTATGGTCTCCACGCAGATGCTCCACTCGATGCACCACGCCGCCGTGCCCACGCGCGCCGAGGTCACGGACGTCTATCAGGCGGCGAGGAGCGGCGCGGACTATCTGCTCCTCACCGGCGAGACCGCCGTGGGCGAGTATCCGGTCGAGGCCATGACCTATTTTGCGAAGATCGCCGCGAACGGCTGGGCCGACGCGGAATGAGAAGGGAGGACGGAGAGATGGACAAGGCGCTGCTGCGCAATATCCCCAAGGTGGACGAGCTGCTCGCCCCCGTGCGTGCGCTCTGCCCCAACGCCTCTACCGCCGCGGTGACCGCGGCGGTGCGCCGCACGCTCGACGCGCTGCGGGAGGATATTCTCTCCGGCGCGGCGCGGGAGCTGCCGGAGCGGGACGTGCTCTGCGCCCTTGCCGCCGACGCCGCCCGCCGGGCGGAAATGCCCTCGCTCCGTCCGGTCATCAACGCAACCGGCGTCGTGCTCCATACGAATCTCGGCCGTGCCCGCCTGAGCGGACGCGCGGCCAAAGCCGCGGCGGACGCCGCGGAGCACTATTCTACCCTTGAATACGATGTGGAAAGCGGCGGACGCGGCTCGCGCAATGCCCATGTCGAAGAACTCCTCTGCCAATTGACCGGCGCGGAGAGCGCGCTGGTCGTCAACAACAACGCCGCCGCCGTGCTGCTGCTCCTCACGGCGCTGACCGCCGGCGGCGAGGTCGTCGTTTCGCGCGGCGAGCTGGTCGAGATCGGCGGCAGCTTCCGCGTGCCGGAGATCATGTCCGCCTGCGGCGCGACGCTGCGCGAGGTCGGCACGACCAACAAGACCCGCGCCGCGGACTATGCTGCCGCCATCGGTGAGCATACCCGCGCGCTGATGAAGGTCCACACCAGCAACTACCGCATCGTCGGCTTTACCGAGAGCGCGAGCCGCGAGGAGCTTGCCGCGCTCGCTCATTCCCGCGGCCTGCCGTTTTTCGAGGACCTCGGCAGCGGCAGCCTTTTCGACCTTGAAGCGTTCGGCATCCACGGCGAGCCGACGCTGCAGGGCTCTGTCCGCGCGGGCGCGGACGCGGTCACCTGCTCGGGCGATAAGCTCCTCGGCGGCCCGCAGGCGGGTATCCTCGTGGGGAAAAAGTCCTGCCTTGACGTGCTCAAGCGCCACCCACTCCTCCGCGCTCTGCGCGTGGATAAAATGACGCTCGCGGCGCTGGAGGCGACGCTCCGCGCCTATGCCGACGGCTCCGCTGTTTCAACGCTGCCGACCCTCGCCATGCTCGCGGCATCGCCCGAGGAGCTGCGCGCGCAGGCGCGGACGCTCTGCGAGAAGCTGACGGAGCGCGGCATTTCCGCCGAGGTCCTCGCAGAGGAGGATGCGGTCGGCGGCGGCAGCGTGCCGGCGCAGACGCTGCCCGGGTTCGCCGCGGCGGTCACGCCGCGGCATTGCCGCGTGGACGAGCTGGCGGAGCGCCTGCGGCAGCGCGAAACGCCTGTTGCCGCGCGTATCGCGCACGAACGGCTGCTGCTCTGCCTGCGCACCCTCCGGCCGGAGGAATACGACGAGCTCGTGCGCGCCGTCGCGGAGAGCGACCGATGAAGCACGTCGTCATCGGCACCGCCGGTCACGTCGACCACGGAAAAACGGCGCTGGTCCGCGCCCTCACCGGCGTGGACACCGACCGTCTGGCGGAGGAAAAGCGGCGGGGACTCACCATCGAGCTCGGCTTCGCGCGGCTCGACTTTCCCGACGGCAGCTGTGCCGGCGTGGTGGACGTGCCGGGTCACGAAAAATTCATCAAAACCATGCTCGCCGGCGCGGGCGGCATCGACCTTGCGATGCTTGTCGTCGCGGCGGACGAGGGCTTCATGCCACAGACGGTCGAGCATCTGAATATCCTCTCGCTTCTCGGTGTGCGCCGCGGCGTGGTCGTCCTCACCAAATGCGACCTCGCGGACGCCGACTGGCTCGCCATGGCGCGCGCGGAGCTCGCCGCGCGCGTGAAGGGGACCTTTCTGGAAAACGCGCCGGTCGTTGAGACCTCCGCCGCCACCGGGCAGGGGATCGAAGATCTGCGGGAAACGCTGCACGCCCTTGTGCGGCAGACGCGGGAAAAAAGCCCCCGCGTCCCGTTCCGCCTGCCCATCGACCGCGTGTTTTCGGTGGACGGCTTCGGCACCGTCGTCACCGGCACGCTCATCGAGGGCGCTGCACGTTGGCGGCGAGGCCGAGCTGCTGCCCTCCGGCACGCGCAGCCGCGTGCGCAATTTGCAGGTCCACGGGGAAAATACGGCGATCGCCGTCGCCGGTCAGCGCGTGGCGGTGAATCTGGCGGGCATTAAAAAGACTGACGTTATCCGCGGCGATACGCTGGCTGAGCCGGACAGCGTCCGCGTCTCGCGCCTGCTCGACGTGCGTCTTTCCTGCCTGCGGGATTCGGAGCGCACCGTTGAAAACGGCTCGCGCGTCCACTTCTGCCACGGCACGGCGGCGCGGCTTGCCAAGGTCGTGCTGCTCGACCGCGACGCCCTCGCCCCCGGCGAGAGCGCCTATGCCCAGCTCCGCTTCACCGAGGACGTCGCCGCGAAGTGCGGCGACCGCTTCGTGATCCGCTTTTATTCGCCGCTCGAGACCATCGGCGGCGGCATCATCCTTGACGACGCGCCTGCGCGCCATAAGCGGAACGACGCCGCGGTACTTTCCGCCCTCGCCGTGCGGGAAAACGGCAGCGGCGCGGAGCGCGTGCTGCAGGCGCTGACTGCCTTGGATACCGCGCTGCCCTCGGCGGCGCAGCTTGCCGCCCGCCTCGGCCTGGAGGAGACGCGGCTCGCGCCGGAGCTTGACGCGCTGCTCGCGCGCGGCGAGGCCGCCGCGCCGCTGCCGGGACGCTTCATTGCCTCCGCCGTGCTCGACGCGCTCTGGGCGCGCTGTGAGGCGCTGCTGACCGATTACCACGCAAAAAACCCGCTCCACGCGGGCATCCGCGCGGCGGAGCTGCGTCAGAGACTTTTCCGCGCTGTCGAGCCGGAGCGCGCGGACGCTCTGCTCGCGCTCTTCGTGCGCGAGGGGAAGCTCCGCTTCGCCGCGGAGCGCTACGCCCTCGCGGACTTTACCGTGCGCTACACCAGACGTCAGACCGCCTTGCGCGCCGAGCTGCTGGCGCTTTACCGCGCGGCGGACCTGCGTCCCGAGCGCACGGACCGCGTGCTCGCCTGCTTTGACGCAAAGGACCGCGCCGAGGCGGAGCGTGTGCTCGAGAGCCTGCTCACCGGCGGCGAGCTGATCGCGCTTGCGCCGCGGCTCTGCCTGCACCGCGAGGTCTACGTGTGCGCCTGCGCGCTCGTGCGCGCTTATTTTGCCGACCACGAGACGCTCACGCTCGCGGCCTTCCGCGACCTCCTCGGCACCTCGCGCGACAGTGCGCTGTTGGTGCTGGAATGTCTTGACCGGAACGACCGCACGAGGCGGGAGGGCGATCTGCGCCGCCCGGGGCGGCGCCTGTATGAATAGCTTTTCCATGGGGGTGGATGGGTGCTGGTGTGCCCCGCGGTCTTCAAAACCGTCTGCGGGAGGCTCAAAACCTGCCGGATGAGTTCGATCCTCATACACCCTCGCCAGAAAAGAGGGAGTGCGGCGGCTCGGCTGAGCCGCCGCTCTCCTGCTCTTTTTGTTGCGGGAAGATACGATATCTTGTGGGAAATGGGCGATTCCTGTCGCAAAATGTTGCCTCCGACACGCATGGCTTGACAAACGGCGGGGAATAGGGTATACTCCTCGGAGTTTAAAAGGTTACAAAATGGTTACAATAAAATGACAATTGTAACCATTTTGATGCGCCGCCTGTTCGGCGCACAGCAAACTTCGGAGGTCAACTATGTTAGCAAACTGGAAGAAGCGGGTCTTCCCGCTCAACCGGCGGCAGGCGGTTTTCGTCATGCTGCTGTGTCTGGTGCTGGCTGTGAACGCGGTCCCCGCTCTGCGCGCAAGCGCGCTCTACCTCATCACCGACGGCGAGGCGACCACGGCGGTCGAGCTGGCCGAGCCGGTGACGGCGGATAAACTGATCGTCGTCGGCGCGGCGGACGGCTCGGCCGAGCTGCGCTTTGAGAGCGGACACAAGGTCACGGTCACCCATGGGACGGACGCGGTGCAGTACGCCACCACCCGCACCAATGAAACGGCCGACGCGCTCTTAAAGCGCATGGGCATCTCGGTCGGCCCGATGGAGATGGTCAAGGTCGATGTGAGCGAGCCGGAGATCTTCATTGAGATCGCCGCGAGCTTTACCTACTACGAGACGCTCACCGAGCCGGCGGAGCACGCCACAGTCTACACCGAGAGCTATAAGGTCCCCAAGGGGGAGACGCAGGTCTGGCAGCAGGGCATGGACGGTACGCGCGAGGTGGTCTATGAGGTCGTTTACGCCGACGGCGAGCTGGTCTCGCGTCAGGCGGTCGCCGAGCAGAACAACACCAGCGTCACCGAGTACGCCTACGTCGGCACCCTCGTCAAGGAGGCGCAGGCGGGCGATACCATTGCCTCGGTCGTGAAGAACAGCGACGGCAGCGGCTATCTGCTCATGCAGTCCGGCGACGCGCTGCACTTCACCGGCTCGATGGAGGTTAAATGTACCGCCTACACCACCGGCTACGACGGGGTTGGCACCATCACCGCGACCGGCACCACGGTCGCGCGCGGCTGCGTGGCGGTGGACAAAAGCGTTATCCCGCTGGGGACGACCATGTTCATCACCTCTGGTTCTTACACCTACGGCATGGCGCACGCGGAGGATACCGGCGTGCGGGGCGCGAAGATCGACCTATTCATGGATACCTACGATGAGTGCATCCAGTTCGGGCGGCGCAATTCCGTCGCCTATTTTCTCGACTGAGAGCATGAAAAAACCGAGGGCGGCTGCCCTCGGTTTTCTTTTCGCTTTTCTCAGAACAGCAGCTCATAGAGCATCTTCACGAACAGCAGCCCCAGCACCAGAAACATCACGCTGCGGATCTTCTTGCTGCCGCCGCGGATGGCGTAGAGCGCGCCGAGATAATTGCCGGCGATGCTGCACACGAGAGCGGGGATCGCCAGCGCCCAAAGCACCTGCCCGTGCAGGATCCACACCACGGCGGAGGCGGCGCAGGAGGCCAGGTTGCTCGCCTTGGCGCAGCCGCCCGCGGTGATGAGGTCGAGCGAGAGCAGCGCCGTGAAGCCGAGGATCATAAAGGTGCCGGTGCCTGGGCCGACCAGCCCGTCGTAGCAGCCGAACACCAGTCCGATGAGGGCGGAGCGCAGCAGCTCCTGCCGCGGCGTATAAACGGGACGCTCCTCGGCGGGAATGTCCCGCCCGAAGTCCTTTTTGACGCTCAGAAAGACAGCCACGCAGGGCAGCGCCACGAGCATCAGCGTCTCGAGCGTCTGCTCGGAGATGAGGGCCGCCAGCTCCGTGCCGACAGCCGAGCCGATGAGCGCGCACACCGCCGCCGTGACGGCGGGACGCAGCAGGACCTTGCCGCTGCGGAAATACTTCAGCGCGGCGACGAGCGTGCCCGTGCCGTTGACGACCTTGTTCGTGCCGGCGGCCAGATGGGCGGGGATACCGGCCATCAGATAGGCGGGCAGTGAGATGATCCCGCCGCCGCCGGCGACGGAGTCCACAAAGCCCGCGAGAAACACGAGCGGCAGGACGATGAGATAGGTGACAGGCGTCAGCTCCATAAAAACGACCTCTTTCTGCAAATATCGGCAGAATCATAGCACAGGCGCGAAAAAAATGCTACTCTTTTTCGCCCCTCTGTGGTAAAATATTTTCGATTCTTTTACCTGCAAAGGAGACACGCATGGAGCATTGTGACTTTGCCGCCATCGAGGCGCTGCTGCGCCGCCACGGCTTTCATTTCAGCAAGTCCATGGGGCAGAATTTCCTCATCGATGCCTCCGTCCCCGCCGCCATCGCCGAGGCGAGCGAGGCGGGGGAGGGAAACGGTGTGCTGGAGATCGGCCCCGGCATCGGCGCGCTCAGCCACGAGCTCTGCCGCCGCGCGGGCAGGGTCGTCGCGGTCGAGCTGGACAAGGCGCTACTGCCCATTCTGGACGAGACGATGGCGAACTTCGACAACTTCGAGGTCGTCTCCGCCGATATCCTCAAGACCGACATTCCCGCCCTTGTGCGCGAAAAGCTCGCGGGGCTCACGCCCATCGTCTGCGCGAACCTGCCCTATAACATCACGACGCCCGCCATCACGGCGCTGCTCGAGTCGAAGTGCTTTGAGAGCATCACGGTGCTCGTGCAGAAAGAGGTCGCCGAGCGGCTCTGCGCCGCGCCGGGCACCGCCGCCTACGGCGCGTTCTCGGTCTATATGCAGTACCACACCGCGCCGCGTCTGCTCTTCGAGGTCGGGCGCGAGTGCTTCCAGCCGCAGCCGAAAGTGACCTCCGCTGTCCTGCGCGCCGAAGTGCGCAAGACGCCGCCGGTCGCGGTGGAGGACGAGAAGTTCTTCTTCCGCGTCGTCTATGCCGCTTTCGCCCTGCGCCGCAAGACGATCGTCAACAGCCTGATGACCGGCTTCGGCAGTCAGCTCACCAAGGAGCAGGTGACCGAGGCGGTCGTTTCCGCCGGTCTTGCGCCGACGATCCGCGGCGAGAAGCTGGGGCTGGAGGAGTTCGCCCGTCTGGCCCGCATGCTGGCTGAGCGTCTGCCGGCTTGACGGCGGGACGCCATTTATAGAAAATAATAATGAGTCGATTTATTGCTATTGAAGAACCTTTCTGCTAAACTGCTGAAGCAGGAGGACTCTCAATAGCAATTTTTCTCTGTGCATCGGTCAGCTCCCTCTCCCGCCCGGGATGCAAAGCGAACCACACAGCCACGGGGTAAAAATTTTCTTTTCATTTGCCTCGCGGATATGCTGAAGAGGAAAGAAACGAGATGACAAAACCCGAAAGCAAGACCGCTCTGAAGTGGATGGACGCGACAAGCGCCCTCACGAAAAACGAGGCCGTTCTCCGGTGGATGGAGGAAATGGCCGCCATGACGCAGCCGGACAAGATCGTCTGGATCACCGGTGAGGAGGAACAGCTCGAGGCGCTGCGGAAGCAGGCCGTCGAGGAGGGCATCCTCATCAAGCTCAACGAGTATAAGCTCCCCGGCTGCTATCTCCACCGCACCGACCCGGACGACGTCGCCCGCGTCGAGGACCGCACCTTCATCTGCTGTGAGCGCGAGGAGGACGCCGGTCCCACCAACCACTGGATGGACCCCAAGGAAATGTACGAGAAGATGTACGCTCTCGCTGACGGCGCCTACAAGGGCCGCACGATGTATGTCATTCCGTACTCCATGTCCATCATCGGCTCGCCGTTTGCCAAGTACGGCTTTGAGCTGACGGACTCCATCTACGTCGTTTTGAATATGGCGATCATGACCCGTATCGGCAAGGCCGTGTGCGACGCGCTCGGCGACGATACCGGTTTTATCAAGGGACTGCACTGCCAGTGCAATCTCGATAAAGAGAACAAGTACATTGTCCACTTCCCGCAGGACAATACCATCATTTCCATGAACTCCAACTACGGCGGCAACGTGCTCCAGGGCAAGAAGTGCTTCGCCCTGCGCATTGCCTCCAACCTCGGCCGGCAGGAGGGCTGGATGGCGGAGCATATGCTCATCCTCGGCATCCAGAATCCCCGCGGCGAGATCAAGTACATCTCCGCCGCCTTCCCCTCCGCCTGCGGCAAGACGAACCTCGCCATGCTCATCCCGCCCGAGGGCCTGCAGCGCTGGGGCTGGCGCGTGTGGTGCGTGGGCGACGACATTGCGTGGCTGCGCATCGGCAAGGACGGCCGCCTCTGGGCGGTGAACCCCGAGAACGGCTTCTTCGGCGTCGCGCCGGGCACCTCCATGAAGTCCAACCCGAACGCCCTCATCTCCACGCATAAGGACACCATCTTCACTAACGTCGCCCTCGACCTGAGCGACAACACCGTGTGGTGGGAGGGCCTGAACAAGACCCCGCCTGCCCGCGCGATCGACTGGCGCGGCCGCCCCTGGACGCCGCAGAGTCCCGAAAAGGCGGCGCATCCCAACAGCCGCTTCACCGCGCCCGCCCGCAACTGCCCCTGCCTCAGCCCCGAGTTTGACAATCCCGAGGGTGTGCCCATCAGCGCCATCATCTTCGGCGGCCGCCGCGCCAAGACCGCGCCGCTGGTCTACCAGTCCTTCAACTGGCAGCACGGTGTGTTCGTCGGCTCCATCATGGCGTCGGAGACCACCGCCGCCGCGACCGGTCAGGTCGGCGTCGTGCGCCGCGACCCCATGGCGATGCTGCCCTTCTGCGGCTACCACATGGGCGACTACTGGCAGCACTGGCTGGATATGGGCAAGAAGATCCCGCACCCGCCCAAGATCTTCAACGTCAACTGGTTCCGTACCGACGACGAGGGTCACTTCGCCTGGCCCGGCTTCGGCGACAATATGCGCGTGCTGCAGTGGATCATCTCCCGCGCGGACGATGAGATCGGCGCGGCGGAGACCGCGCTGGGCTACGAGCCCAACACCCACGACATCGACATGGAGGGTCTTGAAATGTCCATGTACGATATGCGCCGCCTGCTCTCCGTCGACCGTGACCTCTGGCTGCAGGAGTGCTCCGACGCCCGCGCCTACTACGAGAAGATCGGCAAGGTGCCCGAGGAGCTCTACGAGGAGCTTGACGCCCTTGAGATGCGTCTCAACCGCGGCTACAAGAGAAAGTAACACCGAAAAACACAGCAAAAGGACGCTGCCCGCCGGGCAGCGTCCTTTTGAGCTTAGCGTGATTCGTCCGCTTCGGCAGCCGCCGCGGCGGCCTCGCGCGCCGCGGTCACGGCGTCAAGCACCTCCTGCAGCGTCATGCCCTCGCCGGTGAGGTCGGCCTCCAGCACCGGATCGAGCGGCACACAGAGGTACATATTGTTGCCGTAAACGTATGCGCCGGTCGTGACGGCGACGGCGCGGCCGTATTCGTTGAGCAGCGCGCCGCCGCTCGAGCCGCGCGAGATGGTCGCGTCGCTGACGATGCAGGGCAGCGTCGAGAGGTCGGCCTCATGCGCCGTGGCGCTCACGATGCCCCGGCTCATGGCGAGACCCAACCCCAGCGGATTGCCGAGCGCGTAGACCGTGTCGCCCATGCGCACCTCCTTCGCGCCCGCGAGCGCGATGGCGTGAAAGCGCGGAACGGGCTCGCCCTCTGCGGTCGTGCGCGCGATGCGGATAACGGCAAGGTCGATGTCGGCGTCGTAGTAGATCACGCGCTCGATCGCGCACACTTCGCCCGTGATGAGCGTCGCGCGCCCGCTGATCGCGCCGTCGATGGAGTGGTAGTTCGTCACGGCAAGACCGTCCGGCGAGATGAGGAAGGCGCTGGCGTTGGCGGTCGGCTCATCGGCCTCGATGGCCTCCTCGTCCGCGAAAAGGTCAAGGCAGAGAATGGCGGAGAGGTGGCGGTCGGCGGCCTCGCGGGCGGTCAGCGTCTCGCGGCGCAGACCGAGCGCGTCGACCGCCGCGGCGGTGCAGAGTCCCTTCGCGAGCAGACCGTCGAGCAGCGTGCCGCCGTCCCTGACAGGATAGGTCAGCGCGGCGAGCGCCGTTTCAAAGAGATCGCCGCGCGTGAGCGTGCCCTCGAGCGGACGGGAGATAAGGCCGATACGCAGCGCGGTCCGCGCCGCGCTGCTTCCAAGCTCAGAGCCGCAGCCGAGCGCGCGCAGCAGCATGGCGCACCAGAGCTCTGCATCCAGCGCGCCGCCGGCGCGGTATTCGCTCCAGTCGATCAGGTCATGAAAGGCGCAGTAGTTCACTGCGCTCCGCGCCCAAGAGGGAATACCCGCCCAGCCGCAGCTGCGGCGGTCGGCCTTTGCGGTTTTCTCCGCACCGAGCAGGCGCACGAGCAGCGCGGCGGCCTGCTCCTGTGTGGCGGGCTTCTCTGCGGCATAGCCGGCTCCGGTGCCGGTCACAAGACCGAGGGACGCGAGAGCCTCCGCAGCGCGCGTGCCTTCGCCCTCCAGCGCCTGTGCGGCGGGGAGCAGAGAGATCGTCAGCGCGAGCGCGCAGACGAGGGACAGCAGTTTCTTTTTCATGGGATACCTCCGATGCTTGCGAGTCTGCCGCCATTATGACACACTTCTCGTCAAAGGGCAACTCTTTTCCGCCGCGGGCGGACATAGGCGGCGGGCGCGCGGCATAGGTATGAGAAGATCATTCTGCATGGAGGCCGCCCTATGAAAAAGCTCGCCGCGCTGCTGCTCAGCGCTCTGTTCCTGCTCCCGCTCACCGCCTGCCGCACGAAGGAGACCGCCTCCCGCGCGGAGACGGTGCAGGAGCGCTATGCCGCACTCACGTCCTACACGGCTGCCGCCGCGGTCGAGCTTGCGGACGAGGAGGAGAACGTGCGCTATACACTCCGCTTCGATGCCGACGCGGAGGAGACAAAGGTCACCGTCCTCGCGCCGGAGCTGCTCGCGGGCGTGACGGCGCACCTCGCCGCCGATACGCTCAAGCTCGAATACGACGGCCTTGTGCTCGACGCGGGCGGGACGCCGGGCGGCGTCAGCGCCGTGACCTGCGTGCCCCTCGCGCTCCGCGCCGCCGGGGAGGGCTGGCTGACCGAGCGCAGCGAGGAGGAGATCGAATACGGCGGCGGGACGGTCCGCGCCCTGCGGCTGTGCTTCGAGAGCGAGGCGGGCGGCGAAACGATCCGATGCACGCTCTGGTTCGGCGCGGACGACGCGCCGCTGCGCGCGGAGATCGCGGAAAAGGATAAAATTACCGCATATATGGAGTTTACGAGCTTTGCTTTTTGTGATACAATAGCGGCGGACGAAAGCGAAGCCGGCGGCTGAGCGTTTCTCCCTGCCGCGCGGAACGCCTTGCGTTACACTTGGAAGGAAAGCAGTGAACTTATATGGAGAGTACACTGAAGCGCACATGGGCGGAGATCAGCTTGGATAACCTCACCCATAATTTTGAGACCATTCGCCGTCAGGTCGGACCGAAGGCGAAGCTCCTCGGCGTGGTCAAGGCGGATGCCTACGGTCACGGCGCGGTGCGCGTAGCGAAGCATCTTGAAAGGCTCGGCGCGGGCTATCTCGCCGTGTCGAACCTCGACGAGTGCGAGGAGCTGCGCGTGAACGGGATCACGCTCCCCATCCTGATGCTGGGCTTCACGCCCGCCGATCAGGCCGAGCGCATCCTGAAAAACGACATGACGCAGGCCGTGCCGAACCTCGCCATCGCCGAGGCTTATTCCTCCGCCGCGGTCCGCGCGGGCGGAACGATGAAGGTCCACATCAAGCTCGACACCGGCATGGGCCGCCTCGGCTTCCAGTGCGACGACGCGCACTTCGACGCGAGCCTGCGCGACATTCTGAAGATCCTCACGCTTCCGGGGCTGGACGTGGAGGGCGTGTTCACGCACTTCTGCGTCAGCGACGAGGCGGCGGACGAGTGCGTGGAATTTACGAAGATCCAGCACGACCGCTTCCTGCGCATGATCGACGCCGTGGAAACGCAGGGCAATTTCCGATTCCGCCTGCACCACTGCTGCAACGCCGGCGGCATCGCCAGCTACCCCGAGTGGGCGTGGGACATGGTGCGCTGCGGCATCATTCTCTACGGCACGGGCGACCTTGCCGAGCGGATGGGCATGAAGCCCGTCATGACGGTCAAGACCACCGTTTCCACCATCAAGGACTTTGACCCCGACACCTCCATCAGCTACGGCCGGCAGTTTTTCACGACAAGACCCAGCCGCATCGCGGTGCTGCCCATCGGCTACGCCGACGGCCTTTTCCGCGCCCTCTCCGGCAAGCTGCGCGTGCTCACGCCCTACGGCGAGGCGCAGCAGGTCGGGCGCATCTGCATGGATATGTGCATGATCGACGTGACCGACCTCCCGCAGCTCAAGGTCGGCGACGAGATCGAGGTCTTTGGCGAGCATCAGCTCATCGAGACCGCCGCCAAGCGGTGCGGCACCATCAGCTACGAGCTGCTCTGCGCCGTCAGCAAGCGCGTGCCGCGCTATTATTACCTCGGCGGCAAGTGCGTTGACCGCAATCTCCAACTCCTCGGATAAGCACCGCCCCCGCGCGCCGCGCATAGGATAGCGTGGGCGGGGGAGCGGAGAAATTCGGTACGCTCCGTATAAATCCCGCCCGAGTGTGGGAGAATGAAAGTGACCGGCCGCGAAGGACGCGGCGGGAACTTCTTCTCGGAGTGTGAACAAAGCGTGGATACCAATGTCAGACGAGGCGATATCTATTACGCCGACCTCTCTCCCGTGGTCGGGAGCGAGCAGGGCGGCGTGCGTCCGGTGCTCATCATTCAGAACGACACCGGGAACCGCTACAGCCCGACGGTGATCGCCGCCGCGATCACGTCCCAGACGAACAAGGCGAAGCTGCCGACGCATATCGCGCTCTCTGCGCCGGACCACGGTCTGCCGCGCGACAGCGTGGTCCTGCTCGAGCAGGTGCGCACGCTCGACAAGCGCCGCCTGCGCGAGCGCATGGGCCGTGTGGACGGCGAGCTGATGGAGCGCATCGACGCCGCCATCGCGGTGAGCTTCGGGCTTGGCAATACGCAGCTGATCTGAAAAGGCCCGAAAGAAGGGGGCGGCGCGTCCTCTTCTTTCGCGGCGGCTTTTGCCGCGACATACCCCCTGCACAAAAGAAAAGGAAGGTACATCATGAAAAAGACTCCTCACGCGCTCACACGGCTCTTTACGCTCCTGCTCGCGAGCCTGACGATCCTCTCGATCTCTGTCGCCGCGGCGGGGACGGCGGGCTCCTCGTCCGATCCGCTCGTGACGCTCAGCTATCTCAACGAAAAGTTCCTGCCGGAGCTCATGACCAGGGTGGACGAAAAGCTCGCCGCGCGCACGGACACGGCCTCGAAAGAGCTGCGCGCGCAGGTGGACGCCGACATCAAACGGCTTGAGGAGAAGTACGGCTCGCAGACGTCGAACGAGGGCACGAGCACCGGCACGGTGGACAGCTTTGCGGTCGTCACGATGACGAACGGACAGGTCCTCTACGGTGCGATCGGCTGCGAGGTCATGCTGCGCGTCGGCACGGCGTCGGTCGTGTCGCCCTCCAGCCCGGGCCTTATTGACTCGACCGGCGGCACGACGCTGGACAACGGCGCCGGCCTGACGAAGAACCATCTTTACATGATGACGATCTCCGACCGCGGCGTCAAGGCGACCGCAGCGACGACCAAGCTGCTCGTGCGCGGCACCTATGAGGTCAAATAAAAACCGAAATAAGCAAGGCTGCCTGTGCATAGAGTGTACAGGCAGCTTTTTTGCGGGGAGGCGGGAGCATGGACGATCAGGCGGTCTGGCGGCGCGGCGCGCCGGTGCGCTTTCCGAGCGCCCGCTGGGAGCTGACCTTTTCCCGCGCCCTGCGACGCGAGAACGGCGGACGGTTGGAGCTTGCCCTGCCGTATTCGCCCGTGAAGCCCTGGCCGCTCCCGGAGCTGTTCTGCTTCGCACGCGTGGAGGAGATCGGCGGAGAGCTCCACATCATCTACGCCTTTGACCGAAGGAAGGCCCCTATATTTTGAAAAAACTGAAAATTATGTCTACCATTTTGCAAAGGACTGTGCTACAATAAAATTGGAAGTATATCCAAACCAAAGAAAATGAGGTGCGAGCCCATGAAATGCCCCTACTGCGGTTACAAGGAAAGCAAGGTCGTCGACTCCCGCCCGGCGGAGGAGGGCAGCAGCATCCGCCGCCGCCGCGAGTGCCTGTCGTGCGAAAAGCGCTTCACCACCTACGAGACGGTGGAGAGCCTGCCGATGGTCGTCATCAAGAAGGACGGCAGCCGCCAGAGCTTCGACCGGAGCAAGGTCCTGCGCGGCATGATCCGCGCCTGCGAGAAGCGCCCCGTGTCGTTCGACGAGCTCGAGCGCATCAGCGAGGAGATCGAGCAGAACCTGCAAAACTCCCTCGAACGCGAGGTCTCGACCGAGGCCATCGGCGAGCAGGTGATGGACAAGCTGCGCAGCGTGGACGAGGTCGCCTACGTCCGCTTCGCCTCCGTCTACCGCCAGTTCAAGGACATCGACACCTTCATGCACGAGCTCAACAAGCTCCTTGCGGACAAGACGTAAGGCGACACCGCACAATTGCGCCTTCGCGCTTCACCGAATCGGCTTGGCGAATTGCGCAATGCTGCCTTAAAGAATATTCTTGATCGAGATTTCCTCCATCTCGTCGAGCAGCCGCAGCTGCGTGAGCAGCTCGGCGGTGTTGGCGCGGAACTCTGCGCCGTCCTCGCTTTCGGCGAAGCTGTGCGAAACGGCGAAAAGCGCCTCCGCCGCGTCCAGCTCCGCGTGCTCGACCATGATGTGAAAGTAGGTCTGCCGCGCGTCCCAGGAGGCATACACCGCGCCGAGCGCTTCGCGCGCCCCCTCCCAGTCCTCCGCCTCGGCGGCGGCAAGGGAGGCTTCCACGCCCGCGCACCAGCCGTCCACGCTTTTTGAGACGTAACGCGCGTTGGCCATCGCGCCGCCGAAGAGCAGCGCGAGCACCAGCAGGGGAGAGAGCCAATGCCTCATTTCGCCCACTCCTTTCCGATGCAGAGGATCTTGCCCGCGTCGTCGATGGTGAGGAGCAGCACCTCCGAGGGGCTGCGATAGCCGCGCGAGGAAAGCTCCCGCGTGAGCCAGCCGCGCGTCAGGCCGCGATAGGCAAGGCCGCCGTCGAGCACGCGCCCGTCGTTGATGAGCACCTGCGGGAGGAAAAGATCGTCCTTCACCGCGCGCCCAAGCTGCTTCGGCGTCGCCGGCTGCTCGGCGGGGTAGAGCAGCACGGAGAGCTGCCCGTCCGTCTCTAAAATGGCGTACTTCACCGTCGTGAGGTCGGTCACGCCCTGACTGCGCAGCGCCTCGATGAGTTCGTCGAGCGTGAAGCGGTTCGCCCGCATGGCGGCTTGCTGTAGGATACCGTCCTTGATGAGCGTGGTCGGGCTGCCGCACACGAGCCGCCGCAGCCGGATCGAGCGCATACAGCCATACGAGAGCAGCATCGACAGCGCGAGCAGCGTCACGATCGGTACCACGCCGTTGAGCAGCGGGATGCCGAAATCCTGCATCGGCACGGCGGCAAGGTCGGAAATGAGCATCGTGAGCACCAGCTCGGTCGGCTCCAGCTCGCCGATCTGGCGCTTGCCCATCAGCCGCAGACCGAGCATGATGATGAAGTATAAAAGGATCGTGCGCACAAAAGCGGTGACCATGGCGGAGCCTCCCGTAAGGATTTTTCGCCTTATTTTGCCCCGCGCGGGAACATTTTATTGCCTTCCTCCGTCATATCTTGACGGTGGAGATAGATTCCATTTTCAAAGCACAGACAAAGAAAGGAGTTTTCGGCTCAAAACCGACAAAGCGCCATGAGCCTCCCTCGCGGAGGACGACGAGGCGGGAGGTGATCGAATTTTTCGGCGGATGCCTCCCCGTGCGGTTCCGGCGCGCACACAGCCGACAAATACGCGGGCGACCGCGGAACAAAGGGACTGTGACGGAACGGAAAAGGTGAAATCTCTGTGCGTTTCCCCTTTTGATCGCGCAGGGCGTATTGCGCCCTGTGGCGGAGCCCTGCGCTCCGCAGAGACTTTTGTGATCATAAAGGAGAACTTTTTTATGTGTGGTATCGTTGGATACGTCGGCAGCGAGCAGGCTGCCCCCATTTTGCTCGACGGCCTCGCCCGTCTGGAATACCGCGGCTATGACAGCGCCGGTATCGCGGTCGTTTCGCCGCGGCATGAGCTTCAGGTCAAAAAAACCGTGGGCCGGCTCAAGGCCTTGAGCGACCTCGTCCACGGCGGCGCGGATGTGGAGGGCACCATCGGCATGGGCCATACCCGCTGGGCGACCCACGGCGCGCCGAACGACGTCAACTCCCACCCCCACGTCAGCGAGAACGGCAAGTTTGCCGTCATCCACAACGGCATCATCGAAAACTATGTCGAGCTCAAGGAATTTCTGATCTCGCAGGGCGTGACCTTCAGATCCGAAACGGATACCGAGGTCGTGGCGCAGCTGCTCGAGTTCTACTACAACGAGTGCGGCGACTTCTTCGAGTCCGTGGGCCGCGTGCTGCGCCGCATCGAGGGCGCCTACGCGCTCGGTATGCTCTGCGCCGATTGTCCCGACCGCATCATCGCCGCGCGCAAGGACGCGCCGCTGCTGCTCGGCTTCGGCGAGGGCTGCAGCTTCCTCGCGAGCGACGCGACCGCCATTATCAGGCACACGCGCGACGTGGTGTATATGGACGACGGCGAGATCGCCGTGCTCACCCGCGGCGGCATTCAGCTCTACAACGCCATGCAGCAGCCCATCGAAAAGGAGCATCACCACATCGAGTGGGAGGTCAGCGCGGCGGAGAAGGGCGGCTATCCGCACTTCATGCTCAAGGAGATCATGGAGCAGCCCGACGCCCTGCGCCACGCCATCGCGCCGCGTCTGCGCGGCGGCGAGATCGTGTTCGACGACCTCAAGCTCACACCGGAGAAAATTTGGGGCTTTGACCGCATCTTTATCGTCGCCTGCGGCTCGAGCTACCACGTCGGCATGGTCGGCAAGTATAATCTGGAGCATCTGCTGCGCCGCAATGTTGAGGTTGCGCTGGCGAGCGAGTTCCGCTACAGCGATCCCATCGTGGACGATAAGACGCTCGTCATCATCATCAGCCAGTCCGGCGAAACGCTCGACACCATGGCGGCGCTGCGCGAGGCGAAAAAGCGCGGCGCGTACATCCTCTCCATCGTCAACGTGGTCGGCTCGTCCATCGCCCGCGAGAGCGACGACGTGCTCTACACCTGGGCCGGCCCCGAGATCGCCGTCGCCACCACCAAGGCGTATTCCACGCAGCTCGCCGTGCTGGATATGGTTGGCCTCTGCTTCGCCAAGATCCTCGGCACGGTGAGGGAGGAAGAATACACCGACGCGGTGCGTGAGCTTGCGCTCCTGCCCGACAAGGTGAAGGAAACGCTCGGCCATTGCGAGGACATTCAGAAGTACGCCGCGCAGCACTTCCACCACGAGAGCGTCTTCTTCATCGGCCGCAACCTCGACTACGCGCTCGGCCTCGAAGGCTCGCTCAAACTCAAGGAGATCAGCTACATCCACTCCGAGGCCTACGCCTCCGGCGAGCTCAAGCACGGCACGATCTCTCTCATCGAGGACGGCACGCTCGTCATCGCGCTGGGCACCTACGGCCCGCTCTTTGATAAGGCGATGAGCAACGTTGTTGAGGTCAAGGCCCGCGGCGCGGACGTGCTGGCGCTCACCACGGAGAGCCACCGCGGCGAAATGGCAAAGACCGTCGATCACGTCCTCACCATTCCCGATACGGCGGCGATGCTGCTGCCCTCGCTCGGCGTCGTGCCGCTCCAGCTCTTCTCGTACTACATCGCGCTCCAGCGCGGCTGCGACATTGATAAGCCTCGCAACCTTGCCAAATCCGTCACCGTGGAATAAAAAGGAAGCTCCGGCAGCCGCCGGAGCTTCCTTTTTTGCGGGGAAAATGCCCCACAACACTTACACTATATCATTTCGCGGTTTACTGTGTCAACACAAAACTGCACGAAAGCGAAAAGTTCAGAGCCCTGCACAGTTTTCTCCCTGCCTTTTTCGTGCGTTCGGCGGCTTGTGCGGGGCGCGGAGATGTGCTATAGTAAAAGCACCTCAAGAAAGGGTGAGTCCAATGTACAGCTGATCCCGAAGGCACCGACGACCGGTCCCGGCACTCTCGAATGTTGAAACGTCATAAACGGAGTTCACCGCCTCCTGCGGTGTTGATATAGAGCGAGAGTGACACCATGTGCAAGCGTTATCCGGTGCCGCCGACTTTGCAGAAAGAGAGGTAACCAAGGATGTTAGATAATAAGAGCGCAGAGAAATAGCCCTTGACCGCGCGAGAGAAAAAGCGGTCAAGGGCTGTTTCTTTTTTGCCGTAAAGCTGCCGGAGGGCGGCTTATTTTTTACATAATAGGCGTAGTATTCCTCGAACGTGAGATCGTTTTCATAGATGAACGTCGCGGCGTCGACGCCGACATAGCGGTAGTGCCATGGCTCGAACTTGTAGCCGGTGATGTACTCCATGCCGTCGCCGTAGCGCAGGATAAAGCCGAAGCGGTGGGCGTTGTCGCGCATCCAGACGAACTGCTGCGTGTTCTTGAAGCCGTTGAGCGTACCGCCGGGAGCGATGACGTCCAGCGCAAGACCGGTCTGATGCTCGCTGTAGCCCGCGCGGGCGGAGAAGCGGTCGGTCGTTGCCTCGCTATACTGTGTGCGGTAGCGGGCGTAGAGGTTCTTCTGCGTCTGGTAGCTGCGGTAGGGCGAGGCGTTGACAAGGTGCAGCCCCGTTTCCGCCCACATGGCCTCGACCAGGTCACAGAAAGCGTCGTTGGCCTCGCTCTTGAGCTTGCCGCCGTTGGAGTAGGCGGGCTCGACCGTCACAAGGTCCTCCGGCACATAGTCGCTCGCGAGACGGCTGTATTTGTTGACCAGAATGAGATCGCCGTCGTCCGGGTCCGCATCCACCGCGGCGGTAAAGCGCGGCAGATCGTTGTCCGTGTTCACGATGCGCAGTACCTGCTCGAGCGTCCAGACACCGCCGGTGCGGTAGGCAAGGTAACGCTGCGCGCGGGTCTCATCGTAGTGCGGCAGCTTCGACAGCGCGTCCAGCAGCGCCGGCTCGTCGAACCACGAGGCGGGCGTCTGCGCGAGCGCGGCAAGCTGCTCCGCGCTGAGGGCGGGCTGCTCCTCGACGGCGGGGGCGGGCTCCTCCTCGGGCGCGGATTTTTCCGCCGCCGGCAGAAAGGGAACAAGACTGATGAGCAGGCTCAGCGCAAGCGCGATCAAGGGTTCGGAGGGCATGGTAAGGTCATCTCCTGATTTATTTTTATTCCAAAGTAAAATTTGCGGGGGAGAGCTTGTCCCCCTCGACCGTCAGCACCCCGTAGGACGGGCGGCGATGGTCGCCGATACTGCCGGGATTGACGAGCCACAGCCCATCGTGGTAGTCGATGTGCGGGATGTGCGTGTGCCCGTAGAGCAGCGCCTGCGCGCCGCGCTCTCGCGCCTCGTAGGACGCGCGCAGCAGCGAGGACTTCACGCCCAGCGTATGCCCGTGGCAGAGCAGCACGCGGCAGTCGCCGAAGAAGACGACGCGCTCGCGCTCCTCAAAGCGGCCGAGGTCGCAGTTGCCCGGCACCTGCTCGAGCGGGATGCGGGGGTACAGGCGGTGCAGCGCCTCCGCATCGCGCCAGCCGTCGCCGAGGTGTACGATGGCGTCGAGCGTGGAGGGACGCTCCCGCTCCACGGCGCGGACCATGTTGTCCTCATTGCCGTGGGAGTCGGAAAAAACGAGAATTTTCATAGCAGCGCAGCAGCTCCGTAGGTGAGAAGTGAAATGATGATGCCCGCGAGGAACACGCCGGCGGTGATGGCGGGCACGGCGAGCTTGAGCCGCAGATCGAGCAGCGCCGCGATCAGCGCGCCGGTCCACGCGCCCGTGCCGGGCAGCGGCACGGCGACGAAGAGCAGCAGCCCCCACGCCTGATAGCGCACGACCTTGTCGCTCTTGCTCCAGGCCTTCCGCTCGATCCGGTCGACCCAGCGCCCGAGGCGCGGGATATGGGCGCGGACCCACGCAAAGCCCCTGCGCGCGAAAAGGATGATAAACGGAACGGGAAGCAGATTGCCGAGCAGCGCCGCGAAAAAGGCCTCGCGGAGCGGAAGCCCCATTGCTACGCCGGCGGGCAGCCCGCCGCGCAGCTCGATGACCGGCAGCATCGAAATGAGCACGGTCGCAAGGAATTTTCCCTCACCCGCCGAGAGCAGCCATTGCACGATCGCGTCTGTCATGCGCCGCTTCCTTTCCTGAATGATAACGCACCTATTATATAAAACCTCACCGGAAAATACAAGAAAAGATTTGCAGGAAGAAACGCGGGAAGGGGACGGCCTCGTGCCGTCCCCTTCCCATTCTTATGCAAGCTCAGCGCTGGTTGGTGTTCTGGTTCTGCTCCTGGTTCTGATTGGTGTTCTGCTCCTTGTTCTGGTTCTTCTCCTTCATGTGCCCGCCTCCTTTCCTTTGTTCTGCTACGGCAGATAGTTTTTCCGCGCGGCGGAAAAACTATACACGGCGCGCAAAAATCCGCAGCGCGGCCGAAGAATGGAAAATTTTTTTCCTCACGGCATTTTTCCGCAAATTATCGTTGACAAACGGCGGCGGAGGTGGTATCATACCTACGCAAAACAAAGAAGAACGGCAGCATCCGTTCTCACCTTTAGCGAAAGCGAGAAGGTCAATGATCGAAAAAGCGCGTGGGCGCTTTGCGTTTGTTGTACGGGTGCGGCATGGCTGCGCTCGTTTTTGTTTGGTCAAATCATTTAATGGAGGTGCTTCGGTATTAGCAAGGATGTGCATCAGCTCAATGAGGACATTCGAGACAGCGAGATCCGTCTGATCGGTTCCACCGGTGAGCAGCTCGGCATCATGTCTGCCGCCCAGGCGCAGCGGATCGCCGACGAGCAGGGGCTTGACCTCGTCAAGATCTCCCCGCAGGCTACGCCCCCCGTGTGCAAGCTCATGGACTACGGCAAGTTCCGCTTTGAACAGGGCAAGCGCGAAAAGGAAGCGAAGAAGAACCAGCACGTGGTCGAGATCAAAGAGATCCGTATGTCGCCCGGCATCGATGTCGGCGATTTCAACACAAAGCTCAAGAATGCCCAGAAGTTCCTTGCCGACGGCAACCGCGTCAAGGTCTCGGTCCGCTTCCGCGGCCGCGAGATGGCGCATACCGACATCGGCAAAGACCTGTTGGTGCGCTTCGCCGAGCAGTGTGCCGAGGTGGCGACATTGGATAAAGAGCCCAAGCTGGAAGGACGCAGTATGTCCATATTCCTTTCCCCCAAGACCGGGAAGTAACACAATATACGAAAAGGAGAAACTACCATGCCCAAGCTGAAGACCCACAGCGGTTCCAAGAAAAGATTCAACCTGACCAAGACCGGCAAGGTCAAGATGGCCAAGGCCTTCAAGAGCCACATCCTGACCAAGAAGCCCACCAAGCGTACCCGTCACCTGCGTGCGGGCGGCTATGCCGACGCTACCGTTGCCGGCACCATCCGCAAGATGATCCCCTACAAATAAGATAATTACGATACGCTTTAAGGAGGCTTACTGATATGGCACGTGTTAAGGGCGCGATGATGACGCGCAAAAGAAGAAACAAGACTCTGAAGCTCGCGAAGGGCTACTGGGGCAACAAATCCCGCCACTTCAAGATGGCCAACCAGGCCGTGATGAAGTCCCTGACCTACGCTTATACCGGCCGCAAGCTCAAGAAGAGAGATTTCCGCAGCCTGTGGATCACCCGCATCTCCGCCGCCTGCAAGATGAACGGCATGAACTACTCCACCTTCATGCACGGTCTGAAGGTCAAGGGCATCGAGATCAACCGCAAGATGCTCAGCGAGATGGCGATCAACGACGCCGTCGCGTTCACCGCTCTTTGCGACCTCGCGAAGAACGCGTAAAAAGTGCAAACGAAAAGAGACGCTGTAAGGCGTCTCTTTTTTTATAACAAAGGGGTCATTCTCTACCGTAGAGAATGCCCCCTTTGAAACCCCAAGAGAGCGCAAGGGCTGCGCCCTTGACCTGCCATCGCCGGTTTTCTACGAAGCTGCGACTGCACGCGCTGTGCAAAATACTGCCTGCAATGCTTGGCGCGGCTTTCGATTTGGTCTGCTCCTTGCGGCCGCTGCCGCTCTGCGGCGGGGTTTCGGTCATTTTCTTGCCGGGGGATAAGGCTTGCGCTCATCGGTCAGACCGAGCAGATAATCCGTGCTGACCTGATAATAACGGGCAAGCGCAATCAAGGCTATGCTGGGAATGTCGAGCACACCGTTTTCATAGCGCGAATAGGTCGTCTGCCCGACATTCAGTACAGCGGCAAGCTCCGCTTGCGTTTTGTCCGCATCCTCACGCATATCACGCAGTCGCCGATACATAAAATCACCTCAACGACATTATAAAAATGCGGTTATTGCATATTGCATTTCATGCGAAAAACGCATAAAATGATGTTGAGGTGAAAAGTATGGGGATCTATCAGCTTTATTTTCTGAAAATGCACAGCAAGCTGCTGTTTCTCTCCCGAAATGCGGGAACAAAAGACCCTGCATTTCTATCGCGGGTCCTGGCGGATACACTGGCTGCGGCCAAGGAAGCCATGCGGGGACGTAACTTCGGCCACTCGCCATACCGGACGAAGATCATCACGCTGGCATCGGGCGCGGCGGCTGCGCTCGTCCATCTCGAGCAGGGTGAGCTTGAGAAAATGCGCGAAGAAATTCTGACCGCTTTAGAAGCCGCCGCAAAATAACTCCCCGTAACCTCACCGCAGAGCGGCAGCGGCCGCAAGGAGCAGACCAAATCGAAAGCCGCGCCAAGCATTGCAGGCAGTATTTTGCACAGCGCGTGCAGTCGGCCTATTGTCAGGCTTCCGATGGCGGGGTTGAGGGGGTGCGCCCCCTCGCGCGTTTTCTCACCGCTTTTTCGCGCAAAAAAGCGGTGTCGCCGAAGGCTGATGCCTTCAGACCTCACCGCAGAGCGGCAGCGGCCGCAAGGAGCAGATCAAATCGAAAGCCGCAAAAAGCGCGGCTGCGCCGCGCCGATGCACTCTCATACGGTTGCTGAAAGCTGATTTAATATGGGCGGTTCGGGGGTCAAGGGGCTTGCCCCTTGCGCTCTCTTGGGGTTCTAAAGGGGGTATTCTCTACGGTAGAGAATACCCCCTTTGCTATACGCCGCGCGTTGCGCGGCCGTTATTCTTCCTCCGGCTCCTCCCACGGCGTCATCGTGGCGACTAGACGGTGGATGGGCGTGCCCAGCTCGTGGAATTTCGCCTCGTAGTCGGTCATCACGCCGACGGTGCCGTTCGCGTGCAGATCGTCCGTGACCTCGGAGAGCGTAAAGCCGAACTGTGGGATCTCCTCCACCGACCAGGCGAAAAGCGGGGCGTTGTCCGTCTTGAAATGGATCTGCCCGCCGTCCTTGAGCACCCGGCGGTAGAGCTTGAGGAAATTGCCGTGCGTCAGGCGGCGCTTGGCGTGGCGCTTCGTCGGCCACGGGTCGCAGAAGTTGATGTAGATGCGGTCGACCTCGCCCGGGGCGAAAAACTCGGGCAGGATGTTCGCGTTCGCGTCGATGAAGCGGACGTTCCGAAGCCCCTCGGCGGCGCAGCGCTCCATGGCGACCACCATCGCGTCGGGCACCATCTCCACCGCCACGAACAGCACGTCGGGCTCCGCAGCGGCGATGCCCGCGGTGAAGCGTCCCTTGCCGCAGCCCAGCTCCACACGCAGCTCGCGGGCCTCCGGCATCAGCTCGCGCCAATGGCCGCGGTGCGCGATGGGGTCCTTGATCTGCAGCGCCGCGCAGCGCTCCATGCGCGGCAGCAGGTTCTTTTTCTTTCTCATTCGCATGGGGAAATACCTCGCTTTTTGCGTTCATTTCCTGCCTATCATAGCGGAAACGCGGCGATAACACAAGAGAAAAATGAAGTCTTTCCGTCAGCAAAGAGAAATTTGCCGCAGGAACTGCGTTACATCGTCAGAAATGAATCAATTCTTGCAAAAAATGTGACCAAACTGGAAATAATTTCAAATGAAATGATATTCCTCTTGCAAAACGCGGGGGAATTGCATATAATAGCCCCATTAAGAGAAAACAAGGAGGGCATACCATGTCTTTCGTGACCTATGAACCGCAGGGCGCGGTCGCGTATCTCATCATCAACCGTCCCGAGGCGCTCAACGCGCTCAACTCGCAGGTGCTTGCCGACCTTGACGCGGCGCTCGACGCCATTGACCTCGACGCCGTCCGCTGCCTGATCGTGCGCGGCGCGGGGGAGAAGTCCTTTGTCGCCGGCGCGGACATCGCGCAGATGAAGGGGCTCACCAAGGCCGAGGGCGAGAGCTTCGGCAAGCAGGGCAACGACGTGATGCGCAAGCTCGAGACCCTGCCCATTCCCACCATCGCGGCGGTCGGCGGCTACGCGCTCGGCGGCGGCTGTGAGCTTGCCATGAGCTGCGATTTCCGCATCTGCTCCGATACCGCCGTGTTCGGTCAGCCCGAGACGGGTCTCGGCATCACTCCCGGCTTCGGCGGCACCCAGCGCCTCGCGCGTCTGGTCGGCCCCGGCATGGCGAAGCAGATGGTCTACACCGCCCGCAACATCAAGGCGGACGAGGCGCTGCGCATCGGTCTGGTCAACGCCGTCTATCCGCTCGCGGAGCTTTACGCTGCGGCGGAGAAGCTCGCCTCTCAGATCGCGGCGAACGCGCCCATCGCGGTGCGCGCGGCGAAGAAGGCCATCAACGAGGGGCTTGACCTCCCGATGGACGAGGCCGTGGTGGTCGAGGAGAAGGCCTTCGGCTCCTGCTTCGAGACCGCCGACCAGCAGGAGGGCATGGGCGCCTTCCTCGAAAAGCGCAAGCACGAACCGTTCACCAACAAGTAAGCGTTACTTGACAATTCATAAATTTCAATTCATAGGAGGAACACAAAAATGAAAGTTGCAGTTTTCGGCGCCGGCACCATGGGCAGCGGCATCGCGCAGGTCTTCGCGGCGCACGGCCACACCACTCTGATGTACGCGTCCAGCGTCGCTTCCGCGCAGCGCCACAAGGACAAGCTCGACGCTTCCCTGCAGAAGCGCGTCGAGAAGGGCAAGATGACTCAGGAGGCCAAGGATGCCCTGATGGCGAATATCTTCGTGGAGGAGAAGTCCGCCGCCGCCGATGCCGACCTCGTCATTGAGTGCGCCAAGGAAGAGATGGCGTACAAGCGCGCCATGCTCAGCGAGCTGGATGGGCTGTGCAAGGAATCCGCCATCTTTGCCACCAACACCTCCTCTCTGTCCGTCACCGAGATGGGCCTTGGCCTCAAGCACCCCGTCATCGGTATGCACTTCTTCAATCCTGTTCCCAGCATGAAGCTCGTCGAGGTCATCCGCGGCGCGAACACCACGCAGGAGACCTTCGACTTCATCTACAAGCTCTCCGAGGAGATCGGCAAGCAGCCGGTCGAGGTCGCCGAGGCTCCCGGCTTCGTCGTCAACAAGATCCTCATCCCCATGATCAACGAAGCCATCGGCCTCGTTGAGACCGGCGTCGCCTCCGTCGAGGATATCGACAAGGCCATGATGCTCGGCGCGAACCATCCCATGGGTCCCCTCGCCCTTGGCGACTTCATCGGCCTCGACGTCTGCCTCGCCATCATGAACGTGCTGCTCGAGGAGACTGGCGATCCCAAGTACCGCCCCGCTCTGCTGCTCAAGAAGATGGTCCGCGGCGGCCAGCTCGGCAAGAAGTCCGGCAAGGGCTTCTATGATTACAGCAAGTAATTTTTCGACAAAATATAACAGAAAAGAGCCGGTTTCGACCGGCTCTTTTTCTCAACACCGGAAAGGGGAGGAACACCATGAGCGAAAAGAAGTGCGTTTGCGGACACGAGCTGGAAAGCCGAGGTTACCAGGTGCTGGAGCTGCACGGCGAAAGTCTCCTGAAGGATTATATGGACGTGGAGCTGTGGGTGTGCCCGCGCTGCGGACAGATCGCGTTCTTTATGCGGGAGAAGGACCGGAAGGACCGCTACCGCGCCGAGTGCGGCGGCAGGACCGACGAGGAGCTCAGCGCGCTGCTGCGGGACGCGGCACGCGAGGTGCTGGACTCCCGCGCCGAATGGAAGGCGGCGGAGCAGCGCCGCCGCGCGAAGGAGACGGAGCGTGAGCAGGAGAGTACGCCGCGCGGCGGATTTTTCTCCGGCCTTTTCGGCGGCAGGGACGACGATAAGCCGCGCAAAAATCAGCCGCCCGAGTTCTGAGCCTGCCCCTTGACAAATCCGCGGCGACGGCGTATACTGCTATCCATCAAACCGGCATCGACGGAGAAGAAACCGCAGAGCACCGCACAGAGAGGGACGCATTTCGGTGCAAGCGTCCTGCGTGAGCGGCGGCCGTACCACTCCCGAGCAGCCCGCGACGAGCGGGACGGGTTCGCCCGTTACAGCGGACACAAGCGGCGCAAACGCGCAAGCAGGGTGGAACCGTGGAGTATAGCAATGCTTCACCCCTGATACCGTCGGGGGTGAAGCATTTTTGCACCCTCAGAGTCAAATGGAGGTAACTGAAATGTCCGAAGAAGTCAAGATCAACGAAGAAAACCAGTACAGCTTTGAAAATCCCGAGTACCGCAAGACCTATTGGCACACCTGCTCCCATGTGCTGGCGCAGGCCGTCAAGCGCCTGTGGCCCGAGGTGAAGCTCGCCATCGGCCCCAGCATCGAGACCGGCTTCTACTACGATCTGCTCGCTCCCTTCGCCTTTACGCCGGAGCATCTGGAGCAGATCGAGGCGGAGATGCGCAAGATCTGCAAGGAAAAGCTCAAGCTCGAGCGCTTTGAGCTGCCGCGCGAGGAAGCCATCAAGTTCATGGAGGAGAAGGACGAGCCGTTCAAGGTCGAGCTCATCAACGACCTGCCGGCCGACGCGCACATCAGCTTCTATAAGCAGGGCGAGTTCACCGACCTCTGCGCCGGCCCGCACCTCGATTCCACCGGGCGCATCAAGGGCAACGCCATCAAGCTGACCGCCTGCAACGCCGCCTACTGGCGCGGTGACAGCAAGCGTGAAACGCTCCAGCGCATCTACGGCGTCGCTTTCCCGAAAAAGGACGAGCTGGACGAGTACCTTGCCAAGCTCGAGGAGGCCAAGCTGCGCGACCACCGCAAGCTCGGCCGCGAGCTGGGCCTGTTCATGACCGACGAGCTGGTCGGCCGGGGCCTTCCGATGTTCCTGCCCAAGGGCTACACGGTCTGGCGCATTCTGGAAAACTATATCCGCGACAAGGAGCTCAAGCTGGGCTATCAGCACGTGCTCACGCCCTGCGTCGGAACGGTCGAGCTTTACAAGACCTCCGGCCACTGGGATCACTACAAGCAGAATATGTTCCCCGCGATGGAGGTGGACGATGAGGTCTACGTCCTGCGCCCGATGAACTGCCCGCACCATATGCGCATCTACGCCAATCAGCCCCACTCCTACCGCAATCTCCCCGTGCGCATCGGCGAGATTGCCCACGACTTCCGCTATGAGGCGTCCGGCACGCTCAAGGGCATCGAGCGCGGCCGCCACTTCTGCCAGAACGACGCGCATCTGTTCGTCACGCCCGAGCAGATCAAGGACGAGTTCTCCAAGGTCTGCGACCTGATCTTCGAGACCTACAAGGACTTCGGCATCACGGATTACCGCTGCGTGCTGTCGCTGCGCGACCCGGCGGACAAGGAGAAGTACCACGACGACGATGAAATGTGGAACACCGCCGAGAACGCCCTGCGCGAGGTGCTCAACGAGCTGGGCATCCACTACACCGAGGAGATCGGCGAGGCGGCCTTCTACGGACCCAAGCTGGACGTGAACGTGCGTCCCGCCGTCGGCGCGGAGTACACACTCTCCACCTGCCAGCTCGACTTCTGCCTGCCCGCCAAGTTCCACCTGACCTATATCGACTCCAACGGCGAGGAAAAGACGCCCGTGGTGCTCCACCGCGCGATCCTCGGCTCGCTCGACCGCTTCATGGCCTATCTCATTGAGGAGACAATGGGCGCGTTCCCGACCTGGCTCGCTCCCGTGCAGGCGAAGTTCCTGCCCGTCACCGACCGCGCGAACGAATACTGCGAGAAGGTCGCCGCGCAGCTCGAGGAGCAGGGCTTCCGCACCGAGGTCGATTACCGCAACGAGAAGATCGGCCGCAAGATCCGCGACGCGCAGACCGAGAAGGTGCCCTACATGGTCATCGTCGGTGACCGCGACATGGAGAACGGTACCGTCTCCCCGCGCCACCGCGCGGACGGCGATCTCGGCGCGATGAGCGTGGACGAGTTCTCCGCCCTGCTCAAGCGCGTTGTGGACAACAAGGAGCAGAAGTAAACCGATCTTTTTGAAAAAACAGTCACTCGTCAGAGTGACTGTTTTTTTGTCTTTTATTTAGCCAAAATGACGGACGGTGAAGGAAAACTTGCATAAATTCGAATAAGGTGCATGAAAAATTTATATATGAAGAAAAAGTAAAAATTTGTCGTCACCAAAAAATTTGTGTGAAATAACGGAACGAGCGGAAAAAGAAAGGGCTAAGAAAAATGGATCCCACCTTAATTTTGTGCGAATAGCCAAAAGTGCAAAAGTATCTTGCAATAAAACTTGCAATAAGTTATAATGGCTATGCCTCAAAGAGGTACATTGGCCGTTTTGCAAAACGAAGAAGCGCCGGCCGACGCTCATGCACAACATTGGACAACGTTGTGCAGAATGTCCCCGACCGGCGGTAACGTTGCCGAAACGGTAAAACAAAAAGGAGATTGCGTATGAAAAAGTTCTTAGCCCTCATCCTGTCCGTCGCTATGATCTTCGCTCTTGTTGCCTGCGGCAGCAAGGAAGGTGATACCCCCAACACCGACGGCGACACCCAGCAGACCGATACCCCCGCCGCTCCCGTTGACATCGTCATCGCCACCGGCGGCACCACCGGTACTTACTATGCCGTTGGCAACGCGCTCGTCACCACCATCGGCGACAAGCTGAGCCTGTCCAAGCTCACCGCTGTCGACTCCGGCGCCTCCAAGGCGAACGTCCAGCTCGTCACCGCCAACCAGGCCCAGATGTCCATCCTGCAGTCCGACGTTCTGAACTATGCTCACAACGGCTCCGGCGGTGAGACCATGTTCGACGGCGCTGCCGACAAGAACTCCCTGTGGGTCGCGGGCGTTTACAACGAGACCGTCCAGCTCGTCACCGCTCCCTCCATCACCAGCATTGAAGACCTCAAGGGCAAGACCGTCTGCGTCGGCGACGTCGGTTCCGGCACCGCTCTGAACGCTGCGCAGGTCCTCGAGGCCTACGGCATGACCTTCGATGATATCAACGTCATGTACGACTCCTTCTCCGGCGGCGCTGACGCTCTCAAGAACGGCCAGTGCGACGCTGCCTTCACCGTGGCCGGCGCCCCCACCCCCGCTCTGACCGACCTCGCCACCACCTACAGCTTCAACATGCCCTCCCTCAGCGATGAGGCGGTTTCCTATCTGACCACCAACTATCCCTTCCTGGTCCAGGATAACCTGCCCGCCAACACCTACACCTGCGTTGCGGACGAGACCGTCTGCGTCGCCGTCAAGGCCGTCTTCACCGCCTCCAAGGACCTCAGCGAGGATGTCGTCTATGAGATCACCAAGGCCATGTTCGACAATCAGGCTGACCTGGCCAACGCTCAGGCCAAGTTCGGCTTCCTGAGCCCCGAGGGTGCTGTTGCCGGCTCCTTCGACCTGCATCCCGGTGCCGAGAAGTACTACAAGGAGATCGGCGTTCTGTAAGAACACCCAATCCTGAAAGAGTGCGAAAGTGCAACTGCGACAACGCATAAGCATGGCCGCTGCAATAGTCTTGATTATTGCAGCGGCCTCCCTCTTGATTCCCCGCGCCGGCTATTACCTGACGCTCCGCAATAAGGACAGCGGCGAGCTCTATGCGCGCTACCGCATGGACGAGGGGGATCGCTTTTCCATTACCTTTAAGCATTCCGTCAACCAATATCCGCTGACGGACACCTTTGAGATCAGTGAAGGAAAGATCTATGCCGAGGAGTGTAAGTACTATGCTTACGGCGCCGGCGTGCAGGTGGAGCTGAATCCCGGAGAGGAACTCAGCTATACCGACGACGGAGCCATGCTCATCACCGGCATACATCAGGATAGAACCGGAGTCTGTTATGCCGTGGCCACCGTTTACGACTTCTTTTTGAAGGTAAAGGACGGTCCGGATATCAGTCTGCGTGATTTGTGTGGAAGAAATTCGCTGGTGACGCTCAATTATGAGTTCTTCCTCTATTGACGTCACAGTGTTCACCAATAAAAAGGAGGAGAAAAACACCAATGACTGACGCTGAAAAGAAAGTCTTGGACGAAGAGGTCGTCGTTGAAAGCGTAGACGTTGAAGTCGGTACGATGGAAGACGTTGACGCGATCATGAAAAAGTTTGACCGCGAGTCCAACACCCGTGTCTGGGAGGGCACGCCGAAGAAGATCCTGCGCTACGTGCTGGCCGCCTTTATGCTCTTTATGGTCTACATGAACCTGTGGGCCACCTGGAGCGGCCAGATCCGCCGCTGCCTGTTCGTCGGCTTTGTGATCCTGTTCACATTCTTCATCTACCCCGTGAAGAAGGGCAATGTAAAGCCCAACTCCATGCCGTGGTATGATATCCTGCTCGCTGTCGCGGGCTGTATTCCCTATTTCTACTATGTTGCCAACTTCAAGAGGATTGTGGCGATGGGCATCGCCATCGGCCAGACCGAGGTTATCCTTGGCATCATCGGCACGTTGGTGCTCGCGGAGTGCTGCCGCCGCGCGGTGGGCCTTCCCATTCTGATCGTGGCGGGCTGCTTCGTGCTCTACGCCTTCATCGGCCGCGGCATGAGCTTGGATCTGGTGGTCTACAACATCTTCTACACCACCAACGGCATCATCGGCACGCCGATCTCCGTCTGCTCGACCTACATCGCGCTGTTCCTGATGTTCGGTGCCTTCCTTGAGGCGACGGGCGTTGCCAACTTCTTCATCGACTGCGCGAACGCGCTGGTCGGCTGGGCGTCCGGCGGTCCCGCGAAGGTCGCGGTCGTCTCCTCCGCCCTGTGCGGCATGGTCTCGGGTTCCTCCGTCGGCAACACCGTTACCACCGGTTCCGTGACCATCCCGATGATGAAGAGGACCGGCTATCCCCCCGAGTTTGCCGGCGCGGTCGAGGCTGCGTCCTCCACCGGCGGCCAGATCATGCCCCCCATCATGGGCGCTGCGGCGTTCATCATGGCGGAAATGACCGGCTATGAGTATTCCGACATCATCGTCCGTGCGATCCTGCCGGCGTTCCTCTACTTCCTCGGCATCTTCCTCGGCGTCCACTTCAAGGCGAAGAAGCTCGGCCTCGTCGGCCTCAAGCGTGAGGAACTGCCCAAGTGGAAGCTCCTGCTGCCGAAAATCTATCTGCTCCTGCCCCTGATCATCCTGACCTGGATGGTCATTGCCGGTCAGACCATGGCCAAGAGCGCCATCTACGGCACCATCGTTGCCATCGTGGTCGGTATCATCAATAAGGACGACCGCATGACCCCGAGCAAGTTCGTCAACGGCCTTGAAAACGGCGGCAAGAACTGCCTGTCCATCGGCATCGCCTGCGGCATCGCCGGCATCATCTCCGTGTGCATCACGATGACCGGTCTCGGCGGCAAGCTGATCACCTATGTGGTCAAGCTCTCCGGCGGCAACCTGTTCATCGCCCTGTTCCTCACGATGATCTGCTGCATCATCCTCGGCATGGGCGTTCCCACCACGGCGAACTACATCATCATGGCCTCCACCTGCGCGCCCATCCTCATCAACGGTATGAGCATGCACATTCTGGCTGCCAATATGTTCGTGTTCTACTTCGGCATCGTCGCCGACATCACGCCTCCCGTTGCGCTCGCGGCTTATGCCGGTGCTGCCATCGCCAAGGCGCCCCCGATGAAGACCGCGCTCAACGCCACGCGCCTCGCGATCGCGGCATTCATCATCCCCTACATCTTCGCTTACAACAATGCGATGATCTTCGTCGGCGATGTCACCTTCTTCGGCGTTGCCTCCATCGTTATCTCCGCGACGCTCGGTATGGCCTCCATCGCCTCCGGCTTCATGGGTTATCTGATCCACGACCTGAAGTGGTACTCCCGTATCGCGCTGATCGCCGGCGGTTTGCTGATGGTCATCCCCGGTACGGTCACCGACCTCGCCGGCCTCGCCATTCTGATCGTTATCCTGCTCATCCAGAGGGCTGAGAACAAGAAGGAGAAGAAGGCTGCGGTCTGATCTCCCGAAAACACGAGAAAATAAAGAGACGCTTCGGCGTCTCTTTATTTTTGCCCGATCGCCCCTCAAGGTCAGGAAGTCGGCACATGAAACGGCGCGGCGGCGCATAAAATGCAGGGAAAAGGAGGCGTCGTTATGCCGAAAATCTATCTCAGCCCCTCCACGCAGGAGTCCAATCCCTACATCACCGGAAGCGGCAGCGAGGAGTACAATATGAACCGGCTCGCCGACGCGCTGGAGCCGTATCTTTATGCCAACGGCATCCGCTTTGTGCGCAACACGCCCGACATGACCGCCGCGTCCTCCATCGCGCAGGCGAACCGCCTCGGCGGCTTTGACTTCTATCTCGCGCTCCACTCCAACGCCGCCGCGCCGGAAAGCTCCGGCAGCGTGCGCGGCGTGCTGGTGTTTTACTATCCGACGAGCGCGGAGGGCAAGCGCGCGGCGGACCTGTTCGCCGCGAACCTCAAGCGCGTTTATCCGCTGCCTGACCTCGTGCGCACCGTGCCCACCACCGCGCTCGGCGAGGTGCGTCAGCCGAAGTATCCGGCCAACCTGCTCGAGCTGGGCTACCACGACAACTATGCCGACGCCGCGTGGGTCGAGAACAATATGGACGCCATCGCGCGCGAGCTGGCGCGCTCGCTGACGGAGTATTTCGGCCTGCCGTTCATCGAGCCGCAGCCGGTCGTGCAGGGGACTGTCTCCACGAGCGGCTCGCCGCTGCGCCTGCGCGCCTACCCGAGCGCCGCGGGGCAGACCATCGCGCTCATGCCGAACGGCGCGTCGGTCACGGTCTACGGCACCTGGCAGGGCTGGAACACGGTAGAGTACAATGGGAACCTCGGCTACGCCGCCGAGGCCTACATCGAGAGCTGACGGGCAGCCGGGAATGCCGCTTTTTAACGGGGCGGTGCGGAAACGCGCCGCAGGAACGGCCGAGCGGAAATAGAAGCAGACCGGATCGTTTTCGGAAAAACAAGCACACTGCTCCCGAAGATCCGGTCGAGATTTGAGGTCCGGGGGTCAAGGGGCTTGCCCCTTGCGTTCTCTTGGGGTTCCAAAGGGGTGGTTCTCTTCGGAAGAGAATCACCCCTTTGACAAAAGCCGTGCGTCGCGCGGCTGACCCCACGCGCTTTTTCGACAAATAGTTTTTGCTTGACACTTGTTTACAAAAAGGTTACAATATTCCGTGGATTTATGGAGGGGAGAGAAGGGGCTCTCCCGTTTGTTGATTCAAAAACCCGTTTTGATATACCATCGGGACACGGTCAGACCGGCCGCTCCGATGGAAGCAAAAGTGGACACAGGAGGAATCAAATGAATATACCCAGCCTTGTCATCGGCTTGGCGGCGGGACTTTTCATTGGTATTCTTGCTTGTATTCTGTACCGCAACAAGAAGGCGAAGGACGATAAGGAAAAGATCGCCAACGCCGAAGAGGAGGCGCTGCGCATCATCAACGATGCCATCAAGAGCGCCGAGAGCAAAAAACGCGAGGCCACGCTGGAGGCGAAGGAGGAGATCCTCCGCTCCCGCAAGGAATACGAGAAGGAAGAAAAGGAACGTCGTGCCGACCTGCAGAAGCAGGAACGCCGCTTACAGCAAAAGGAAGAAAACATCGACCGCAAGACCGACGCGATCGAGAAGAAGGAAGAGGCCCTTGCCCAGAAGCACGCCGCTCTGGACAAGGAGAACGAAGAGATCAAGATCATCAAGCGCAGCCAGACCGAGATGCTCGAGCGCATCTCCGGCTTTACGGCTGACGAGGCCAAGAAATACCTGATCGAGCAGGTCGAGTCCGAGGTCACCCACGAGACCGCCCTCAAGATCAAGGAGATCGAGGCCCGCGCCAAGGACGAAGCGGACCAGTATGCCCGCGAGATCGTAGCGTCCGCCATCCAGCGCTGCGCCGCCGATCACGTCGCCGAGATCACCGTCAGCGTGGTTCCCCTGCCCAATGACGAGATGAAGGGACGCATCATCGGCCGCGAGGGCCGCAACATCCGCACCATTGAAACGCTCACGGGCGTCGACCTCATCATCGACGATACGCCCGAGGCCATCACCGTCTCCTGCTTCGAGCCGGTGCGCCGCGAGGTCGCGCGTCTGGCGCTCGAAAAGCTGATCGCCGACGGCCGCATCCATCCCACCCACATCGAGGAGATGGTCGCCAAGGCCCGCCGCGAGGTGGACGCCGTCATCAAGTCCGAGGGTGAGCGCGCGGTGCTCGAGACCGGCGTGCGCGGCCTGCACCCCGAGCTGGTGAAGCTGCTCGGCCGCCTGCATTACCGTACGAGCTACGGTCAGAACGTGCTCCAGCACTCCATCGAGGTCGCGCATCTTGCCGGCATGATGGCAGCCGAGCTCGGCGCGGACGTCGCCACGGCGAAGCGCGCCGGCCTGCTGCACGATATCGGCAAGGCCGTCGACCACGAGCTCGAAGGCACCCACGTCGCGCTCGGCGTGGAGTTCCTGCGCAAGTACCATGAGCGCGAGGACGTCATCCACGCGGTGCAGGCGCACCACAACGACGTCGAGCCGCAGACCGTCGTCGCCTGCCTCGTGCAGGCCGCCGACGCCATCTCCGCCGCGCGTCCCGGCGCCCGCCGCGAGAACATCGAGAACTACATCAAGCGCCTCGAAAAGCTCGAGGAGATCACCGGCTCCTACCCCGGCGTCGAGACCTCCTACGCCATTCAGGCGGGCCGCGAGGTCCGCGTGATGGTCAAGCCCGAGCAGGTGAGCGAGGACGATATGGTCATCCTCGCCCACGAGCTGGCCAAGCGCATCGAGAGCGAGCTCGAGTATCCCGGTCAGATCAAGGTCCATGTGCTGCGTGAGACAAAGGTCATCGAATACGCCAAATGAGAAAAAAGCACCGCCGAAGCGCCGCTTCGGCGGTGCTGTTCTCGCCTGCTATGAAAATGAAAAATGCAGAGAATTCCAATTATGAAAGGATTCCTTCATAAAAAGGGCAGAAGAGACAAAAATTTTTCCGCATATTTGGTGAAAGTCTCAAATCGAGAAATGATTTGAGACTTTTTCTTGCGTATTGAGCGCCGAGAGCTTATAATACAGAAGAACGGGACTGATTTGTGAAAAATTAGACAATCCAAATAATTTATAGTGAAGGAGCAAAAAGACTATGGATTTCCATCTGTCCAAAGAGCATCTGCTGGTTCGCAAAATGTATCGCGAATTTGCAGAAACCGAAGTCAAGCCTTTAGCCGAAGAACTCGATGAGGAAGAGCGCTTCCCCATGGAGACCGTCGAAAAGATGGCCAAGCTCGGCATGATGGGCATTTACTTCCCCAAGCAGTATGGCGGCGCGGGCGGCGACGTTCTGAGCTATGCCATGTGCGTTGAGGAGCTGGCGAAGGTCTGCGGCACCACCGCGGTCGTCGTTTCCGCTCATACCTCCCTGTGCTGCGCCCCGATCTTCGAGAACGGCACCGAGGAGCAGAAGATGAAGTATCTGCCCGACCTTCTCTCCGGCCGCAAGATCGGCGCGTTCGGTCTGACCGAGCCCGGCGCCGGCACGGACGCTTCCGGCCAGCAGACCACCGCTGTCAAGAATGAGAACGGCGACTACGTCCTCAACGGCAGCAAGTGCTTCATCACCAACGGCAACGTTGCCTCCACCTTCGTCGTCTTCGCCATGACCGACAAGAGCAAGGGCAACCACGGCATTTCCGCCTTCATCGTCGAGAGCACCTTCCCCGGCTTCTCCACCGGCAAGCACGAGAAGAAGATGGGTATCCGCGGCAGCTCCACCTGCGACCTCGTTTTCGAGGATTGCGTTGTTCCCAAGGAGAACCTGCTCGGTAAGGAAGGCGAGGGCTTCAAGATCGCTATGAAGACCCTCGACGGCGGCCGTATCGGCATTGCTTCCCAGGCTCTGGGTCTTGCCGAGGGCGCCATCAACGAGGCGGTCAAGTACACCAAGGAGCGCGTCCAGTTCGGCCGTCGCCTGAGCCAGTTCCAGAACACCCAGTTCCAGCTGGCCGATATGCACACCCGCACCCAGGCTGCTCAGTACCTCGTTTACGCCGCTGCCTGCAAGAAGCAGAACCATGAGGATTACTCCATGGACGCTGCCATGGCCAAGCTCTTCGCCGCGGAGACCGCTTCCGACGTCACCCGCCGCGCGGTCCAGCTCTTCGGCGGTTACGGCTACACCCGTGAGTATCCCGTTGAGCGCATGATGCGTGACGCGAAGATCACCGAGATCTATGAGGGTACTTCCGAGGTCCAGCGTATGGTCGTCGCCAAGTATCTCGGCGTGAACTAAGAAAGAGGAGGTAACAAAACAATGAAGATCATCGTTTCCGTTAAGCAGGTCCCCGATACCTCCGGTAAGGTCGCCGTCAATCCCGATGGTACCCTGAACCGCGCTTCCATGCAGACCATCATCAACCCCGATGATATGAACGCCGTCGAGGCCGCCCTCAAGATCAAGGACGCCACCGGCTGCAAGGTCCTCGTCGTCACCATGGGCCCCCCGCCGGCAGAGGGTATGCTGCGCGAGCTGATCGCCATGGGCGCGGACGAAGGCTATCTCGTTTCCGCCCGTGAGTTCGGCGGCTCCGATACTTACGCCACCTCCCAGATCCTCGCCGCCGCCGTGGATACCATCGGCCTCGACAAGGACGATATCGTCTTCTGCGGCCGTCAGGCCATCGACGGCGATACCGCGCAGGTCGGCCCCCAGATGGCGGAAAAGCTCCATCTGCCGCAGGTCACCTACGCCGCCGACATCCAGAAGGACGGCGACACGCTGACCATCAAGCGTATGCTCGAGGACGGCTACATGACCATCAAGGTCAACACCCCCTGCCTCATCACCTGCATCAAGGAACTGAACACCCCGCGCTACATGAGCGTTTCCGGTGTGTTTGAGTGCTACTCCAAGCCCGTGACCGTTCTGGACTACAACGCCCTGAAGGATCATCCCCTGATCGACGCCACCACCATCGGCCTCAAGGGCAGCCCCACCAACATCCTGACCTCCTTCACTCCCCCGCAGAAGGGTGCCGGCCAGATGCTCGAGGGCAACGACATGAAGACCTGCGAGAAGCTCGCCGGTATCCTGTCTGAGAAACACATCATTTAAGGGAAGGAGAGTACGACAATGGTTGAGAATTATAACAGCATGGATCTCGCTGCCTTCAAGAACGTTTGGGTCTTCTGCGAGCAGCGTCAGGGCAAGATGATGCCCACCACCTTTGAACTGATCTCCGAGGGCCGCAAGCTGGCGGACGAGCTGGGCGTGAACCTCTGCGGTCTGCTGCTCGGCGACAACGTCGAGGGCATTGCCAAGGAGCTCGGCGGCTACGGCGCGGACGAGGTCATCGTCTGCGAGCATCCTCTGCTCAAGAACTACACGACCGACGCGTATGCCAAGGTCATCTGCGACGTCATCTCCGAGATGAAGCCCGAGGCATTCCTCATCGGCGCGACCAACATCGGCCGTGACCTCGGCCCCCGCTGCGCGGCCCGTCTGCACACCGGTCTGTGCGCCGACTGCACGCACCTCGACGTCGATATGCCCATCTACAAGGACTTCCTGCGCAGCGCCTCCACGCTGCCCGAGGAGAAGATCGAGAAGATGAACACCGCCAAGGTCATGGGTCAGGACCACGACGTGTCCCGCGACCTCAAGATGACCCGTCCGGCGTTCGGCGGCAACCTGATGGCTACCATCATCTGCCCGCGCTTCCGTCCCGCCATGGCGACCGTTCGCCCCGGCGTTATGAAGAAGGCTCCCTTCGACCAGGCCAAGGCGGACGCGATGAAGATCACCAAGCCCAGCTTCACCCTGAGCGAGGCCGATATGGACACCGAGGTCGTCGAGGTCGTCAAGGCCGCGAAGAAGCTCGTTGACCTCATCGGCGCGGACTACATCGTCTCCGTCGGCCGTGGTATCTCCAAGGACGTCGAGGGCGGCATCAAGCTGGCGGAAGAGCTGGCGGACGTGCTCGGCGGCGTCGTCGGCGGCAGCCGTGTTGCCATCGACTCCGGCTGGCTCACTGCCGACCATCAGGTCGGTCAGACCGGCAAGACCGTTCACCCGAAGGTCTACATTGCCCTCGGTATCTCCGGCTCCATCCAGCACAAGGCCGGTATGAGCGAGTCCGAGTGCATCATCGCGGTCAACAAGAACGAGACCGCTCCCATCTTCGAGATCGCCGACTACGGCATCTGCGGCGACCTGTTCAAGGTCACCCCGATGCTCATCGAGGCGTTCAAGGCTGCCAAGGCCGCGAAGTAAGGAAAAATTTCCCAAAGAAAGGCGCGAGCTTCGCGCCTTTCTTTTTTTGCAGATTTTGCCGTGCCGCATTTTGCTTTTGCCGGAAATACTACCGTTGGGTATTGCATGGAAAAAGACAAGGGGAGAAAAACGATGAAGCAAAATTTTGCGATCCTTGCCGTGACCGCGCTGCTGCTCTGTTCCCTCACCGCCTGCGGCGGGGATCAGAACAACGGCGCGGCGAACGGAAATGTCAACGGTGCGGAAAACGGTACCACGAGCGGCATGACCGGCAAGACCGACAGCGGCTCCAACGTCGGCGGCGAGCTCAAGACCGACCCGGCGACCGGCACGCGCTACACCGGCCGGGAGAACGATTCAGTCGTGCGCTATGGCAACGGCTATGGCAACACGAGCGCGGACAAGCGCGCGGGCACGAAGAATGCGACGGCGAACTCCACGCTCCACGGCAGCTACAACAACCCCACCGGCACGCCCGCGGGGCAGACCGCGGCCCCGGCGCGCGGCATGTCGAACGAGCTGCGCTACCGTCTCATGCTGGAAAACGCCCGCGTCCATGACACCGACGGCTTTCTGCTCGACGGCGAAAACGCGCATTACAACACCTTCCGGTGAGGAATACGGCGGAGCGGGAGCCGGCAGCGGCTGTTTCTCCGCCGTTTTTCCGCGTTGACAAAGGGAAATAAAGTCGTTATCATAGGGAGAGATAACGAAAGACGGAGGGCGGAACGATGCGAAATGACCTGCACGCCAATCTGACCGTGCGGATTTTTACCGACCGGAAGTGCTTCGGTCCGGGCGTGGCGGAGCTGCTGCGCCGTGTGCGCGAGCTGCACTCGCTGCGCGCGGCGGCGATGTCGATGAACATGGCCTACTCCAAGGCGTGGACAGTCCTGCGCACCGCGCAGGAGGGGCTGGGCGTCAAGCTGCTCCGGTCCTCCACAGGCGGGCGGAACGGTGGCGGCGCGACGCTGACGGCGGAGGGCGAGCGGCTGCTCGCCGCCTACGAGGACTACTGCGCGAAGCTGACCGCCTACGGCGAGACTCTTTTCGCCGAGACCTTTGCCTTTTACGACACGCTGACGGAGGAGAAGCCGGAATGATCTATAACATCCTCGCGGTGGGCGACGTGGTGGGCGCGTGCGGCGTGAAGCACCTGAGCCGCTGCCTGCGGAGCCTCAAGAAGCGCAAGAGCATCCATTTCACGGTCGTCAACGGCGAAAATGCCGCAATGGTCGGCCTGACGCCGAACGACGCGGACGACATCTTCGCCGCGGGCGCGGACGTCATCACGCTCGGCAACCACACCTTCGGCAAAATGCAGATCCGCGGTTACCTCGACGACTGTCCCTATATCCTGCGCCCCGCGAACCTCGGCAGCCGCGTGCCGGGACGCGGCTATGCGGTCTACGACTGCGGCGCGGCGCGCATCGCGGTGATGAACCTCATTGGCCGCTGCGACCTGAGCTTCCACGCCTCGAATCCGTTCACCACGGCGGACGAGCTTCTGAAAGCGGAGGAGAAGCCGACCTTCACGCTCGTCGATTTCCACGCCGAGGCCACGAGCGAAAAGCTCGCGCTGGCCTACTATCTCGACGGGCGCGTGAGCGCCCTCTGGGGCACGCACACCCATGTGCCGACCGCCGACGAGGAGGTGTTCCCCAAGGGAACGGGCTATCTCACCGACCTCGGCATGACCGGCGCGGTGCGCAGCGTGCTCGGCATCGAGCCGCAGCAGTCGGTCGAGACGTTTTTGGGCGGCCTCGCGGGACGCTACCGCGCACCCGAGGGACCGTGCAAGCTGCAAGGCGCGGTCTTCTCGCTCGACAGCGATACCGGCCTTTGCGTCGGCGTGGAGCGCGTCGACGTGCGATAGACAGAGAGAAGGAAAAGAGGAAAAGCCATGTCCATTGAAAAAGTAAGAGCCTATTTTGAGGGCTTCGGCATCGCCGGCCGTATCCGCGAGTTCGACGTTTCCAGCGCCACGGTGGAGCTGGCGGCCATCGCCGTCGGCGTCGAGGGCGCGCGCATCGCCAAGTCCATGAGCTTCAAGCTCGGCGACGAGCCGATCATCGTGGTCGTCGCGGGCGATCAGAAGATCGACAACGCGAAGTACAAGGCGCAGTTTCATCAGAAAGCGAAAATGCTGACCTTTGACGAGGCGTGCGCCTTTACCGGTCACGCCCCGGGCGGCGTGTGCTCGTTCGCCCTGCCGGAGAACGTCAAAACCTATCTCGACGTGTCGCTCAGGCGCTTCGAGACGGTGTTCCCCGCTGCGGGCAGCAGCAACAGCGCCATCGAGATGACCTGCGAGGAGCTGGAGCGCTATTCCTCCAACTTCTCCGGCTGGGTCGATGTCTGCAAGCCCAAGGAGGGCTGAAAAGAGGAGGGAGACCACATGCAGATCCGCATTGCCAAGTCGCAGCGGGAGGACAAGACGGCGTATGTCGCCGTGCGCGCCGGTGAGATGACCGGCTTCGCCGCCGTCCGCTACGATCTGCGCAGCCTGCTGCGCTATGCCGGCGTCACGCTCGCCGCGCTCATCGCGCTCCGACGGCTGCTGCGCATCTGACCGATACCGAAAAAGGCTCCGACGGCGGTCGGAGCCTTTCCGCTGCCGTGCGCAAGGCTTGACAAGCAGGGCGAAACACCGTAAAATATATATTTGTCAATACACCCGCCGCGCGGCAGGGAACGGTTCCTGTTGGCCGTCCGGCGGCAGAAAAAGAGGAGAAAACAACATGGCACAGGACAAGAAGGTTGAACAGATCACCAACATGGAGGACGATTTCGCCCAATGGTATACCGACATCTGCCGCAAGGCGGAGCTGGTCGAGTACGCCAGCGTCAAGGGCTTCACGATCCTGCGTCCCTACGGCTACGCGATCTGGGAGAATATCCAGCGCATCATGGACGGTGAGTTCAAGAAGACCGGCCACGAGAACGTGGCGATGCCCGTTCTGATCCCCGAGAGCCTGCTGAAGAAGGAGGGCGAGCTGGTCAACGGCTTTGCGCCCGAGGTCGCATGGGTGACGATGGGCGGCAGCGAGAAGCTGGAGGAGCGCCTGGCGTTCCGCCCCACGTCCGAGACCATGTTCTGCGACCATTGGCACAATGTGCTCCAGACCTACCGCCAGCTCCCGATGCTCTACAACCAGTGGTGCTCCGTCATCCGCTGGGAAAAGACCACGCGCCCGTTCCTGCGCAGCCGTGAGTTCTGGTGGCAGGAGGGCCACACCATCCACGAGACCGCCGAGGAGGCCCAGACCGAGACCGAGCAGCAGCTCAAGTGCTACGCGGACTTCTTTGAGAACGTCCTCGCCATTCCCGTCGTTCCGGGCCGCAAGACCGAGAAGGAGAAGTTCGCCGGCGCCGAGGCGACCTATACCGTCGAGTGCATGATGAAGGACCGCAAGGCGCTGCAGGGCGCGACCAGCCACTACTTCGGCGATAAGTTCTCCCGCGCCTACGATGTGACCTTCGCCGGCCGCGACAACAAGCTCCAGTATCCGTTCCAGACCTCTTGGGGCTCCACCACGCGCATGATCGGCGCGGTCATTATGACCCACGGCGACAACAACGGCCTTGTCCTGCCCCCGCGCATCGCGCCCGTGCAGGCGGTGGTCATTCCCATCGCGGCGCACAAGAAGCCCGAGGTCGCCGAGGCGGCCAAGGAACTCAAGGCCCGCCTGCTCGCCATCGACGTGCGCACGAAGCTGGACGACTCCGATCAGTCCATGGGCTGGAAGTGCGCCGAGTACGAAATGCGCGGTGTGCCGCTGCGCATCGAGATCGGCCCGCGCGACCTCGAGAACGGCCAGTGCTGCATCGTCCGCCGCGACAACGGGGAAAAGACCTTTGTCGCGCCCGACACGCTCGAGAGCGCGGTCAAGGAACTGCTTGACCGCATCCACGACAATATGCTCGAAAGAGCGAGAGCGAATCTGGAGGAGAACACCTTCGACCTGTCCACTTGGGAGGAGGTCAAGGAAATGGCCTCCGGCCGCGGCGGCTTTGCGCGCACAAAGTGGTGCGGCAGCCGCGAGTGCGAGCTGGGCATGAAGGAAAAGGCGGGCGTTTCCTCCCGCTGTATGCCGCTGCACCAGTCCGGCACAAAGGGCAAGTGCGTGTTCTGCGGCAAGGAAGCCACGACGGACATCTATTGGGGAGTAGCGTACTAAAAAATAAGGGCGTGCAGAGCGCGCCCTTATTTTTTATACCTTTTGGAGCCGCACTTCGCTCCGCGCCTCGCAGGCGCGAGGCACCTGCTGCGACACTCGCTCCGTGAGAGGTGTTTTTCTGACGCGCATGTCGCCAGAAAAACGATCTTAATTTGGTTTCGCGCCTGCGGGCGCGAAATGCAGGGGGGCGGATACGCGCGAGCGCGGCAAAAACGATTTCATTTATTTCGCGCCTACGGGCGTGAAAGGGGACGCGGCAAAACATTTTTCGGAAAATGGGAACTTTTTCTTCAACGCTCTCGTCCAAAGGAATACAACGCCCAAGGAGGTACAACGACATGAAAAAGTATCTGGCACTTTTGCTGAGTATGCTGCTGCTCGTCGGCTGCGCGCGGATCGAGCCGGAGCAGGGCGGGACGAAGCCCGAGCCGGGACAGCCGGACGATGTGAGCGCGAAGCTGCTGAGCCAGTACGCGCTGGCGGAGGTCAAGCTGCCGGAGCTGCCCGCCGAGCCGAGCGAGGAGGAGCTGTGGACCGCCTATGAAAAGCTCGACTACGACAAGATGGGCGAGGAGGCCTATCACAAGGCGCAGGAGGAGCTGTGGGACGATTTTGACGCCCGCTCCCGCGCCTATTCCGACGCGGTCAAGGCGCTGCGGGGCGAGGGCGTGGACAAGACCATGACGCCCGCGCTGCTCGGCTACAGCACCAAGACGGTCTCCAAGCTGCTCGGCGGCGAGGAGGCGGCGAACGTGGTCTACTCGCCCGCGAACCTCTACCTTGCCCTCTCCATGCTCACCGAGACGGTGGACGGCGAGACGCGCGCCCAGCTTCTCGACCTGCTCGGCACGGAGGATGAGGAGACCGTCCGCACCACGGCGAACGCCATCTGGCGCTCGCTCTACACCGACAGCGCCAACAGCAAAACGCTGCTCGCCAATTCCCTCTGGCTGAGCGAGGGACAGGTCTACAAGACCGAGACCATCGAGCGGCTGGCGAACGACTACTACGCCTCCGTGTTCAGCGCCCCCATGGGCACCGGCGACACCAACAAAGCCGTGCAGGCATGGCTGAACACCAACACCGGCGGCCTGCTCGCGGACGCGGCGAAGAACATCGAGACGAAGCCGCAGACCGTGATGCTGCTGCTCTCCGCGCTCTACTTCAAGGACCGCTGGAGCGATGAATTTTACGACGGCGCCACGAGCGAGGATACCTTCACTGCCGCCGACGGCACAGCGCAGCGCGCGGACTTCATGCACAAGACGGAGGACCGCGCAAGCTATGTCCGCGGCGAGGGCTACACCGTCGCGCAGCTTTCCTTCCGCGGCGGGGAGCGCATGATCTTCCTGCTGCCCGACGAGGGCACGGCGCTCACGCCGCTGCTGCGCGGCGAAGCGGCGCTGACCGATCTCTTCACCGACGTGTACGATAACGACGAGGCGCAGACGGCGAAGCTCGTCTGGAGCGTGCCGAAGTTCGACGTCAACTCCGATCTGGAGCTGACCGACGCGCTCAAGTCCCTCGGCGTGACGGACGCATTCGACGATACGCGGGCGGACTTCTCGCCGCTGGCGGATTTTGACGAGCCGGCGGCGGTCACGCAGGTGCAGCACGCCGCGCGCGTGAAGATCGACGAGGAGGGCTGCGAGGCCGCGGCGTTCACCGCCATCATGGCGAACGCGACCTCGGCGATGCCGGAGGATCTGCCGGTCGTGGAGATGGATCTGAACCGACCGTTCGCCTTCGCCATCACCGGCGCAGACGGCCTGCCGCTGTTCGTCGGCGCGGTCAACACGATGGAATAACAAGCAAAAAAGGACGCTCAAAAGAGCGTCCTTTTTGCTCTGCAAAAGCATAGCAAAAATAGATATGTGTCCTTTCCTCGCCCTTGCGGGGCAGCCGGAAAGGATGCACAAAGCTTCACGCACCGGTCTTGCACCTTCTCGTGGGGCGGTGCTCGTGCGTGAAGTTTTTCATGTCCGGAAGTAGACCTCATCCCAATCGGCTGAGCCGATGAATAACATCGGTTCGACCGATAGACCGGCCTTCCCGCCGCGGCGCGCCTCCACAAGCACCAGAGAGGGAGCGTTTTCCGCCGAGGAGGCCACGAAGCGCAGCCGCTTCGGCTCCAGCCCGTGCGCGCGGAGCGTGCAGAAAAGGTCGGATAGCCGCTCGGGCCGGTGGACCAGCGCGAAGCGTCCGCCCCAGCGCAGCACCCGCGCCGCCGCGGCACAGACGTCGGCGAGCGTGCAGCCGACCTCTTCCCGCGCGGCTTGCCGCGCCTCGCCCGCGGCGCTCGCGCCGCTTCCCGCCGGGAAGTACGGCGGGTTGGAGAGCGCGTAGTCCATGCTCCCCGCGGCGGGGAGCGCAGTGTTCTCGCGCAGATCGCCGGTGCGCAGCGTCACGCGCTCTGCCCAGCCGTTTTCGGCAAAGCCCTTTTCCGCGAGCGCGTTTGCCGCAGCGTTCTGCTCCACGCAGAAAAGCGTGAGCGACGGCTCACGCGCGAGCAGGAGCGTGCCGAGCAGCCCCGTGCCGCTGCCGAGGTCGCACACGCGCTCGCCGCGCTTCGGCGCGGCGAACCAGCCGAGCGCAAAGCTGTCGGTCGTCGGTGCGAAGAGCTCCGTATCAAAATAAAAGCAGGGGCCGCCCTGCCGGAGAAAGTCCTTGCGTTCCATGAAGCCTCCGTTCCCTGACAAAAATAAGGACGCGCCAAAGCAGCGCGTCCTTATTTTTTAAGTAGATCTTACTCCTGAGAGATCGCACCATTGGGGCAGGTATCCGCGCAGGAACCGCAGTCCAGGCAGGCACCGGCGTCGATCTGATACTGGGAATCGCCCTGAGAGATCGCACCAACGGGGCAAGCGTCCGCGCAAGCACCGCAGCTAACGCAGGCAGAACTGATGTGATAGGCCATGAGAGCACCTCCATTTGATTGATACGCCTATTGTACACGGCAGAATACGAAAATGCAAGAGGAAGTATGCGGGAATCTTCCGCATTTCGGCAAAAAATTTTGAAACTTTTGATGAAAAATATGCGGGTAAACACGTCTAAAAACCAACGCGGCAGGAAAAAATGCGCTCGGGAGTGTGAAGAATATGGCAGAACAGAAGTTTACCCCGCGCGCGGAAAACGTGCTGCGGCTGGCGCAGGAAACGGCGCTGGAGCTGGGCCACGGTTACGTCGGCTGCGAGCATATCCTGCTGGGACTGCTGCGCGAGGACGGCAGCGCGGCCTGCCGCGCACTGGGCGAGGCCGGCGTGACGGAGGAGCAGCTGCGCGAGCAGCTGGTGCGGACGGTGGGTCACGGTCTGTCCGGCAGCCTGCCCTCACAGGGGCTGACGCCCCGCGCGCGCAGCGCGGTGGAGATGGCGGTCGCCGAGGCGATGCGCTTCGCGAGTCCGCGCATCGGCACGGAGCACCTGTTGCTGGGCCTGCTGCGCGACGGCGGCAACATGGCGGTGCGGCTGCTCGCGGCGGCGGGAGCCGACCCGAAGCGCCTTTACGCCGCGGTGGTGCGGCGGATCAACGAAACGCCGCGCACAGCGGCAAGGGAGGGAAACCGGATGCTGCGTGAAAACGAGAGCGGCAAGCGCGGACGCGGACTCGCGGAGTTTGCCCGCGACCTGACGGCGATGGCGCGCATGGGGCAGCTTGATCCTGTGATCGGGCGCGATACGGAGATCACGCGCGCGGTGCAGATCCTCTCGCGCCGCACGAAGAACAACCCTGTGCTCATCGGCGAGCCGGGTGTCGGCAAGACGGCGGTGGCGGAGGGGCTTGCACAGAAGATCGCGGCGGCGGAGGTGCCCGACGAGCTGATGGACAAGCGACTGCTATCGCTCGACCTATCCGCGATGGTCGCGGGGACGAAGTACCGCGGCGAGTTTGAGGAGCGCGTGAAGGCGCTGCTTGACGAGGTGCGGCGCGAGGGCAATGTCATTCTGTTCCTTGACGAGCTGCACACCATCGTCGGCGCGGGCAGCGCCGAGGGCGCGGTGGACGCGGCGAACATCCTCAAGCCCGCGCTGGGGCGCGGAGAGCTCCGCGTGGTCGGTGCGACGACGCTTGCCGAGTACCGGAGGTATATCGAAAAGGACGCGGCGCTCGAGCGCCGCTTCCAGCCCATCACGGTCGGCGAGCCGACGGAGGAGCAGGCGCTTGCGATCCTGCGCGCGCTGCGCCCACGCTACGAGAGCCATCACCGTCTGAAGATATCCGACGAGGCGCTTGCCGCCGCGGTGACGCTCTCGCGCCGCTACATCACAGGGCGCTTTCTGCCGGACAAGGCGGTGGATCTGATGGACGAGGCGGCGTCCCGCGTGCGGATGGGTACGCGGCCCGACTCACCGGAGCTGCGGGCGATGGAGGCCAAGGCTGCCGAGGCGGAGCGCGACCGCGCGGCCGCAGTCGCGGAGCAGAACTATGAGCGGGCGGCCATGCTGCGTGATGTGGAGCACAGCTGCCGCGAGCAGGCGGAGCAGGAACGCGAGGCACTGCGCCGCGCGCAGCGGGAAAAGCAGAGGACCGTCGGCGAGGAGGACGTGGCCGCGGTGGTCTCCGCCTGGACGGGCGTGCCTGTCACGCGCCTGACGGAGGATGAGGGCGAGCGTCTGCTGCGGCTGGAGGATACGCTCCACGCGCGCGTGGTGGGGCAGGATGAGGCGGTGCGGGAGGTCGCCCGCGCGCTGCGCCGCGCCCGCGCGGGACTGCGCGATCCGAAGCGGCCCGTCGGCTCGTTTCTCTTTCTCGGTCCCACGGGCGTGGGCAAAACGGAGCTGTGCCGCGCGCTGGCCGACGCGGTGTTCGGCGACGAGGAGGCGCTGGTGCGCCTGGATATGTCGGAGTATATGGAACGGCATACCGTCTCGCGGCTCGTCGGCGCGCCGCCGGGCTACGTCGGCTATGACGAGGGCGGGCAGCTGACCGAGAAGGTGCGCCGCCGCCCGTGGTCGGTGGTGCTCTTCGACGAGATCGAAAAGGCGCACGAGGACGTGTGGAATCTGCTGCTGCAAATTTTGGAGGACGGTGTGCTGACCGACGCGCAGGGGCGGCGCGTGGACTTCCGCAATACGGTGCTCGTCATGACCTCAAACGTGGGCGCGAAGGCCATCACGTCGAGCGCGGCGAAGCTCGGCTTCGCGCAGGCCGAGGACGGCGACGGCGGCTTTGCGCGTGTGAAGGAAACGGTCATGGCTGAGCTGCGGGCGACCTTCAAGCCGGAATTTCTCAACCGCATCGACTCGACCGTGGTGTTCCGTCGTCTGAGCCGCGCGGACGTTTCGGCCATTGCGCGGCGGATGCTCAAGGCAACCGTGCAGCGCGCCGCGGCGCTCGGCGTCACGCTGACGGTCGAGGACGCGGCGGTCGAGCGCATCGCGGACGAGGGCTTCGACCCGCTCTACGGCGCGCGGCCCCTGCGCCGCGTGATCCGCGCCGAGGTGGAGGATGCCGTGGCCGAGCTGCTGCTCAGCGGAACGCTCCACGCGGGCGACGCCGCCCGCATCGGCGCGGAGGACGGAGCGCTCCGCGTTCGGCGGGAGGAGCCGTCGATCCCCGCCGCGGCGGAGACATAAGAAAAGGGTCAGCCGGCGGCTGACCCTTTTCGATGTTCCTTTTTTCAGCGCTCAAAGAGGAGATGCAGCAGCTCGCAGCCGTGCGCGACGAAGGGACCGTTCTCGCCGGCCTTTTCGGTGTACACGCCGCCGCGCCCGCTGTCGATGCGGCTGTCGTAGAGCAGATACGGCACGGGATCGCCGTCGTGCCCGCGCGTCGCGGTGAGCGTTTTGTGGTCGGAGAGGAGCAGCAGGCGGTAGTCCATGTGCGCCGCGTCCAAACGCGCGGTGAGGGGCTTGACGAGCCGGCTGTCGAGCCATTCGATGGCCTGCACCTTGCCCTTGAGGTCGCCGTTGTGGGTGCATTCATCGGGCGCCTCAAGGTGCAGGCAGACGAAGTCGTACTTCTGAAGGCTCGCCCATGTGGCCTCTAACTTGCCCTCAAAGTTGGTGTCGATCTCGCCGGTCGCGCCCTCGACCTCGACCATCTCAAGTCCGCGCAGCACGCCGATGCCGTGGCACAGGGGCACCGCGCTGATGACCGCGCCGCCGCAGCCGTACTCCTCGCGGAAGTCGGGCAGCTGCATCGCCGTGCCCGCTGCCCAGAACCAGATGCCGTTCGCGCCGAGCTTGCCCTCCGCGCGGCGCTTCTCGGTGACGGGGTGGTGCTCCAGCACGCGGTTGGCAAGGCGCATAAGGTCGGCAAAGACCTTGGCGAGCGCCGCGTCCTTCCCGCTCGGGAGCAGCGGGCCGATGACCTCGCCGAGGTGGTCGTGCGGCGGGATAAAGCACACGCCGCTCGGGTCGCAATGGTGCTTCACCGCCAGCGGACGGAACGAAGGGCTGGGGTCGATGTACATATCCGCCGCACGGAGCGCGGCGGAAAATTCGGGATCGCTGTTGAGCGCGGCGACGACGTCGAGCGCGTCCTGTCCGGCGATGGAGCCGGCGGAGTGGGAGAGGATGCGCTTTTCCTCATAGGGCTGATCGCCCGGCTCGAGCGCGACGAGGTTGCAGCGGAACGCCGCGTCGCCGGGAACGAGCCTGAGCCCGATGGCGGCGGCCTCCATCGGCGAGCGGCCGGAGAAGTGCTTGAGCGGGTCGCAGCCGAAGATGGAGAGGATCGCGGTCTCGCTGCCCGCGGGCAGCGGCTTGGGGCAGTTCACAACGCTGCCGACCGTGCCGCGCGCGGCAAGGGAATCAATGGTGGGGATGTCGGCGTACTCGAGCGGCGTTTTGCCGCCGAGGGCCTCGACGGGGTTGTCCGCCATGCCGTCGCCGATGACAACAAGATATTTCATAGGAGCGCCTCCTTATCTGACGATGAATGCAGTATAGCAGGGGAATGGACAAAAATCAAGGACAAAAGTCCGTGTGTCGCGGAATTTTCCCTGCTGAACGGAAAACGGACGGGATACCCCGTCCGTTTTGTGCGGTTTGATGACCTTAACAGTTTGCCTTCCCCGATGCTCAGCGCCTGCGGCCGCGATAACCGGCGGGAGCGGCGCGTCCGCTGCTGCGCTTGCCGTAGCGCCGTCCGCGCCCGTTCCCGCGCAGGAAAATGAATGCGAGAACGAGCAGGACAAGGACGACGAGAACGATCCTGACGACGGTGCGGGAGAAGAAGTCCGCCACGTCGCGCCTGGCGACCAGCAGCCACGAGGCTGACACATCGCTGAGCGCGAGCAGCTTGACCGTGCCGTAGACGGTGCCGTTGTAGGAGACGGTCATTTCGCCAAGCTCGTCGCCGGCGGCAATGGGGGCGTCCACGCTGTCCGGCAGCGTGATGTCGCGCGTGAGCTCGCTGAGGTCCAGCTCCGTGGGCAGCATCCGCGTGATGCTCTCGGCGGGGTGGGCGACGACGTAGTTCGCCTCGCTCGAAAGGGCGACCGGGACCTCGCGCACCAGCTCGTCGGCGGAGACGACCTCGCGGCGGGAGAAGCTGTCAAAGCCGTAGTCAAAGAGGCGGATGGTCTCGGAAAAGCTCTTGGTGAGGGTGCTCTTGCCGTCGGCAAGGGTGATCTTTTCCGCGCCGAGCACCACGCTCACAAGCTGACGGTCGCCGCGCACGGCGGAGGAAACGAGGCAGTGACCGGCCTCCTCGGTCGAGCCGGTCTTGATGCCCTGCGCGTCGCGGTAGAGGTAGCCGAGCTCGCGCCAGTTGGAGATCAAGCGGTTGGTGGAGTGGAGCACATGGCGCTGGTTGTGGTCGGTCTCGGCGATCTCCGCGGACTTGGAGTTGCAGATCTCCATGAATTTCTCGTAGGGCATCAGCGCGCGCGTGATGAGATAGATGTCCCACGCGGTGGTGTAGTGGTCGGGATCGTGCAGGCCGGAGGTGTTGACGTAGTGCGTGTTTTCGCAGCCGAGCGCGGCGGCGCGCTCGTTCATCCTCTGCACGAACTGGGAGATGTTCCCCTCGCCGCACACGGCCTCGGCGAGAATGTTGCACGCCTCGTTCGCCGAGACGATGAGCATACATTGCAGAAGCTGCTCGACCGTCAGCACCTCGCCGGCCTTGATGCCGGCGGTGCTGCCGTAGATGCTCAGACCCTCGAAGGCACTCTCGCGCGCCGTGATGGGCTGGTCGAGCGAGAGCTGCCCCGCGTCGATCGCCTCGAGCACCAGCAGCGCCACCGTCAGTTTGGTGATGCTCGCGGGGTAGTTCTTCTCGTGGGCGTTCTTTTCGTAGAGGATCTCGCCCGTTTCCTTCTCAACAAGCAGGGCGGCGCGGGCATCGACGTCGATCTCCTCAAAGGCGGAGGCCGGTACGCTCAGCAGGGAGACGAGCAGGCCGAGGACCAAAAAAAGAGCAAAAAAACGGCGTTTTTTCATGGAAATGTACCTCATACTATGTTACAATAAAAATCGAAATGAGCTGCGCGGCGGACGGAGCGCGCCCCTTCGACCGTTTTCGACCTTCAGTATAGCAAAAAAAAGGAGGGAGTTCAAGCATGGAGCGGCAGGAAAAAGGCGGAAGCACATATTTCTTTCTGGCGCTCGTGACGCTGGCCTTCCTCGCCGCCGTGCTGTATCTGACCTTCGGCGCGAACCGCACCGAGCAGGAGGGCTATACGGTGCAGACCGAGCGCGCAGCTGCGGAGGAGGTCGCGCCCGTGCGCGTGCTTGTAAACATCAACACCGCGACCGCCGAGGAGCTGGAGACCGTTACCGGCATCGGGCCGGTGCTGGCGCAGGCGATCCTCGACTACCGCGCCGAGCACGGGGACTTTCAGACGCTCGACGAGCTGCTGGAGGTGCGCGGCATCGGCAGCGCGAAGCTCGACGCCATGCGCGATGAAATTACGACAGGAGGCGATGCGCCGTGAAAATTTTAGTGGTGGACGACGAGAAGCTGCTCGTCAAGGGCATCAAATTCAACCTTGAGAACGAGGGCTATCAGGTCGAGACCGCCTTCGACGGCGCGGCCGCCGTCGAGCTGGCCAAAAGCGAGAGCTTCGACCTCATCATCCTGGACCTGATGATGCCGGAGGTGGACGGGCTGACCGCCTGTATGCGCATCCGCGAATTCTCCGCGGTGCCCATCATCATGCTCACCGCCCGCAGCGAGGACGCGGACAAGATCATCGGCCTCGAGTCCGGCGCGGACGATTACGTCACCAAGCCCTTCAACATTTTAGAGCTCAAGGCGCGCATCCGCGCTCTGCTGCGCCGCGCGGGCCAGACCGCGCAGAAGCGCACGGAGCTTCTGACCGCCGGCGGCATCGCGCTCGACACCGAGCGGCGCATCGCACTGCGCGACGGCGTGCCGGTCGATCTGACGGCGAAGGAATACGACATTTTGGAGCTGCTCATCAAGAATCCCCACCGCGTATACTCGCGCGAGAATCTGATGGATCTCGTCTGGGGCTACACCTACGCCGGCGACTACCGCACGGTGGACGTCCACATCCGCCGCCTGCGCGAAAAGCTGGAGCATGACCCCGCCGAGCCGAAGCACATCATGACCAAGTGGGGCGTGGGCTACTACCTCAAGGACTGAGCGGCGCACAGAAGGAAAACGAATGGGAGGAGGGGAGCGCCGTGCGGCGTGCGAGCTTACAGGTCAAATTCGGCCTGAGTTATATTCTGGTCATTGCGGCAGTGCTCGTTTTCATGAACACCTACCCTCTGATCGTGTCGGAAAATCTGGTCGTGCGCTCCAAGCAGACGACGCTGCAAAGCAGCGTGAGCGTGATGGTGACGGCGCTGAGCGGTCTGGAGGAGCTGAGCGAGGAGAACGTCGCCTCCGCGATGACGCTGGTGGAGGATACCGGCATTTCCCGCATTCTCGTCACGGACGCCGCGGGGCGCATCCTCTACGACACCCGCGAGACGGACGGCGCGGTGGGCCGCTACGGACTTTACACCGAGATCGTGCAGGCGCTGCGGGGCTACGACGCCTTCTATGCCGACTTTACCGACGGCGCGTTCCGCAGCCGCGCGGCCTCGCCGGTCATCTACCGCAGCCAGACCATCGGCGCGGTCTATGCCTATGAGTACGACGTGGAGCAGGCGACGCTGCTGCTGACGCTGCAGAAGAATCTGCTGCGCATCTCGGCGGCAGTCGCGGGCTTTGTCGTGCTGCTGAGCCTGCTGCTCTCGCGGATACTCACGCGCCGCTTCGGCGTGCTGCTCGAGGCCATCCGCCGCGTGCGCGAGGGCGCGTACAGCTACCACGCCGAGATCGGCGGGCGCGACGAGATCAGCGAGATCGCCGAGGAGTTCAACAGCCTCTCCGACCGCTTGCAGACGACGGAGGAGGCGCGCCGCCGCTTCGTCTCCGACGCGAGCCACGAGCTGAAAACGCCGCTGGCCGGTATCCGCCTGCTCTCCGACTCGATTTTGCAGACCGAGGACATCGACGCTGCCACGGTGCGCGAGTTCGTCGGCGACATCGTGCAGGAGACCGACCGCCTGACGCGCATCACGGAAAATCTGCTGCGGCTCACGCGGCTCGACAGCGGCATCGTCGAGCCGGCGCAGAGCGTCGCGGTCGAGCCGGTCATCGAGCGCGTGGTGCGGATGCTGCGGCTGGTCGCCGACGAGAAGCGGGTCGAGCTGACCTATCTCGTCGAGCGGGAGCAGAGCGTGCGGGCCGGCGTGGACGACCTGCACCAGATCATTTATAACCTCACCGAGAACGCCATCAAATACAACCGCCCCGGCGGCTTCGTGCGCGTGACGCTCGGCGGCACGGAGGACGAATGCGTGCTGCGCGTGGAGGACAACGGCATCGGCATTCCCGAGGAGGACAGGCCGCGCGTGTTCGACCGCTTCTACCGCGTGGACAAGATGCGCTCACGCGCCGCGGGCGGCACGGGCCTTGGACTTTCCATCGTAGCGGACACCGTGCGCCGCCGCGGCGGCAGCATCGCCGTCAGCGCCCGCGCGGGCGGCGGCACCTGCTTCACGGTGCGGCTTCCTGCCGTGCGGAGGGAGGGGGAGACATGAGAAGAAGAAAGACGTTCCTGTTCGCGTTTCTCGTTCTTTCGCTGCTGCTCGCCGCCTGTGTGCGCAGCGGCGGGACGGAGGGAGAAAACAGCTATACGATCTACTACCCCGCCGCCGAGCTGCGCGACGTGCCGGGCGAGGACGCCATCGTTGCCCGCACCGTGCAGCTCCCGGACGCCGACACGCTCACGCAGGAGGAGCTGGCGCAGCGATTGCTGGAGCGGCTTCTTGCCGACGCGCCGGATGCGGGCGTCCGCGCGACGATGCCGGGCGGGACGGCGCTTCTGAGCCTGTCGGTCCTTGGCAACTGGGCGCGGGTGGACTTCTCGCGGCAGTATGCGCGCCTTGCAGGCATTGATCTGACGCTCGCCGATTACTGCGTGACGCTCACGCTCACGCAGCTCGACGGCGTGAACGCGGTGTCCATCACCTCGGGCGGGCGGGAGCTGCCGTACCGCGAGACGCAGACGCTCACGGCGGCGGACCCGCTGCTGTCGATGCGTGAGGACGCGCTGCGCCCCATCACCGTATCGCTCTACTTCCTCGACCCGACGAGCGGCGCGCTGCGCGCGGAAAAGCGCGCGCTGGCGCTCTACGAGGGGCAGACGCGCGTGAACGCGCTGCTGGAGGCGCTCGCGCAGGGCCCTGAGAGCAACGCGCTCGCAGCCCTGCTGCCGGAGGAGTTCACCGTGCTCTCCGCCCGCGTGGAGGAGGGGACGTGCTACCTCAATCTGCCCTCCGACGCCAATCTCGGCATCTCGCCGCGGCAGACGGTGGAGTCGCTGGTGCTCTCGCTCTGCTCGCTCGACACCGTCGAGCGCGTGCAGATCGTCGTGGACGGCGAGATCGCGGCGCAGCTGAACGGTGTGAACGTCGGCGAGCCGCTGACGCCATGAGAAAAAAGAACGCCGCACGGCCTGTGAGCCGTGCGGCGTTTTCTTATCATCGGGAGTCCTCCCGCGTGGAGAGGCAGAAGGTCAGCAGCGAGGCCGCCGCGCTCACCGTGCCGAGCAGCAGCGCGGCCTGTATGCCGCTGCGGTCGAGGAGCCGTCCGCCGAGGAGATTGCCCAGCGCGCCGCCAAGTCCGCTGCCGGCGACATAGATGAGCGACTGTCCCTTGAGCTGGTCGCGTTCGGGGAGCACCGCGGCGACGTAGTAGACCGTCGCGGGCGCGTAAACGGCGAACTGGAAGAACTGCATACACTGCCCGAGGTAGATGAAAGGCATCGAGTGGGCAAGGTAGAAAATAAGGAATTTCACGACCTCGGCTCCCGCCGCGAAGCGCAGGAAGAAGCCGGGCGAGTAGCGCTTTTGCAGCCGGGAGACCAGCGTCATCGCGGGCAGCTCCAGCACGGCGGAGATGGCAAGGCTCGTGCCCACGGCGCTCGCGGTCCCGCCGGCCTTGCCGACGAGGGCGTTCATGTAGGTGTTGGAGATGGTGTGGGTGAGGAAAAAGAACATACAGCCGAGCAGGGTGAGCGCGAAGCGCGGATGGCTGCGCAGCATGGCGGCGATGCTCCGGTGCTCTGCAGGGCGGTCCGCCGCTTCATCGGGGCGCTCCGGCAGGCGGAAGCCGGACATGGCGATAAGCCCGCAGGCGGTCAGCGCGGCAAAGACCGGCAGGAGCAGCGTCGGCGCGTGGCGCTCGAGCACAAAGCCGAGGAGCAGCACCGCGGCGGCGTAGGAGACCGAGCCGACGCCGCGGCAGAAGCCGTAGACCACCGGGATGCCGCAGCGGTTCGCGTCCATCGCCATGGCGTTTTGAAACGGCGGGGTGGAGGAGAGGAGCGCGCCGATGAGCGCGAAGCACGCGCCCAGCACGAACGGGCGCGGCAGCGGCACGAGCCATACGAGCAGGCACAGCGCCGCGGCGAGCGTGAGCAGCGCCATCGCGCCGTGGCGGTTTTCGAGGCCGGGCCGCGCGTCGAGAAACGAGGAGACCGCGGGGGAGAGGAACACCGAGAGCAGCGTCGCGCACGAGGTCACGACGCCGACCTGCGCGCTCGCAAAGCCGTTGTATTCGAGCACGAGCGCGATAAAGGCCCAGAGCGAGCCGTAGGCGCCCCAGAACGAGGCATGGATCACGGCGTAGCGCGTATTCATGGAAAGCTGCACGGCGGCGCCTCCTTTCCCAACAAAGCGGAATACAAGAAGTTTAACACTTTGTGATGCATTGTCAACGGTTTTTGTTGAGTTTTGCGCGCACATGGGCTATACTGTAACATGAAAAAGAATGCGAACACGGAGGTTTTTGACGATGAAGCTGATGGTGCTGGACGGCAACTCGATCCTCAATCGCTCCTACTACGGCATCCGTCCCCTGACGACGAAGGACGGGTTTTACACGCAGGCCATTTACGGCTTTCTGGTCACGATGGCGCGGCTGGAGGACGAGGAGCGGCCCGACGCGGTGTGCGTGACCTTCGACCGACGCGAGCCGACCTTCCGCCATCTGGAGTATGAGGGCTACAAGGCCCAGCGCAAGGGGATGCCCGAGGAGCTGGCGATGCAGCTTCCGGTGATGAAGGAGGTACTCGACGCGATGAACATCCCGCGCTACGAGCTGGCGGGCTACGAGGCGGACGACCTCATCGGCACCATCTCGCGCAGATGCGAGGCGGCGGGCTGGGACTGCGTGGCAGCGACGGGTGACAAGGATTCGCTTCAGCTCATCACGGAGCACACGACCGTCAAGCTCATCTCCACCCGCATGGGGCAGACCACCACGAAGCGCATGACGCCCGAGAGCTTTGCCGAGGAGTACGGCTTTGAGCCGATCCACATCATTGACCTCAAGGCACTCATGGGCGACGCGAGCGACAACATCCCGGGCGTTCCCGGCATCGGCGAAAAGACGGCGATGGCGCTCGTTCAAAAATACCGCAGCATTGACGAAATTTACCGTCTCCTGCCGGAGCTTGACGCCAAGCCCGGCGTCATCAAAAAACTGACTGAGGGCGAGGAAAGCGCACGGCAGAGCTATCACCTCGCGACGATCCTCACCGATGCGCCGTTGGAGTTCACGCCGCAGGACAACCTGCGCAAAGCGCCGTCGGACGCGCTCTATCCGCTGCTCATGCGTCTGGAGTTCCACAAGCTTATCGAGAAAATGGGGCTAAAACCCGCGGCGGAGCCGCTCAGCGCCGCAGAAACGGTCGAATGCACCGTGACGGTCGAGGCCGTGACGAGCACGGAAAGAGCGGAGGAATGTCTTGAACGCCTCCGCGCGGCGGACCATGTGACGGTGCTCGCGCTGCCCGACCTCTCCGGCGTGATCGTGGAGTGGGAGAAGAGCGAAAAGGAGACGCTGAGCGCGGAGTTTTTCTTCGACCGCTATTCCGGCGACTGGAACGCGCTGCTGCGCGCGCTGTTCTCTGCCGACATCAAAAAGGTCAGCCACAACGTCAAGGACCTCATGCACACACTGCTGGAAAACGGTTTGCCCGCCGAGGGCTTTGTGTTCGACACCGCGCTCGCCGCCTATCTCATCGACGCGACGGCGGGCAGGTATGACATCGCCTCGCTCTTTGCCGTCTACTTCCACACGCAGCTTGCCGCGCCGGCGCATCTGGAGCCGGGGGCGTTCGATCTGCTCGGCGATGTGAGAGCGGCGGAAACGGCGTTTCATATCTATACCTCCGCCGTCGGCGCGCTCTATGAGGAGCTTGCGCCGCGCATCGAGGAGCGGCAGCTCCATGCGCTTTATTACGAGGTCGAGTTACCGCTCTGCCGCGTGCTCGCGGAGATGGAGCTTGCGGGCGTGCGCGTGGACGCGAAGGCGCTCGCGGATTTCGGCGCGGCGATGGACGCGGAGCTGAAAACGCTGGAGGAGCGCATTTACGAGGAGGCCGACGGGAGCTTCAACATCAACTCCCCCAAGCAGCTCGGCGAGGTGCTTTTCGACCGTCTCGGCCTGCCGCACGGCAAAAAGACGAAGACCGGCTGGTCTACGAATGCGGATGTGCTCGAAAAGCTGCGCTGGGAGCACCCCATCGTCGCCGACGTGCTGCAGTACCGCCAGTACGCCAAGCTGAAATCGACCTACTGCGACGGGCTGCTGAAGGTCATCGGGCCGGACGGGCGCGTGCGCACGAGCTTCCAGATGACCGTGACCGCCACGGGGCGGCTCAGCTCCACCGAGCCGAATTTGCAGAATATCCCGACGCGCACGCCGCTCGGCAGCGAGCTGCGGCGGATGTTCGTGCCCGAGCGCGGCAATGTGCTCGTGGACGCGGACTACAGCCAGATCGAGCTGCGGCTGCTCGCCCACATCGCGGGCGACGAGACGATGCGGCAGGCGTTTTTGAGCGGCGAGGATATCCACACCGTCACCGCCTCGCAGGTGTTCGGCGTGCCGACGGAGGCAGTGACGAAGCAGATGCGCTCGCACGCGAAGGCGGTCAACTTCGGCATCGTCTACGGCATCTCCGCGTTTTCGCTCGCGCAGGACATCGGCGTGAGCGTTTACGAGGCGAAGGAGTATATTCAGAATTACCTCGACCGCTTCTCCGGCGTGCGCCGCTACATGACCGAGATCGTGGAAAGGGCGAAGGCGCAGGGCTACGTTGAAACGCTCATGCACCGCCGCCGCGACCTTCCGGAGCTGACCGCGAGCAACTTTGCCACCCGCTCGTTCGGCGAGCGCGTCGCGCTCAATATGCCCATTCAGGGCACGGCGGCGGACGTGATGAAGCTCGCGATGGTGTGCGTGCATGACCGTCTCAGGCGCGAGGCGCCGGAGGCGAAGCTACTGCTGCAGGTCCACGACGAGCTGATCGTCGAGTGCCCCGAGGAGCTGGCGGAGCGGGTGGCGCGGCTGCTCACCGAGGAGATGGAGGGCGTGATGTCCCTCTCCGTGCCGCTGGTGGCGGAGGCGCACTGGGGCAAAAACTGGCTGGAGGCAAAGGGATGAACGGAAAGGTCATGCCGGTGCGGATCGTACCGATGAAAACGGAGCACCTCGACGCGGTGGCGGAGCTGGAGCGCAGCTGCTTCACTGTGCCGTGGTCGCGCAATGCGCTTGCCGAGGAGCTGGACAACGCGCTCTCGGCCTTTCTCGTCGCGCTGGACGAAAATGACCGCGTGGTCGGCTACGCGGGCTTGCAGGTCGTGCTCGACGAGGGCTACATCACGAACGTCGCCGTGCGGCCCGACTGCCGCCGCCGCGGCGTCGCGGGGAAGCTGCTCGATGTCTTCGAGCGCTTTGCCGAGGGCAATCATCTCGCGTTTCTCTCGCTCGAGGTGCGCGCGAGCAACTACGCCGCCATCGCGCTCTACGGACAGCACGGCTACCGCGGCGTGGGACGCCGCAGGAATTACTATGAGCATCCTAAGGAGGATGCCGTCATCATGACACGGGAGTTTGGGGAGGCAGCGAAATGAGGATATTGGCTTTTGAATCCTCCTGCGACGAGAGATCAAACCGCGGAGCGGTTTGATTTCAGCTGTGATAACATGTCTTGGCAGCAGCTTTGCTGCTGCCGCCCCGCCTCCGCGGGCGGGCGCAAGCGCCCGGCGGTCTCGTGAGGGATGCGGCGAAGAATGATAGAAAGAAGCAGATAAGATGAAAATACTGGCTTTTGAATCCTCCTGCGACGAGACCGCGGTGGCGGTCGTCGAGGACGGGCGGCGCGTGCTCTCGGACGCCATCGCGTCGCAGGCGGATATGCACGCGCTCTACGGCGGCGTGGTGCCGGAGATCGCCTCGCGCAAGCACGTCGAGGCCATCGCCGCGCTGACGGACAAGGCGCTCGCGGACGCGGGCGTGACGAAGCGGAACATCGACGCGGTGGCGGTCACCTACGCGCCGGGCCTGATCGGCGCGGTGCTGGTGGGGCTGAGCTTCGCCAAGTCCGTCGCCTACGCGCTGGGCGTGCCGCTCATTCCGGTGCATCATATCCGCGGCCACATCGCCGCGAATTATCTGGCGTTCCCGGAGCTGGAGCCGCCGTTCCTGGCGCTGTGCATGTCCGGCGGCAACACGCTGCTCGTGGACGTGCGGGATTATACCGACCTTGTTCTCGTCGGCGCGACGCGCGACGACGCGGCGGGCGAATGCTTCGACAAGGCCGCGCGTGTGCTCGGGATGCCCTATCCCGGCGGCAAGCCGATGGACGAGCTGGCGCAGCAGAGCGGGGGCGGCGTGTACGATCTGCCGCGCGCGAGCATCGAGGGGCACCCGCTCGACATGAGCTTTTCCGGCCTCAAGACGGCGGTGGTCAACCTCGCCCACAACGCCGAGCAGAAGGGCGAGCCGCTCGACCGCGCGGCGCTCGCGCGGGACTTTACCCGCGCAGTGTCCGATGAACTGGTGCCGCGCGCCATGCTGGCCGCGCGCACGTGCGGACGCAAAACGCTGGTCGCCGCCGGCGGCGTGGCCGCGAACACCATCCTCCGCGCCGACCTGATGGCGGCATGTGCGCGCGAGGGCGTGAAGCTGTACCTCCCGCCGCTCCGGCTGTGCGGCGATAACGGTGCGATGATCGGCGCGCAGGGCTACTATGAGTATTTGGCCGGCGCTCGCGCGGACCTGTCGCTCAACGCCTACGCCACCCGCGACATCGACGACGCGGTGGTCGCCTACCGTGCGCAGGTGCGCGACATATTCGCCTGAGATGAATAAAAGCCGCAGATCTGTCAAGGTCTGCGGCTTTCCTTTTTGACGGAGCAAAATGAAATCCTGCAAAATAAAGGCGTTATGGAAACAAGCGGACGTTATTTGCAAAAGGGAGAAGAAATATCGTGCGTTATGTCAAACGAGTCATGTACCGGAGAGGGACGGGACATTTGACGCTGCAGCTGTGCAGAATATCTGAGAATTTCAGGAAACCCAAGAAATATAGGGCGTTCTAAGTCTGGGGATAAGTCTGTGGAAACTGTGGATAACTATTTGTAGAAAAGCATTATTGAAAAACTTATGTGAACTCGTCGAACAATCGCGCGAGGGCAGAGAGCGTGCCGGAAAAAGTCGGGAAAAGGAAGGCAAAGTACGGGTTTTCCCGATTTTTGACGAAGCGCGTCGGGCGCCGTTTTGGGTTGCTGGCGCGGTTTGCGGGGCGCGGACGCCGCCGGCGGGCCGTCCGAAATGCAAGAGAGCGAGCGCAAATACAAATGGTATTATTCACCGAAATGCACATTCAAAAATGAGAAAAAAGCAGGCCGGGAAAAAACAATGGTTTCTGTCTTGACGCGGACAAAAAAGTGTGCTAAAATATCATTCATCTTTGAGAAAGACGCTGGTGTAGCTCAGTCGGTAGAGCAGCTGATTCGTAATCAGCAGGTCATGTGTTCGAGTCACACCACCAGCTCCAAAAAAGCATCGAAAACTTCGGTTTTCGATGCTTTTTGTTGCAAAAATGCTGAAAAATGTGTGGGTCAAAATGTGGGTCAACTGCCTGACCCACACCGTGACCCACACGCGAAATAAACTGTACCCAAGAAAATGGACACGAGATTTTGACCCATGGTCCCGTTCGGCGGACACGCATTTGACCCATAGGGGCAGAAGCGCCGCACCTGTGTTATGATAGAACTACCGAACGGAGGTGCTGTATGGGCACGAAGAAGAAATTCACACCAGAGGAACTGAAGCATCTGCAGGCAAACCCCTACACGCTGCGGGTGACGGCAGACAGCATATCCTACACCCTCGCTTTCAAGGAGGCGTTCTGGGCGCTCAGTCTCCAGGGCTACACCGGCACAGCCGCCTTCCGCAAGCTGGGCTATAACACGGAAGTTCTGGGTTTCGAGCGGATCCACAATACTACAAAGCGCATCCGGCGGGAGGCCAGATCGCCGGAGGGCTTTCATGAGGGCGCCCGGGGCGGTGTGCGTATATCAGGCGGCGGGAACAACCAGACAGAGGGGGCGTCCGCCCCGTCTGACGAAGCCGCCAGACGCATGAAACGGGAGATTTTGTGTCTCCAGCAGCAGATGGCGTTCTTAAAAAAAGTCATGCGGCTGCACGGCAAGCCGGGAGAATAGCCATGGACAGCGCCGGAGAGAGATTTGAGGCCATTCGCGCCGCGTTGGCGGATCGGAACAACATCCTCACCGTGAAAGACCTGTGCGAATTGGCAGGTGTCTCCCGCTCCGGCTACTACAACTGGGTGCGTTCTGAAAAAAACAGAGAGCTTCGGGAGGCGAAGGACCGGGCGGCATTCGAACAGATCCTGGAGGCATACCGGTTCCGGGGCTACGCAAAGGGCGTTCGCGGCATTCATATGCGGCTTTTGCACATGGGTATCCGAATGAACGTGAAGAAGATCCGCCGCCTGATGCGGAAATACAAGCTCACCTGCCCCATCCGAAAGCCGAATCCCTACCGCAGATTGCAGCGATCCATCCGAATGGGCAGCGCCGCGGAGAATTTGGTCAACCGGGAATTCGAGTCTCATGGGCCGAGAGCCATCCTCCTGACGGACATCACATACATCCCGCTCCGCGGCAGATTCTGCTACCTCTCCACGATCCTGGACGCCTGCACAAAGCAGGTCCTGGCCTATGCGATGAGCGAATCGCTGGAAGTGGATTTTGTTTTGGAAACGGTCCAGCTGCTGATAAAGCACCATGGGATCTCGCTGAGCAAGGAGACCGTGATCCACAGCGACCAGGGGGACCCACTACACCGTCTGAAGTTCATCCAGCTGGTGGAGAACAGCGCACTGCGGCGGTCCATGTCCCGCAGAGGGAACTGCTGGGACAACGCGCCCCAAGAGAGCTTCTTCGGGCACATGAAGGACGAGCTGGCCAGTGAGATCCCGGGGTGGACGTCTTTTGAGGCCGCCAAAGCCTCCATTGACCGCTGGATGGATTACTACAACAACGACCGCTGCCAGTGGGATCTGGCGAAGTTATCCCCTAACGAATATTACCACTACATCACCACAGGTGAGTACCCCGCCGGTATGCAGCCGCTATGGGTCAAATGAAAATGTCCTTGACTTGGGGAGCACTTTAAAAATGTGCGGATAGGTTCAAAGAGTACCGGAGAGGAGGTTTTGCCCCCTCTCCGGTATTTCGCATCCTTTTTCTGCTTACATCACTTGCGCCATGAAGCTGCCCATCGTTTGTGCGGCTTCGTCCTGCTTCTGCCTCGTAGCGTGGGTGTAGGTGCGGAGGGTGAATCCGGCATCATAGTGGCCGAGCATACTGCTGACGGTTTTGACGTCCACACCATTTTGCAGTGCCAGCGTTGCGAAGGTATGTCGGAGATCATGAAAGCGGATATGCTCCAGTCCCGCATCTTTTAGTATCTTCTTATGCAGGTTTACGATGGAATCGGGATAGTACATCTCGCCCGTGATAGGTGAGGGGAACATATACGGATTGTCGGGATGCTTATCGTGCTCAGCTATTAGTAGGTCGATGGCCTCCTGCGGGATAGATACTTTTCTGACTGATGTTTCCGTCTTAGGACGGGACAAGGTCAGTTCGCCGTTCGGATTCTTGACATACTGCTTGCTGACGGATATGGTGCGGTTCTGGATGTCGAGGTCAGACCAGAGAAGCGCGGTTAACTCGCCCTTGCGCAATCCGCTGACCAGCTCCAGATAAAACATGGGAAGGAGTCCGCGGGCATTTGCTGCATTGAGGTATTCTTTGATATGTTCCGGTTGGAGGATCTGCATCTCGAACTTCTGAATTTTGGGAGCGATGCAATCCTCGGTCGGATTGTGCGGAATCAAGCGCTCCTTGATCGCCCGCTCGAAAGCGTTGTGCAGCATCAGATGTAGGCTGCGGACGGTCGTGCTGCTCAGTCCCGGATTGCCGTGACCGCTCTTGCGGTCGATGCGTCCATTCTCCATCAGTTCTTTGTAGAGCTTTTGAAGATCGCGGGCAGTCAGCTTGGTGAGCTTGATATTGCCGATGCGGGGAATCGTGTACTGCTCGACCATCAGATGGTAGCGGTCTGCCGTGGCAACTCTTATGTTTGGCTTGGCGTAAATGTCGTACCAGCTTCGCAGCCATGTGGCGACGGTATACTCATCGGCACGGCTGACGTCAATACCCTTGACCGATTCCAAAGCGGCACTCAGTTTTGCCTTGCATTCCGCCTGTGTCTTACCGAGTACATTTTTGATGATCCGCTTGCCTGTTTCGGAATGGTAGCCTGCGGTATAGCGGCCCTCCCAGCGACCATCGGACCTCTTGCGAATGCTGCCCTCGCCGTTGGCGCGTTTTTTTGCCATGAGCATCGCTCCTTTCTTTGGTAGCCACAACACATACCACAACTCCTTGAAGTAAGCTATTACTTTTTGGACATCTTCTGTGGTTACAGCGGTGGAGTAGTACCCTGTAAGTGCAGTCGCAAAATCCCCAAAAATCTGTTAAACTGAAAGAACAGAGATGGAGGGAATCGCAATGAAGCATTACAGCAAAGAATTCAAGGAAGAAGCGCTGAAGCTGTCAGACGAGATCGGCGTGAAGAAGGCTGCGCAGCAGCTCGGTGTTGCGTACTACACGCTGGCGGATTGGCGCAGCATACGCCGAAATACACCGCCCGCGAAGACGCTGAGCGCAGAGGAGCAGACGATCCGCATCCGTGAGCTTGAGCGAGAAAATGCCGAGCTGCGGACCGCGAACAATATTCTCAAGGACGCACTCGGTTTTTTCGCGCAAGACCGCAAGAAGTAAAAGCGTGTGAACGATACCTGTTCGTAGTCGACCGCAAGGGTGTCTACACGGCAAAGGATATGTGCCGTGTTCTGCACCTGAGCGAGTCCGGTTATTACCGGTGGCTTCGAAACAGGGGCAGGCACAGCAGCCGTCAGCTTCTTGCGGGAAAGGTCAAAAAATTCTCGAAGAGCATCCGGATAACCGAAACTACGGCGGGGATCGCGTCTGCCTTGCGCTTGAGCAGGACGGCGTTGACGTCAGCCGGAGGACAGTGTATCGCGTGATGAAAGAGAATGGCTGGCTCCATAAAAGAACGCATTCCGCACGGAATCACGAAAGCCACGACAGAAGCGCAGGAGCAGGAAAACATTCTGAAACGGGACTTCAGTGCCCAGCGCCCTTCGGAGAAGTTTCTCACAGATATTACCGAGGTACAGTGTGCAGACGGCAAGCTGTATGTTTCGCCGGTCATGGACTGCTTCAGCGGCGAGATCGTCGCGCTTGAAATGCGTGACAATAGGAAGAAGGAGCTGTGCATTGATACGGTACGGCAGTTGGAGCGGCTCTATCCGAGTCTGAGCGGAGCGGGGTTCCACTCGGATCGCGGCAGTCAATACACCAGCTTAGCCTTTCGTTCCGAGCTGTCTCGCTGCGGCATGATACAAAGTCTCAGCGGCACCGGACATTGCTTCGACAACGCACGGATGGAGAGCTTTTTCGCCACGCTCAAGAAAGAGAAGATCTATCAGATTGCGGCGTACAAGCTACCGAGAGAACAGGTCAAAACGATCATTTTCCGCTATGTTTTTATCTACTACAACCGCGTTAGGATCTATACGCGCAACCCGCTGGGACTGCCGCCTGCGAAGTACCGGGAGTGGGCGCAGGCGCAGCAGGCAGCCTGATCCGATGCCGCCGAGCTTTTCAGATTTTGGGTGTTTCCCGACTGCACATTTCTTGACATTTCCAGCGGTGCGTTTTTGGAGAGGTCCTATTGTTTTCGGCAGCGCACATATGCACCAAATTGCGTTGCCCCTTGGCGTTTGCCGGGTTAATAAAACCTCATTGTAAATTATCCTAAAATGTGTTATCTTCTTCACGGAAATACACACGCGAAATTCTGTATTTTTCACGCAAAGGGGCTTTTTATGAGCAAGATCCAATGCTGGTGCCGTGCTAACGCTATGCTGGTCATTTCACTGCTGGCCGCAGTTGTGACGGCATTCCTTGTCCCTCCCGATAGGGACTACTTAGGTTATTATGACCTCAAGACACTTGCTTGCCTATTTTGTGTGCTGGCAGTGGTGGGTGCTTTGCGGGATCTGGATATCTTTTCCGCTCTTTCCCAACGGATGGTACACACCTTTTCCACCGTCCGGGGCGTATGTACGGCGCTGGTGGTCATCACCATGTTCGGCTCTATGCTCCTGACCAATGATACCGCCTTGTTGACTTTTCTGCCACTGGGTTGGTTTGTCCTTTCCTCCACTGGACAGGAAAAGCACACGGCGCTTCTGTTCATTCTGCAAAACTGTGCCGCCAACCTCTGCGGCATGATCACGCCCTTCGGCAATCCGCAGAATCTTTATCTTTTCAGCTATTACGATCTTTCCACGAAAACGTTCTTTTCGGCAATGCTGCCGCCCTTCATCCTGTCTACCGTCCTCATTCTCCTGTGCTGCCTGGCGTTTCCCAAGGACCGGCTTTCCGTGCCGGAAGCGCAGGCCGCGGTAGACTCACGCCGAGCCGTTATCTATGGTGGGCTATTCTGTTTAGCCGTTGCCATGGTGCTGCGGCTGGTACCCTATGTTCTTGGTTTGACGGTCATTGTTCTGGCGCTCTGGTTTCTGGATCGACACGCATTGAAAACCGTGGACTGGGGACTGCTGGCTACCTTCGCCGCGTTCTTCACCTTTTCCGGCAATCTTGCCCGGATGGAATCTGTCCGGGTACTGTTCGCCCGCCTTTTGTCCCACGGGACCATGCTGGTCTCCGCGCTTACCTGCCAGATCATCAGCAATGTTCCTGCTGCCATTCTGCTCAGTCGCTTCACGCAGGATGCCCGCGTTCTTCTGGTTGGCGTCAATGTGGGCGGTGCAGGAACGCTGGTAGCTTCTCTGGCAAGCCTTATTACGTTTCGAGAATATACGCGCCGCGTTCCCAATGGCGGGAAGCGTTTTCTTTTCCTTTTTTCTGGGATCAGCTTTGCGTTTCTTGGCGATTCTTTTGGCTGCCATGTCCGTTGTGATGGGATAAGCCGTTTCCAACAGAATGCGCTTTGTTCTGGAATTTTTCAGAGGTGATAGTTACCGCGGAATGCTTTATGGCTTATCACTGTCGCAATACATATCTATACTCGGAATCGTAGTTGGGGCGGTCATTGTTTCGGCAAGCAGGAGATATACAAATTCTGCCGATTATAACTGACGAACACAAGGGACAGGCTCGTGCCTGTCCCTTGGTGTATATCTTATTCCGACTCCATTATGCAAAAGCTGCCTTAAACAAATTTGCATAAAAATTTTCGCGTGCGGTATTCTGAGCATTTCCGTTATTCATCAGAAGGATGCGGGCGTCTGCCTCCGGCTCGCGCGGATCGCCATGCCGGCCGCAAAGCCGATGACCGCGGGCAGCAGCCAGCCAAGGTTTTTGTCGAACAGGGGAAGATGCGCGGCGGCGAAGGCAATGGGCGCGTCCAGATGGAGCGCGGCCTGCACCGGCGCGGGCAGCGTTTTCATGCAGTCGAAAATGGCGGCGGCCCATGTGCCGATCATGGTCGCGATATAAACGGTGCGGTCATGCGCGAAGAATTTGCCGAGGAAGGCGAGAAGAATGAGCGCGATCGCCGGGGGATAGATGAGCATGAGCATGGGAATGGAGTATTCAATGATGGCGCTCAGCCCGATGTTCGACACGGCAAAGGAAAACACCGTGAAGAGGATCGCCCAGCTGCGGTAGGAGATCTTCCCGTTCGTCATCTTGGAAAAGGTCTCCGCGCAGGCGGTGACCAGACCGATGGAGGTCTTGAGGCAGGCAAAGGTGATGGTGAAGGCAAGAATAAACAGTCCCACGCCGCCGAGGTAATGTCCGGCGATCTGCGTGAGGGCGATGCCGCCGTTTTCAGACAGCTCGAAGAGCCCTCTCGACTGCGCGCCGACCACGATGGACACCACATAGATCAGCGCCATCAGCGCGCCGGTGAGCAGACCGGAGGAGAGTACGTCCTCGGCGATGGCGTCGTCATTGTCCACACCCATGCGGCGGATGACGTCGATGACCACGATGCCGAAGGCGAGGCCGGCAATGGCGTCCATCGTGCCGTAGCCCTCAATGAGCGCGGGGAAGAACGCGTCGCTCCGATAGGCCTCCACCGGCTCGACCGCGGAGACCGCCGCGCCGGGCGCGAGCAGCGCCGCGAGCATCAGCACGGCAAAGAAGAACAGGAAGAGCGGATTGATGATCTTGCCGATCCAGACGGTGATCTTACCGGGACGCAGAGAGAAGAAGAGCACGAAGGCGAAGAACACCGCCGAAAAGAGGAGCAGATACAGCTGCTCCGGCGAATCCGCGCCCAGCAGGGGCGTGATACCGGTCGTGAAGGAAACGGTGGCGCATCTCGGGATGGCGAAGAGCGGGCCGATGGTCAGGTAGAGCAGGCAGGTGAAGAAAATGCCGTAGCCCTTGCCGACCTTGCCGGAGAGCGTCTGAAGTCCGTCGGAGTGCGTGACGCCGATGGCGGCGACGCCGAGGATGGGGATGCCGACCGCCGTGATGATAAAGCCGATGATCGCCAGCAAGGTATTCTGCCCCGCCATTTGGCCGAGATGGACGGGGAAGATCAGGTTTCCGGCCCCGAAGAACATTCCGAACAGTGTTCCGGCAACAAGAATTTTCTGCCGGAGCGTTAATTTTTTGGTTGTCATGGAAAATCAACTCCTTTGTGCCGAGAATCTTACACCCTGCACTTGAAAAAGAGAAACGACCGGTTATAATAGTTATATTACAAATTGAAATACCCTGATGGACAGGAGGCGGCAGACCCGTGGACAGCAAGAAGCTTGAAATATTGATGACGGCAGTCAACCTCGGCAGCTTTTCCAAAGCGTCGGAGGTGGTGGGCTATACCCAGTCGGGGCTGACGCACCTGATCAACGGGCTGGAGCGCGAGATCGGCATGACGCTCATCCGGCGCGACCACAGCGGCATCGCGCTGACCGAGGACGGAGAAGCGCTGCTGCCCGCCATACGGGAATATCTCAGCGCGACGGCAAGGCTGGAGAATCAGATCGAGGCCATCACGAAAAAGCGGACGGCGACGATCCGCATTGCCGCGTACGCAAGCGTTGCGATGCACTGGATGCCGGAGATCCTTTACCGCTTCCGGCGGGTGTGCCCGGACACGGATGTCGACCTGCGCATGGTGGACCATGAGCTTGAGCCGTTCGAGCTGCTGGAGGCGGGGCGCACCGACGTCATCTTTGCCGCACGGCAGAGCCGCGTCAACTGCGATTGGACGCCGCTGTATTACGACGCGATGTATGCCATCCTGCCGGAGGATTATCCGGTCGGCGGGAGAGAGAGCTTTCCCATCGAGGAATTCGACGGGAAGGAGTTCCTGATGCCCTACGGGCGGTTCGACATTGATGTGAATGCCGCGCTCAGCTCGAAAAAGGTGAGGCCGAGGGTCCGCCCCTGCCATGTGGACGATGAAACGGTGATCCGCATGGTCAGCAAGGGACTCGGCATCACCATGATGACGGAGATCATGATGCGGGGGAGAACGCAGGGTGTGCGGACGCTGCCGGTCAGCCCGAAGGCGGGACGCGAGCTGGGGATGGGAATGCACCTGAGCCGGAATACGCCGGAGGAGATATTGCGCCTGCGCGCGTGTGTGCTCGACTTTACCGGCGGCTTATCGTAGATTTTACAGAAAAGATATAGAAATCCATTCCTTTCAATGATATAACAGGAAAACGTACCAAACAGAAAGAAGAAACGAAGGAGAAATCTACATGGGCACTTCGATCAATTTTAACGAGAAAAAAGGCTTCATCTGCGATATGGACGGCGTCATCTACCACGGCAACCGCATTCTGCCGGGGGTGGCGGAGTTCATTCAGTGGCTGCATGATGAGGACAAGGAATATCTCTTTCTTACCAACAACAGCGGCTATACGCCCCGGGAGCTGAACCAGAAGCTGGCCCGCATGGGCCTTGATGTGCCGGAGGAGCACTTCTATACCAGCGCGCTGGCCACCGCCGCCTTCCTGCGGGAGCAGGCACCGGGCTGCTCCGTGTTCGCCATTGGCGAGGCGGGACTGCTCAACGCCCTCTATGACGCAGGCATCACCATGAACGATGTGAACCCCGACTATGTGGTGGTAGGCGAGGGGCGCAGCTATTCGCTTGACACCCTCACGAAAGCCACAAATCTGGTGATGCAGGGGGCCAAGCTCATCGGTGCCAACTCCGATGTCTCCGGCCCCATTGAAAACGGCATCGCCCCTGCCTGCCGTGCCCTCATCGCACCTATTGAGATGGCAACGGGCAAGCAGGCCTACTTCTGCGGCAAGCCCAATCCGCTGATGATGCGGACAGGGCTGAAAAAGCTGAACTGCCACTCCGGTGAGGCGGTGATGGTGGGCGACCGCATGGATACCGACGTGATCTCCGGCATGGAGAGTGGTATGTCCACGGTATTGGTGCTCTCCGGCGTTTCCACGCGGGAGACCCTCAAGACCTACGCCTACCGCCCCAGCATCGTGCTGGACGGCGTGGGCGACATCGCAGCCATGGCCCGCGAGGAGAAAAAATGAAAGCGCGAGCCCCACAGACGGTCATAAAGCCGGACTACCGGCAGTTTCACCTGCGTAAGCTCAACACGCCGGAATTTTCGCACATCAAGCTGCTGCTCTTTTGGCCGGTTTTCGGGCTGGCGTTTCTGGCGCTGGAGCGCTTCCGCCCCCATGCGGCCTATCATGTGATGCACTGCGCTCTGGACGATGCGATCCCGTTCAGCGAATGGGCGCTGATCCCGTATCTTCTCTGGTTCGTCTATCTGATCGGCGCGCTGGCGTATACCTTTTTTCAGGATGTGCCCGCCTTCCGGCGGATGATGCGGTTCGTCATCGTCACCTATACGGCCGCGACCGTCGTTTATTTCATCTACCCGACGCAGCAGCTGCTGCGGCCCGAGGCGTTTGCACATGACAATGCGCTCACGCGGGCGGTCGCGTGGTTTTATACCTTTGACACAAACACGAACGTCTGCCCGTCGCTCCACGTCATTGGCTCCGCCGCGGCGCTGTTCGCGCTGCGGGACGGCCCGCGGCTCCGGAAACGGGCGTGGTGGCAGGCGGCGTCCGTTATTTTGGCGCTGTGCATCAGCCTTTCCACGGTTTTCATGAAGCAGCACTCGATCCTCGATGTGCTGTGCGCGCTGCCGGTGTGCGCGCTGGGATGGTGGCTGTGCTACGGACGGCCGGGGCGGCACGGCTGAGATCACAGGAGAGGGGGACCCGTCATGGGAGACAATTATTTTTTGCTGACGAATCTGCTCTCGGAGGATGAGCGCAAGGTGATTACCGGTATTGCCGCGCACATCGAACGGGGCGAGAAGCGCGTGGGCATCCAGCAGATCGCAAATGAAAACTTCCTGTCCACGACCAGCATCGTCAAAATGTGCAAGCGGCTGGGCTTTGACGGCTACAGCGAGCTCTATTACCACCTCAGCCGCCAGCTTGCCTCTTCGGGGGACCGAAAGGCGGAAAACCTCAAGAGCCTGATCGACAATTACGACGATGCGCTGGTCGAGCGTTTCTGCGCGCTGCTCCGGGAGCGCCGCAGCGGAAAGATGTTCACGACCGGCGAGGGCTTTTCCAACATTGTGGGGACCTATATCACGCAGCGCCTGTCGATCTGCGGCTTTATGGCGTTCAACAATGTGCATTTTTACGATTATATGCTCTTTCAGGAGGCGCACCGCGGCGCGGTGAATGACGAGGCGGCGGTCATGTTCGCCGTCAGCCAGAGCGGCGAGACGGAGCCGGTCCTCAACGACGTGCGCCACGCAAAGCAGCACGGGCATAAGATCGTGGCCTTCACCCGCCGCGGCGACTCCACGCTCGCGCAGCTTTCCGACCTTGTATTCGTGCTCGACGGGACAAAGCAGACGCTCGCCGGCAGCCTGCCGAATCCCTTCTTCGGGCACGTCATTCTGGTGTTCGAGGATCTGATGGCGCGCTATTTTGAGCGAAAGGAGAGCGTCTAATCGGTACTTTTTTTACTCAACCGGAAAAATTTTTCCTCCGCGGCTGTGCTATACTCAAAATGCGGTGCGGCGGAAAACGCCGTTTTCCGCGATCATCGGCTCCGACGGGGCATCCGGCGGAGAAACGCAAACGATACATTATGGAGGAAAGCACAATGAAAAGAAGTCTTGCACTTTTGCTCACGCTGGTCATGAGCCTCGGCCTGCTGGCCGGCTGCGGCAGCAAGGACACCACCGCTGACGAACCCCAGCAGGATGGCGAGAGCGGCGCGAAGCAGATCGAAACGCTGAAGGTGGCGTTCGTTCCGTCCCGCGAGCCGCAGGAGATCATCACCGCGACCGAGCCCCTCAAGCAGCTGCTCAAGGACGAGCTTGCCAAGGAGGGCTATGAGGTCGGCGAGGTCGAGATCACCGTCGGCACCACCTACGAAGCCGTCGGCGAGGGTCTTGAGGCCGGTACCATCGACGTCGGTCTGATCCCGGGCGGCACCTATGTTCTCTATGACGACGGCGCCGAGGTCATCCTGACCGCGACCCGCAACGGTCTGAGCAAGGATTCCGACAACGCCAAGGACTGGAACGACGGTCAGCCCACCGAGGCGTCCGAGAAGCAGGCGGTCTCCTACCGCGCGCTCATCATCGCCGGTCCCTCCGATAAGGGTCAGGAGCTGGCTGCCAAGGTCAACGGCGGCGAGGAGCTGACCTGGGAGGACCTTGACAGCGCCAACTGGAGCATCATGGGAACCTCCTCTCCCGCGGGCTACATCTATCCCGCCCTGTGGCTGCAGGATCACTACGGCAAGGGCATCTCTGACCTGAGCAGCGCCGTGCAGTCCGATTCCTACGCCAGCGCCTTCGCGCGTCTTGCCTCCGGTCAGGTCGACGTGCTTGTGACCTATGCCGACGCCCGCCGCGATTATGCCGAGCGCTGGAACACCGAGTTCAACCGCGAGGCCTCCATCTGGGAGGAGACCAACGTCATCGGCGTCACCGCCCCCATCTACAACGACACCATCTCCGTGAGCAAGAACTCCGAGATCATGGACGACGCGCTGATTGCCGCCCTGCAGAACGCCTTCATCAACATCGGCAACACCGACGAGGGCAAGCAGGTCATCGCCATCTACAGCCACAACGGCTATCAGAAGGCGCAGTCCTCCGACTATGACAACGAGCGCGCCGCGCAGAAGCTCATTCAGGAGCTGACCGCCGCGAACTAAGCCAGAACTTTCCCAAACGCGGGGAGGATACGCACAGGCAAGAACCTTCCGCTGTGCCGTCCTCCCCGCGTTTCATATCAGGAAGAAGAGGAAACCGTATGATCGTATTTGACCATGTATCCAAGGTATATCCCAACGGCACCGTGGGCCTGGACGATGTGAACCTGACCATTCAGGACGGCGAGTTCGTCGCCATCATCGGCCGCTCCGGCGCGGGCAAGTCCACGCTGCTGCGGGCGGTGAACCGCATGCACCGGATCACCTCCGGCACGCTGACGGTGAACGGCACGGATGTGAGCACCCTTTCCGGCAAGGCGCTGCGGCAGTTCCGCCGGGGCATCGGCATGGTGTTCCAGTCGTTCAATCTGGTCACGCGCACGACTGTGATCAAGAATGTGCTCTCCGCCTGCGTGCCGGATATGCCCTTCTGGCGTGTGCTGCTGGGCGCGTTCCGCAAAGAGGACAAGCTCAAGGCGCTGGAATCGCTGGACAAGGTGGGCATTCTCGATAAGGCGTATATGCGCGCCGACCAGCTCTCCGGCGGCCAGCAGCAGCGCGTGGCGCTGGCGCGGACGCTGACCCAGAGCCCCCACATCAATCTGGCGGACGAGCCGGTCGCCGCCCTCGACCCCGTGACCGCCAAGCAGGTGATGCAGGACTTCGTTCACATCAATCAGGAGTTGGGTATCTCCATTCTGCTGAACATCCACCATGTGGAGCTGGCGCTGGAATACGCCGACCGGATCATCGGCATCCGCGCCGGTAAGATCGTCTACGACGGCCCCTCCGCAAAGGTCGATCAGGCGGTGCTCGACGCCATCTACGGGGAGCAGGCCGGCGCGGAGGAGTGCGTATGAGCCTCTACGACCGCATCTTCAAGCCTCACGTCTATACGCTGGCGGACGGTACGACGGTGGAGGAAAAGCGCAGCCGCGCGCCGCTGATCCTGCTTGTGCTGATCGCGCTGACCGTCCTTTCCGTCCGCATCACGGGCTTTGACCTTGCTGTGCTGGTGAAAAAGGGCAGCAAGTTCTTCGACATCCTCAAGGCGATGTTCCCGCCGAACACCGCCTACCTCGGCAAGATCTGGCAGCCGCTGTGGGACACCATCAAAATGTCCATCCTCGGCTCGTTCATCGGCGCGGTGCTGGCGGTCCCCTTTGCCGTCGCCGCAGCCAGCAACATCGTGACGAACCGCGTCGTGGTGTTTCTTGTGCGCCTGTTTTTGAGTCTGGTGCGCACCCTGCCGACGCTGGTGTGCGCCCTGATCGCCACCTACATTTTCGGTCTCGGCACCATGGCGGGCACCTGTGCCATCGCCGTTTTCACCTTTGCCTATGTGGGCAAGCAGCTCTTTGAGATCATCGAAACGGTGGATATGGGACCCTACGAGGCCATGGAGGCGTTGGGCGCTACGCGCCTGCGCGCCTTTACCACCGCCGTTTTTCCGCAGGTGCTGCCGACCTATCTGTCCGTGTCCCTGTTCTGTCTGGAGGGCAACGTGCGCTACGCCTCCATCCTCGGCTATGTGGGCGCGGGCGGACTGGGCCTCATTATGAATGAAAAGATCGGCTGGCGCGAATACGACAGCCTTGGCATGATCCTGATCGTCCTTTTTGTCGCCGTCATGGTCATCGAGGGCATCAGCCACGCGCTGCGCAAGCGCCTGACATGAGGAGGAACGGCTATGAACGAACGAATCAAAAAAGCCTATGCCTCCGCGCCGAAGACGTGGGTGTGGCAGCTGCTGGCGGCGTTCATCGTCGCCTGCCTTCTGGCGTGGTCCGGCACGGCGGTGAGGGTCAGTAGCTCCACCGGCAACGGGCTGGAGGTGGCGAGGAACATTCTCTCCGGCATCTTCCATCCCTCGGCGAAGCTCCTCCTTACGCTCGGCACGGACGGCGTGCCCTACCTGCTGCTGGAGACCTTCTGCATCGCCTTCCTCGGCACGATCGTGGGCGCGGTGATTTCGCTGCCCCTGTCGTTCCTGTCGGCGAGCAATCTGGTGCCGCGGGGCGTGGCGCTCGTCGGCCGCGTGCTCATCGCCGCCATCCGCACCATCCCCGCCTTTGTCTACGGACTGATGTTCATTCGCGTCACCGGCCCCGGACCGTTCGCGGGACTGCTGACCATGTCCCTCTGCTCGATCGGCATGGTGTCGAAAATGTTCATTGAGAGCATTGAGGACCTTGACAAGCGGATTCTGGAGTCGCTGGACGCCGCGGGCTGCACGACCTTCCAGAAGATCCGTTATGGCATCCTGCCCCAGCTGACGGCGGACTTCACCTCCACGATCATCTACCGCTTCGACATGAACCTGCGCGACGCGACCGTGCTCGGCCTTGTGGGCGCGGGCGGCATCGGCGCACCGTTGATCTTCGCCATGAGTTCGTACCGCTGGAACGAGGTCGGCGCGATCCTGCTGGGGCTGATCGTATTGGTGCTCATCATCGAGTGGATCTCGGCGAAGATCCGCGTGAAGCTGGCACGGGGGTAAGCGATGGACGAAAAAAAGCTGACGATCTATTTTACCTCCGACCTGCACGGCTACATTTATCCGACCGATTACCGCGGACAGGGGGAAAAGGAGCTGGGGCTGTTCAAGTGCGCCAGCCGCTTCCGCAAGGACGGTAATACCCTCGTCATCGACGGCGGCGATATCCTGCAGGGCTCGCCGCTGGGGGCGTTCTGCCACGATACCATCGGCAGCGCCGCGCGCTTCGCCGAGATGATGAACCGCTGCGGCTATGACTATGTGACGCTGGGCAACCACGACTTCAACTACGGGATGCCGTACCTTGACAGCTACCTCAACGTGCTGAAAGCGCGCTGTGTGTGCGAAAACGTCCGCTGGGACGAGGCGGGGGTGCGCTTTCCCGCGCGCATCCACACGCTGGAAAACGGGCTGCGGGTCGGCATCATCGGCATCGTGACTGACTATGTGAACATCTGGGAAAAGCCGGAGCACCTCGCCGGCATTGCGATCACCGACCCGATCCCCGCCGTGGCCACCGCGCTGGAAAGGCTGCGCGATCAGGTCGACCTGACGGTTGGCATTTACCACGGCGGCTTTGAGCGCGACCTCGCCACGGGTCGCGTGCTCTCCGCGACCCGCGAAAACGTCGCCTACCGCATCTGTCAGGAGCTGGACCTCGACATCCTGCTGACCGGACACCAGCATATGTCCGTGCCCGGGCAGATGGTGAGCGGCACCTTCGTGGTGCAGCCCTCCGACAAGGGACAGGAGTTCCTGCGGGTAGAGGCCGCCGTGTCCGGCAGCGGGAAGCGCTTTTCCAGCGAAACGGTCCCCGCCCACGGCGAATGCCGGGCGGACTGGCTCGCGGAGTTCGCCGACATGGAGCGCGGCGCACAGGCTTGGCTCGACCAGGTGGTGGGACATCTGGAGACGCCGATGCTGCCGGATACGCCGCTGCGGATGGCGGCCGAGGGCAGCGCCCTCGCCGACCTCTTCAACACCGTGCAGCTCGCCGCGAGCGGCGCGCAGCTCTCGGTCACGAGCCTTGCCAACGACGCGGCGGGTCTGCCGCAGACCGTGCGCCGCAGGGACATTCTCAACGCCTACCCCTACACCAACACGCTGACGGTGCTGGAGATCACCGGCGCCGTCCTGCGCAGGGCGATGGAGCGCAGCGCGGAATATTTCACCCGAAACGCCGACGGCTCGCTGCGGGTGTCGGACTGCTTCCTGGAGCCCAAGGTGGAGCATTATAATTACGATTACTACGCCGGCGTGACCTATGCCTACGACATTGCAAGGCCCGTGGGCGAGCGAGTGGTCGAGCTGACATTCAACGGAACGCCCGTGAAGGACACGGACGTGTTCACCGCCTGCCTGAGCAGCTACCGCGCCAGCGGCACGGGCGGGTACGACGGCTATGTCGGCTGCCCGATCGTGCGCGAGATCGGCACGGAGATGTCCGACCTGCTGCTGGACTACTTCAAGCGATACGGCGGAGAGCTCCCGCTTGCGCGGGGAGAGTTCAGGGTATTCTGACAAAAACAGCAGACTGTTTTTTGAAGCTTAAAAGCTTCGGCAAGAGAAAAAACCTCCTATTGCGCTGGTAAAGGCTTGGCGGCCGCATTACCAGAGTAATAGGAGGTTTTATGCAGTTTAAGGCGTACAGCACATTGCGTCGCCCTCGAGGATTTCCGCCTTGCCCTCGCCGAGAACAGAGGCGTAATAATAGCTGTGCGTGCAGGCGGTTTCGCCGTGCTGCAGGGCATTCTGACAATCCATTTCAAAGGCAACGCTGGCATTCTTGCGGATCACGTCAAGCTTCTTGCCTTCCTTTGTGCTGTGGCAATAGAAAGTGAAAGCGCCGTTTCCACCGCATAGAGGAACACGGGGTCCGCCGCGCCGCTGTGCTGTCCGGCGAGGTCGAATTGCTCGCCGAACATCCGCCGCACCAGCTCGAGCAGCAGCGCCTCCTTGCTGGGAAAGACGTGGAAAAATGAGCTCTGAGCGATGCCCGCCGCGCCGGTGATGTCTGCGGTGGTCGTGCCGGTGCAGCCCTTCTCCAGAAATTGCGCTACGGCGGCGCGCAGCACCCGCTGCTGCGTCACAAGGCCGTTGGCCTGTTTCCCTCGCAATGACAAATGTTCGCGCTCCTTTCAAATTGGACTTGCGATTATGATTTCGTTTTAACAGAAAAAGAGCGTTCCCGCAAGAGAAAGCTGCCCGCCCGAATTTTTCGGGAAAATGCGCAAAGTCCGGCGGCGCTTTTCGGTGAGTATGCAGAGAAGGCGGCGCGCATGACGCCGACCCGCGATTTGCTCTTGCTTTTTGGGTAAAATTTCTTTATGATAGGACAGGCGGCGGGGAAAACGCCCTGCCGCGAAAAAGAATAGCGATCAAGGCCGTCTGCCGGAGAAAAACCGGAACGGGGGAATGGGGTGAAAAGCCCCGCGAGCGGGTCACTGTGAAGCTCCCACGAGGAGATGAGTCAGAATGCCCGGACGGTCTTGGACGCTCCTGCCCACACCGGGAGCCGAGAGACACCAAGGGGTCTTTGCGCCCTTTTTTACGTCTGTACGGCTCGCGTAGGCGGGCGGGTACAGACGTTTTTTTCATGCAAAAGGAGGAAGAAAAATGAAAAAACGCGCATTATCCCTGCTGCTGACGCTTGTGCTGGCGCTCGGCCTGCTGCCTGCCACGGTCCGGGCGGCGGGGGAGACTGTGGCCGAAATTCACAGCGATACAGACTTCTACGGCATGAACGCAAGTGGAAGCTATATCCTGATGAGCGACATCACCATCACCGCACCATATGGAAGCTCAGCAAATAAATTCAAAGGAACCTTTGACGGTAATGGACACACCATCACGCTAAATATCAACAATGCAGAAAACTACTACCAAGGCGCATTTGCGTATATTGGTACTGACGGTGTGGTAAAAAATATTATTACCGCGGGGACACTGGATGGTACTGGGAAATATTATATCGGTGGTATTGCGGGTATGTGCGAGGGCACGATCCTGAACTGCGGCAATACGGCAAACATAACGGGCAGCAAGCAAGTCGGTGGTATCACCGGGCAGCTTTCTGATAGAGGTACTGCCGCTATTCAAAACTGCTACAACACCGGCACGATTACCGGCCCTTCTAGCGGTAGATCTGCGATAAAAACGACAACTGGAGGTATAGTAGGCAAAGTCAATACAAATGGAAAAGTACAGAATTGCAGCAACAGCGGCAACGTCAGTGCTGCCAACAGCGGCGCATTAGTTGGACATTGTGGCGGGACTCTCAGCGATTCCTGGTGGGACGGCAATTGCGGAGCGGATTCTGCCGCAGGGTTTATTTCAGACAGCACCGGCGGTACCAAGTATACCGATGTAAAGACCGCAGTCGCGGCGCTCAACCATACTCGCGGCAACAACGCGGAGTGGACTGTGAAAGATGGCGCGCCCACGCTGAATCTGGTCCAGAAGGGCGGCGCGAGCACTGACCCTACCATTGAGATCAAACCGAGCGAGACCACGATTTATGTGGAAACCGGTTATAAATTTGTAAACGAAGCTACGCTGACCGCAACCGTAACAAATCTGCCCGAGGGCGCAACGATCCAGTGGGACTGCGATAATGCGGACGCGGCTACGCTTGTCACCGACCCCGACAACGATAAGAGCGTAACTGTGAACGCCGCTTCTATTGGCGGCGTGGCTACTGTGACGGCTACGGTCTGTATAAATGGCAAGCCAGTCACCACAGCGGACAGCACTGTCCAGGCGTCGTGCAAGGTCACAGTCATCCCGCATATCACGACCATCGAAATCCAGGGCACTCCCGCTGTTGGGCAGACGCTTCAGGCCCGTGCCTATCTTGAAGGCGGCGAGACTTTTTATGACGAGATCAAAGGTCTGCCGAAGCTGAATTTCACATGGAAAAAGCAAGTAGGCAGCGACTATGAGGAAGTCGGCACCGGGGACACGCTGAAGGTTACCGACGCTCTTCTTGGTTATAATCTCTGGCTCTATACCTGGTACGGCAGTGAGAACAAAATCAGCAACAATCCATTCGGCCCCATCGTCTCCGCAGCGGAGGGATATCTGAAAGAGGATGCTTCCTGGCTTTATGACCAGATGCTCCAGTACACCAATAAAGACGTAGAATTCAAAGCGGACACGACCCTCTCCCTGCCGAAAACAGCGCCCCCCCACGGTTCCACGATCACCTGGAAATGTGATCCCGCGGATATCATCGACACCGAGATCGGTAAGCTGACCCTGCCTGAGACGGGTGAAAAGCCCGTAGTCAAGCTGACGGCGACGCTCACCAACAGCGGCGAGACAACGACACGGGACTACGAGATCAAGGTCTGGTCGAAGAAGGACCTGGCCGACTATGACGCTGATCTGACCCAAAAACTCACGGACGATGTAAATAAGGCCCTCGACGAGTGGTACAAGCTCACGCCCGTCTATGGCACCGACACCAACGTGCTGACCATGGTGACGAACGACCTGGACCGCGATGATATCACGGTCACCATGGGTACGCCGGTGCGTACCAGCGCAACGGCTAACATGGCGGAGGAAGTGACCAACATCGCCAATGACGGCACCATCACCTATTTCTACATCGACCCCAACAGCGACCCTATGCAGAACCTTCAGCGGTTCGGTACCTTCTCTGTTCCCTTCACCTTCGCCCGTGACGGCGTTTCTGTGACACGGAATGTCTCCGTCACGGTCTATTGGGACCGCGGCAAGGTAACAAAAGCGATGGAGGACCAAATCGTTCCCGGTCTGCCCAAAATCTCCGGCGAGGTGACGGAAATTTCCCCGCTCCCCTCCACCGTGAATAACAAAACCTGGACCGGCATCGAGTGGAGCAGCAACGACAACGCGATCACCTTCAAGAAGCCTGCGGCGACTGACCCCTTCGGTCCTTGGGAAGTCGTGGTACGCGGAAGCAGCGTGGCCAAAGATGTGACGCTGACCGCAAAACTGACCTTCCGGTATACGAACGACGTGACCGGAAGCGAGGAACCGATCACCATTCTGAAATACTTCTATGTGACCGTTCCTGCCAGCGACGACGGAAAAAAGTACCAGGACGCCCTGAACACTGTCTTTGATGACGACAGCCTGAAGGATATCACTGGTGATGGTATCACCAGTGCAGACGGGGCCTACTCCGTCTCCGGCGACATTCAGTTCCCCATCACCGGCGACCTGAACCGGTATATGCTGGACAAGTACGGCGAGGGCAACGGCTTCGACGGCAAATATACCCCCGTCCTCATCACCAGCAGTGACCCCAGCGTCATCAAGGCCCCCGACGTGGCCAATGCCGCCCGCGTGGCGGTCTATCGTCCCGCTGTGGGACAGGATGAGGAAACCGTCACGCTGACGGTGAAGATCCTCGACCGTCCGAGCGGCAGCGGCAGAGACTATGCCAATCTGCCTGTGCTGGCCGAGAAGCGCTTCACCGTCACGGTGCAGCCGCTGACGAAGCAGGAGATCACGAATGAGCTTGCGCTCATGGCGCAGGCAAAGGCGCACTACTGGGACGGCATCCGCGGCGCGAACGACTGCGCCGAGGACGTGACGGCGGACCTCACGCCCTTTGTCGAGGTCTACAAGCAGGACGGCGCGCTGGTCTGGGTGCGCGACGTCAGGGAAATGAAGAACAGCGGCATCGTGCCGGTTGCCATGGACGGCTGGCAGGACCTGGAGGCATGGCGGCTGTTCCGCTCGAGCAATCCCGCGGCGGTCACGCATGAAAACCTGCTTGTGACGCAGCAGTTCGAGGGCAAGGCCGTGACAGTCACGAGCGCGCTTTCAAGCGAGACGCTGGGCCGCTACGGCGAGCTGTACCGGAAGGACCGGGTGAAGTATGCCGCGTATGCGGCGTGCGATGGGCTTTATTATCAGCCCGTCAGCGCCGAGCTTGTGGTGCGCGGCCGCAACACGGCCAACATGGTCAAGAAGGTATTTCAGATCGACGGGCAGGGCACGGAGCTGCTGGTCTCCAAGCCGGTCAAGGAAAAGGTCACGGTCAGCTTTACGCTCAGCGGCAACGGCGAGCTGTGGCTCGGCACCAGAACGCTCCGCGATCTGGACGAGGGCGTCACGGTATTCGACGTGCTTAGGCAGCTGCGGAAGGGGGGCGTTCTGAGCTTCGAGCACAAGGGCGGCTACGTGCAGTCCATCACCTGCGGCGGCAAGACGCTCGCGGAGCTGGACGAGGGCAAGAACTCCGGCTGGCTGTACACGGTCAACGGCGAGCTGCCCGACGTGTATATGTCCGCCTATGGTCTGAAAAACGGCGACAGCGTCCGCGTTTACTTCACCAAGGACTACACGAAGGAGCCGGGCGCGGACCGCTGGAAGCCGGTCACGCCGGTCACGAAGACGGAGACGGTCACGAATGCGGACGGCTCGGTCACGAAGATCGAGACGAAGTCCGACGGCACGATCGTTGAGACCACCACGAAGCCCGACGGCGGCACCGTTGTCGCCGAGACGAAGCCGGACGGCAGCGTGAGCACCGTCGAAAAGCGCGCGGACGGCACGGAGATCAAGACCGCGCAGCCCGTGAGCGGTGAGATCACCGCCTCCGTCAGCGTGCCCAAGAGTGTCGGCAGCACCCGCGTGGACATTCCCGTGAGCAAGCCGAGCGGCAGCATGGTCGCCGTGATCGTCCATCCCGACGGCACGGAGGAGATCGTCAGGGGCTCGGTCGTGACCGAGACCGGCGTCGCGCTCCGCGCGGAGGGCGACGTGCGGCTCAAGATCATCGACAACGCCAAGCGCTTTAACGACATGGCGAACCATTGGGCAAAGGACGCCGTGGAGTTCGCCTCGTCCCGCGAGCTGTTCAACGGCGTGGGCAATGACGCCTTCGGCCCCGACCGCTCCATGACCCGCGGCATGGTCAGCACCGTGCTCGCGCGCCTTGCCGGAGCGGATACGGCCGGCGGGGAGACGTGGTACGCCAAGGGCACGGTCTGGGCGGTCGAGAACGGCATTTCCGACGGAACCGCTCCCGAGCAGCCGGTCACCCGCGAGCAGCTGGCGGCGATGCTCTACCGCTATGCCGGCTCCCCCGCCGTCAGCGGCGAGCTGGGCTTCGATGACGCGGACAGCATCAGCGCGTGGGCGCGCGATGCCGTGAGGTGGTGCGTGGACAACGGCATCCTCAACGGCGTGGGCGGCAACCGCATGACGCCGCAGGACCTTGCCCGGCGCGGGCAGGTCGCAGCCATGCTGATGCGCTTCCTACAGGCGACGGTGTAAGCGTCGACCCGCGATATACGCTATAACGAACAGTAAGGCTCCCCTGCTTCGGCAGGGGAGCCTTACTGGTTTATGGAACGGGAAACGGGTATGGAGACGCTGCCGCACCGGAGTCCGGCGCTCAGCGCGTGAGCGGGCCGGACCGGCGCTCGCCCCACCGGCTGTCGGTGTGCTGCTCCGCGGCGGCGGTCTCGGCGAGACGCTGGAGCTTTTCCATGCGCGCGTCGAGCTGCGCGCCCATCTGCGCGCACTCGAACAGCTCGCGGTTGACGTGATCGAGCTCCGGCAGATCCTTCTTGTAGCGGATCTTGTGCTCAAGGCTTGCCCACCAGTCCATGGAGATGGTGCGGAACTGCACCTCGACGCGCATCATGCGCTTTTGATCGTGCAGGAAGATGGGCGTTTCCACGATGAGGTGCAGGCTGCGGTAGCCGTTGGGCTTGGGCTCGGCGATGTAGTCCTTGCGCTGGAGGAGTGTAATGTCGTCCTGCTTCAAAAAGGCATCGGCGAGCTGGTAGATGTCTGACGGGAAAGAGCAGATGACGCGCACGCCGGCGATGTCGTTGAGATTTTCCTCGATGCTCTCCACCGTCAGCGGGAAGCCGCGGCGCTGGAGCTTTTCGGCAATGCTCTCGGGGGACTTGAGGCGCGTTTTGATGCTCTCGATGGGGTTGCGGTCATACTGGAGCGAAAGCTCCTCGTTGAGAACGTTGAACTTGGTCTCGACCTCCATCATCGCGCAGCGGTAGTAGCTCATCAGCTCGCGGTAGGGCTGCGTGTAGCTCTGCACGAGCGTGCTGATCTCCTTGCGCGGCAGGCGCGAGAGCAGCAGGCGCTCCAGAGCGCCGCGGTCGGTGCTGTTTTTCAATGCCATTGTGTTGTTTCCTCGGCTTTGTCGGTTCTCTCTCCGCGGTGTGACGGCGGAGGGGCGGGCGCGATGCGCCCATCTCAATCATACCATCCCGCGGCGCATCCCGCAAGCCCTCCCCGACATTTGCGCCGAAATGACCGGAAACCGAAGAGAAAAAAGGCGCGGAGGCCACGGCCTCCGCGCCTTTTTGCCTGCTTACCCGCGGACGGGGATGAGGTCGCGATAGTGGAGATACATGATCTGTCCGGTGTACGGGTTGATGCCGGGGAGATAGGCGGAGTACACGCATTGGTCCACGGTGGTGCCGGGGGCGGTGGCCAGCAGATTGCTCACACCGGTCAGCTTGCCCGTGATCCAGACGAGATCGCCCGGGTGGAGGCTGGCGTTGGTGCTGTCGAAGGAGGTGTACTCCCCGTCCTCGCGCTCGACCTCCCCTGTGCTGTCATTATAGCTATAGACGTTGCTCACCGGCGCGGCCTGATACCAGCCGATCTGGTGGGCGTAGACGCTGCGCTCCGCTACGATGACCGCCTGCTCGATGGTGCAGGTGCCGTTGGGATTGAGCGTGGTGGCGGTGGTGCCCTTGACAAGATCAAGCGCGTTCATAAACGCCATCGCTTCCTTCGCCCAGCTCTGCACCAGCGCGTTATCCGTGTAGGAGGCGAGCTTGGAGGTGTAGCTGGTGTAGGAATAGCCGGAGTTCTTCTCCACATATTGCAGCGTGCGGCGGAGGAAGGTCGCCATCTGCTGACGGTTCAGGGTGGCGTTGGGGGAGAAGGTGGTCGCCGAGGTGCCGGTGGTGATGCCCGCGGCATAGGCCTTGAGGACGTAGGCGTTGTTCGTGTCGGTGAAGGTGTTCGCGGCGGCGGGCGTGATGCTCTTGCCGGTCAGCGTTTCCGCCAGACGCACCGCAACGGAGCAGAACTGCAGACGACTGATGGGCTTGGTGTAGTCGCTGCCGAGCAGGGCAGTATCGAGCAGATCGTCGTTGAGCGCGAGGTTCACATCGCTTTCAGCCCAGGAGCTGGTCTTGGCGGCGGACTTCTTCGAGAGCGTGAAGGTGCCGGGATACAGCTCGGTGGTGTTCAGCGCCTGCGTTTCCTCCCACTGCAGGGAGGCGTTGGCTTCCGCCTGATACTGCGCGAGGGTCATTCCCGTGCCGGAGGCGTAAACATCCCGTGAGGTCAGATGCTGCTGGAGATAACGGTGGGAGTGGCCGCAGTATTCGCAGCTGAGCCAGTAGACGTGCTCTCCGGCGGCATTCACGCCGATGTAGGCCTCCGCCGTGGGATATTCGCCGTTATCCGAGTGGGCCAGCTTCTCTGTCTTGAGCTCGATCTCCTTATCCGAGTTATGGGGAGCGACATGGTTCGCATTGTACTCGCACTTGCCGCAGATGGCGCAGGAATAGTAATAACGCCGGGCATACTGGCAGGCCTGCGCGTAGGTGTAAACACGGTCGGCCGTCCGGATCTGCAGGGTGTACTGGTGGGCGGTGCACCAGTTGTCCTTCGCGGCGGCGTCGCCCGCCTTTTGGGCGGCGTAGACGTCATTGCCGGAGTAGGTCTTGATGGTGTAGGGGATCTTATAGCCGCGCTGGGCCTGGGCTGCCTTGAGCGCGGGCACAGCGGATTCGGGGATATACACCACGGTCTCGGCGGTATAGAAGGGCAGGTCGCTCTGCCTCTCCCACCGGTATAACCCGGCGATGGGCAGCCAAAGGTAGGAATCCATCGCCTGAATAAACTGATAGACATCCACCTTATCGCTGAGCCAGAGCTCCTTCAAATATTTCGCGTAGCAGATGAAAAAGCACGTTCCGTCCGTTATTTTCCCATTGGTGTCCAGAATGAGGGTGCGGATGCTGTCGGTGTTCTCCAGAACGTGGTTGGCGTCAGTCATGACGGTCACACCGTTTACAAAGTTTTCAAGCTGCTTGGACTCTGCCACAGCCTGCGTGCGGGGCGTCGCCATTGCCCGCTTGGCCTGCCGGAGGAGGTCTGTTTTCCGCGTCAGATCGGCGTTGAGCTCCTCCTTCTCTGCCTCGGTATAGCGCTCGCCCTCAAGGGTCAGGCTGACCTGCAGGGTGGGAAAATACTGAGCGCTGGTGCGGATGGTGGCGGGCACGCCGTTGACGGTGGCGGAGAAGGTGTCGGGGCCGACGATATTTTCGCCGCCGACCGTTTTGTAGTTGGCGCAATAGCCCTTGGTGGTGTCAAAGGCCAGCTTGATGTTGACGAGATAGGTCGTGCCGGCGCGGAAGGCATAGCCGTCGTCGGTCTCCACGTCGTCGCCCTGCCACTCGGTGTACAGGATGCCCGCGCCGTTCGCGAGCAGGTCGATGTTGCCGCTCTTCATGGATTTGATGGTGACCTCGGTCTCCATCTCGTTGGGGTCGCCCGCCTTCGGCAGGTCGATGACGAGGTCGACGCTCTTGAGCCTTGTCGGCGCGGCGAGGGCTGCGGTCGGCAGCAGGGTGAGCGCCAGAACGAGACAGAGCAGTGCGCTGAGCAGTTTCTTTTTCATGGTTCCCTCCTGTATTTGAAATGATAAACGAGGATCGCTTGCTTTCTGCAGTATAGCAGGAATCTCCGACGGGAGGGACCCATATCGACTTGAAATGTATGGATTTGCGGCTTGAAATGTGAGATAATGCTGGAAAGAAAAAGAATGGTATGCTACAATAAGGCAAAAGGAAGCGAGGAAAGGGGGCGGCGGAATGTACATCGCAGTCTGCGACGACCAGACGGAGGAGCTCGAAGGCCTGACGGAGCTGCTCGGTGCGTGGGAGACGGATCGCGGCACGCCCGTGCGCGTGAAGAGCTTCCGCAGCGCGGCGGCGCTGCTGGACGCGGCGCGCCATGAGCGCTTCACGCTGTACCTGCTCGACATCATGATGCCAGGGCTGAACGGCATGGATGCCGCGCGCGAGATCCGCGGCTTTGACAAGGCGGCGGACATCATCTTCCTCACCTCGTCCCCCGGCTTCGCCTACGACAGCTACAGCGTCAAGGCGCTGGAATATCTGCTCAAGCCCATTCGAACCAAGACGCTCTATCCCATCCTTGACCGGCTGGAGCTGCGTGAGCGCCGCCCGCAGGAGGCGCTTACGCTTCGCACCGGCGGCATCATCGTGCGCGTGCCGTTTTCGCAGCTCACCTATGTGGAGGTCAACGGCAAGCACCTTTACTTCAACCTTGCCGATGGGCAGGTGCGCGAGGTCGTCGGCTCGATGAAGGAATACGAGGACGCCCTGCTCACGCGGCCGGAGTTTATGCGCATCCACCGCTCCTACATCGTCAATATGCTGCAGATCGAGGAGCTTTCGCCCGCCGGCCTGCGTACCTTTTCGGGCCGCGAGCTGCCGGTCTCACGCCTGTTATACCCCCAGCTTCAAAAGGACTATATGAAGCTGCTGTTCGCGCAGAGGGAGGAGTGAGACGATGAGCCTTACAACATTTTCACCGGCTCTGCTGCTTTTGTTCGTATGGGCGCTTTTGTGGATCATGATGGATATCCACTTCCGGGATCTGACCAAGGTGCAGCGATGGCTGGTGCCGCTGGTGATCCTGGCCTTGGCGGTATTCAACCACGTGCTTCGTGAGCGCATGGGCTCAGAGTATATCAGCCATGCGATGTGGCTGACGATGCATCTGCCGTTTTTCCTGCTGTTTTTGTATATTACAAAATGCGGCGTGATCAAAATGGCGTTCATGATCCTCTCGGCTTTCACGTTTACTGCGCCGACCATCGTGGTGAGCAGCGTTGTCATACGGCATTTTGGCAACAGCCGGTGGATGCTGCTCGTGAGCAACCTGGTTTCCTATGCGCTTATTTTGCTGCTTGCGCAGTTTGTTTTCCGGCGCGGCTTCAACTATCTGATCAAATACGGCGACAATCGGCTCTTTCTGCAGTTTTCCGTTGTGCCGTTCCTGTATTACCTTTACGTGTTCTCGGCGCTCGGCGTTGATTTTTCCTCGCTGATCGACTCGGGCGGCTGGCTGGTGCGCTATTTCCCGTCACTGGAGGTTTTCGTATTCTATTTCCTTTTGCTGAGCGTTTATCGAAATTTGAGCGAGAAGCATGAGATCGAGGCGGAGCAGGCGGCATTGACCCAAAGACTCGCCTCGTCGGAGGAGCGTATCGCAATGCTCAACGAATCCGAGATGCAGACCGCCGTCTATCAGCACGATATGCGCCACCATCTCAACGCCATCGACGGCTTTCTGGCGGCGGGAAAGCCGCAGCAGGCGGAGGAATATATCCGCAAGGTGCGCTCGGATATTGAGCGCATCACGCCAAAGCGCTACTGCGACAACGAGCTGGTGAATCTGCTCTGCTCCTCCTTCGCCGGAAAGGCGCAGCGCATGGGCGTTCGGCTGGAGGTGGACGCGAAGCTCCCGCGCGAGCTGTCGGTCTCCGACACCGAGCTGTGCGCCGTGCTCTCCAATGCGCTGGAGAACGCGCTGCGCGCCGTGTCCGATCAGCCGGAGGCGGACCGCTGGGTGACGCTTTACTGCGGCGTGCGGCTGGGCAAGCTGCTCGTGGAGATCCAAAACCCCTGTGCCGAGGGGCTTGTTATGCGCGACGGCCTGCCGGTCTCCGAGCGCGCGGGGCATGGCTACGGCTGCCGCAGCATCCAGACGATCGCCGAGCGGCGCGGCGGACTGTGCGAGTTCCGTGCACGGGGCGGCATCTTTTCCATGCAGCTCGTGCTGCCCGTCAAAGCGGCGGCGAAAACCCAAGACTGACGCAGGAGGCTGCCGCGGACGCGGCGGCCTCCTTTTTTCGTCCCCGAGAGGCAAAAAATTGAAAAAAGTTCAAAATATGGCTGTTCTTTCTAAAATTCCTGTGATACAATAAATGTTCAATTGATCGGAATATGGGAACAGGAGGGGAATTCCATGACCGTGCAGGAGGCGATCTCCGCACGCCACAGCGTGCGTACCTATTTGACAAAGCCGGTCGAGCCGGCGATCGTGAACGCGCTGCGCGCGGAGATCCGCGCGTGCAACGCCGAGGGCGGACTGCACATCCAGCTTGTGATGAATGAGCCGATGGCGTTCCGCGGCTTTTTTGCGCACTACGGGAAATTCCGCGGCGTGTGCAACTACATCGTGCTTGCCGGAAAACGCGCAAAGGATCTTGACGAGCGCGCCGGCTGGTTCGGCGAACGCCTTGTGCTGCTCGCGCAGACGCTGGGGCTCAACACCTGCTGGGTGGGTCTGACCTTTTCAAAAGCGGTCGCGCGCAGGAGCTATGTGCTCGCACCGGATGAGCGGCTCGTGTGTGTGATCGCGTTCGGCTATGGGGCCGAGCAGGGCGAGGCGCACGAGAGCCGTCCGATGCGCGAGGTGTACCGTGCCGACCGCACGCTGCCCGAGTGGTTCGGCCGCGGCCTCAAGGCGGCGCTGCTCGCGCCCACGGCGATGAACCAGCAGCGCTTCCGCTTCACGCTCCTGCCGGACGACACCGTTCGGGCGGAGAGCCGGGGCGGCAGCTATAGCCATGTGGACCTCGGCATCGTCAAATACCATTTTCAGCTCGGCGCGGGCCGCGAGAGCTTCCGCTGGGCGGAGTGAGCCGCCGTTTCCGCACACGGGCGTGTTAAGAATACGAGAGAGAAAATCAGGAAGGAAAAAATCACTATGCAGAAGAAAGCCAATCCCGCAGCGCTGCTGCCGATCCTTGAGTTCCTGCTCCTTTACCTGGGGCTGGGACTTATCTTTGAGTTGTGCTCAAGATCCCGATGGGCTTTTATTCCATCCCTATTGTAGTCATCTTTCTTGTCGCGCTGCTGGCGGCGTGCTGCCAGAACCGCGCGCTGAGCTTTGACGACAAGCTCACGCTGATGGGTCAGGGCATCGGCGATAAGAACATCGTGACGATGCTGCTCATCTTCCTTGCCGCCGGTATCTTCGTCGGCGTGGTGGGCCGCTCGAGCGCGGAGAGCGTGGCGTATTTCATGCTCTCGATCATCCCATCCAGGTTCGCCGTGGCGGTGCTGTTCGTCGTCAGCTGCTTCGTCTCCACCGCCATGGGCACGAGCGTCGGCACCATCACGCTCATCACGCCCATCGCCATCCCCATTGCCGCGGCAAGCGGCTATTCCCTGCCGCTGTGCATCGGCTCGGTCATGGGCGGAGCGATGTTCGGCGACAATCTGAGCTTCATTTCCGACACTACCATCGCCGCCTGCAACGGGCAGGGCTGCGCGATGAAGGATAAGTTCCGCGAGAACTTCCACATCGCTCTGCCTGCGGCGCTCGCGACGCTCGTGCTCATCCTCGTGCTGACGCTGAACGCCGACATCGTCCCGGCGGAGATCCCCGGCTATCACCTGATCCAGATCATCCCCTATGTGCTGGTGCTCGTCGGCGGCATCATCGGCATCAACGTGTTCGTGGTGCTGCTCATCGGCATTGTGTCCGGGGCCGTTATCGTGCTTGCCACCGGCGCGACCGGACAGACGGGCGTGCTTGCGGTCAAGGCGCTGCTGGAGAACATGGGCAGCGGCGCCGCCGGTATGTTTGAAACGTCGATGGTCGCCATCCTCGTCTCGGCCATCTGCGCGCTCATCCGCGAGTACGGCGGCTTTGAGGCACTGCTGGGCTGGATCAGAAAAGCGTTCCGCGGCAAGCGCGGCGGACAGATCGGCATGGGCCTGCTCGTCGGCGCGATGGACATTGCCACCGCGAACAACACCGTCGCCATCGTGATGGCGAACCCCATCGCAAAGGAAATGAGCGAGGAATACGGCATCACACCGCGCAAGGCGGCGTCGATCCTCGATACCTTCTCCTGCATCTTCCAGGGCATCATCCCCTACGGCGCGCAGATGCTCGTCGCCATCGCCGCGGCGCACGAGCTGGGGTATCAGGTCTCCGCGTTTGAGATCATTCCGAATCTGTTCTATCCGTTCCTGCTGGCTGTCAGCTCCTTCTTCTTCATCGCCATCGACGGCAAAAAGAAGGCCTGAGCCATGCCCGACCTTGCACGGCTCCGCGCCAAGCGGCTCTTCCTGCTCGATCTGGACGGAACGCTCTATCTGGACGAACGGCTCTTTGACGGCGCGGCGGACTTCCTGCGCGCGATCCGCTCGCGCGGCGGGACGTACCGCTTTCTGACGAACAACTCCTCCCGCGGGGCGGAGAGCTATGTGGAGAAGCTGCGCCGCCTCGGCGTGGAGGCGGAGACCTCCGACTTCCTTACGAGCGTGGACGCGCTCGTCGCGCATCTGCACGCACAGGGCATGGCGGAAAAGCTCCTCTACGTCTGCGGCACGCAGTCGATGAAGCGGCAGCTCACGCAGGCGGGACTGCGCCTGACGGACGACCGCGACGCGGCGGTGGACGCCCTGGTGATGGGCTTCGACACCGAGCTGACCTTTCAGAAGTTAGAGGACGCCTGCATCCTCCTGAACCGCGGCGCGGACTACCTTGCCACCAATCCCGACTGGGTCTGCCCAACGTGGTACGGCTTTGTGCCGGACTGCGGCAGCGTGTGCGAGATGCTTTTCCGCGCGACCGGACGGCGGCCCTATGTCATTGGCAAGCCGCGGCCCGATATGGCGCGCCTTGCGATGGCGCACGGCGGCTTTTCCGCAGAGGAGACGGTGCTGCTCGGCGACCGGCTCTACACCGACATTGCCTGCGGCGTGAACGCGGGTATCGACACGGTGCTCGTCCTCTCGGGCGAGACGAAGGAGGCAGACCTCGCCGGCAGCGCGGTGCAGCCGACATTTGTCCTCGGCAGCGTCGCGGATTATCTGAGCATTTTACAGGAATGAAAAAACGACCGCTCATGCGGTCGTTTTTTGCGTCTATTTCACCAGCAGCGGCTGGAGCTGTACGCCGCGCAGCGCCGCATCGATGGTCGGCACGAGCTGTGAAAAGTCAGCGATGAGCGAGGTGGGCTTCCCCTGCGGGTCGTCCTGCCCGAAGGGAACGAAGTAGTAGTTCTTCCGGTTGAGGAGCGCGGCGAGATTCGGCGCGCTCGCGCTCAGACCGTCGTTCGTCGCCAGCGCGACGACCACGGGCTTGCCGTTGCGCAGATGGGATTTTGCCGCCATCGTCACCGCCCCGTCCGTGATGCCGTGGGCGAGCTTGGCAAGCGTGTTTCCCGTGCAGGGGGCGATGACGAGGACATCGGCCAGGTTTTGCGGGCCGAACGGCTCGGCCTCCACGATGGTGCGGATGGCGGGACGCCCCGCCGCGCGCTCCACGCGCGCGATGAGATCGTCGGCCAGCCCGAAGCGGGTGTCGTACCGCGCCGTGTTTTCGGAGAGAATGGGGACCATCTCAAAGATCTCTGCCATTTCCTCAAAGAGCATCAAAATTTTCGGGTGATTGCAGAATGAGCCGCAGAGGGCAAATCCGATGCGTTCGGTTCTCATGCTTCTTCCTCCCATATTTTTTCCAAGGTCAGCTTGATGGCGCGCGCTGCGGTCTCCGGCGCGGCCCTGCCGGGAAGTCCCGGCGCAGCGATGCACTTCAGCCCGCGCGCCTCCGCCGCCGCACGGTCGAAGCCGGGCTGCGAGGCCAGCTCGAGCAGCACGCACTCCCGCGGCAGTTCGCGCAGCAGCTCCTCTGTGAGCACGATGTGCGGCACGGTGTTGAAGACGACGCGAAAGCTCCCGAGCCGTCCGGCGAGACGGTTCGTGCGGAGACCGCGGTAGCCGAAGGCGTCGATCCACGCGAGATCGTCCAGCCGCCGTGCGCTGACCGTGACCTCCGCGCCCAGCCCCCGCAGACGGTGGGCGAGCAGCTTGCCGATGCGCCCGAAGCCGATGACCAGACACGGCGTGCCGCAGAGCGTCACGTCCGTCGCGGCCATCGCCGCCTCGATGGCGCCCTCCGCCGTCGGCACGCCGTTGCGCACCGCCAGCTCCTCACGGGAGAGATAGTCCGTCAATGTCAAACCGTATTCCACCGCAGCCTCGCGGTCGGCGGCCTTCACGCCGCCGGCGTAGAGGCGCTGCTCCGGACGCAGCAGCGCGAACAATCCGCACAGCGGCAGCGCCGCGGCGGTGCAGTTGAGATTTTTCCCGCGCGAGAGCGGCACGGGCAGCACGACGCGGTCGGCTTGCGCCGCTTCCTCCAACGCCGTGTCCTCCATGCCGAAGGCGGCGAGTCCCCATGTCTGCACTGGATGGCCGTCCTCCGCGAGCAGACGCGCGAGCAGCGCCATGCGCCGGTCCCCGCCGAGCACGGCAATCATTTTTTCCATAGGCGTCCCCCTTTCCATTCCTCTTACTCTATGCGCGCGGCGGGGGAAATTTGATTGCGAAACGCAAAAGAGTGTGGTATCATGGCAAAAAATCAAAGGAGACCCGTCTATGACACGTTATCCCTATCTGCTCTTCGACGCCGACAACACGCTCTTTGACTTCGACGAGGCGAACATCAGCTCCTTCCGCGCGGTCTGCGCCTATGCGGGCCTTGCCTTTACGCCGGAGCTGTTTGCCTGCTTCGACCGCCATAACAACGCCGCGTGGGCGCGCTTCGACCGCGGCGAGCTGACGAAGGACGAGACGCTGCGCATCCAGTTCCGCGAAATGTCCGAGGAGCTGGGCCTTGAGCTGGACATCGAGGGCTGCAACCGCGTCCGTCTCGAGGTGCTTGGCCGTTCGACCGCGCTCGTGCCCCACGCGCTGGAGGTCGTGCGTGAGCTGAAGAAAACGCACCGCGTCTACCTCATCACCAACGCGGTCGAGTCCGTCCAGCGCGGGCGGCTGGGACGCTCGGCGCTCGCGCCGCTCATCGAGGAGGCGTTCATCTCCGAGACCGCGGGTGCGGCGAAGCCGTCCGTGGAATACTTTGACTATGTGTTCGCCCACATCGACGGCATTACGCGGGAAAATTGTCTGGTCATCGGCGATTCGCTCACGAGCGACATTCAGGGTGCGAACAACTATGGACTTGCGTGCTGCTGGTTCAATCCGAAGAAAGCGCCGAAGCCGGAGAGCCTGCATGTGGACTACGAGATCCGCGACCTGCGGGAGCTTTACGACATTGTGAAATAGGAAAAGCGCCGGCTCCGTGCCGGCGCTTCTGCGTCATTTCTCTTTGCTCTTATCAAAATAATAGTGCGCGAAGTTCTTGTACTGTGCGGCATAATACCTTGCCAGCCGGTACACGCGCGCGGGGGCGAGGTCGCCGCCGCACCAGAGCGTGTGCAGGGCTTTGTATTGCTTCATCTCCTCGCGCAGGGCGGGGGAGGTGACGTACCTCGTCAGGATGCCGCGTGGGACGTTGGACCACAGCGCGGTCGTTTCGTTGTAGATGCACTTCCCGCGGCGGCCGTAGACCACGTCCTCGGTGAGCAGCTTCATCATGTTGATGCCCGCCGCGCGGCAGAAGAAGCTCGAACGGCCCAGCCGCGGGTTGATCTCAAAGAGCACATAGCGCCCGGTGCGGCTGTCGTACTTCATGTCGATGTTGGAGAAGCCGACGTAGCCGATGGCCTGCAAAAACCGCTGCATTTTATCGTAGAGCAGCGTGTCGCCGCGCGAGAGGATGGCGGCGTAGTTGCCGGCGCTCTTGGGGTCGTAGTATTCGAGCACCGGCTGGCCGAGGCACATCGCGCGCACCGTTCCGTCCGTGTCGGAGTAGCTGTTGAGCACACGCATGGCGTCGTCCCCGCCGGGGATAAACTCCTGAAGGATGAGCTTGCCGCGATAGTCAGAGCCGTTCATGCTGCGCACCATTGAGAGGTATTCCTCCCTGGTGTCGAAGAAAAAGACCTTCTTCTGCCCCTCGAAGTGGCAGCGCAGGTAGTCGAGCGCGTTGGAGTTTTCCGGCTTGACGACGATGGGGAAGTCAAACGGCAGACGGTCGGCGACCTCGATGCGCTCGTCGGGCGCGGCGATGACGGTCTTGGGATAGTCCATGCCGTACTGCTCGCAGAGCGCGTAGAACCGATCCTTGGTGTCGAAGGTCTCGAGCAGCTGCTCGGGGATGAAGCGGTTCGCGATCAGTCCCTCAAAGTGGTCATAATGGCGGCAGAGCAGGCCGGTATAATAGTCCGAGCAGGGGATGACGAGCAGCTTTTCGCAGTCCTTGGAGCACTCGCGCAGTACGCCGAGCAGCGCGTCGGGAAAGACCGCCTCGCGTTCAAAGCCGGCGATGATGCGGCAGTCAAAAAGACGCGAGTGCCGCGTGGGAATGAGCTGCGCGGTGCACACGAGCAGCGGCGTGACCTCGGGGTACGCCTCGCGGAAGAGACGCGCCGTGCCGTAGGCGTTCTCGTCGCTGCCGAGAATGATGGGCAGAAAGTCCTTTTTCTTCATGCCTTCGCTTCCTTTTCGTCATATTCTGCCAGATATTTGAGAGTCAGCTCCACGTCGCTCAGGAAGGGGACGAACTCTCTGCCGCGCTTCATGGTCGTCTCCTCGCCCTTGCCTGTGAGCAGGATGACGTGCGGCTCGGGATGGTCGAGAATGGCGCGGCGGATACATTCGGCGCGGTCCTCGCAGACGAGGTGCGGGCATTTGACGTGCTTTTCGATGTCGGCGGCGATCTGCGCGAACGGCTCCTCGCCGGAGTCCTCCTCCGTGATGTAAACGAAGGCGCAGTTCTCGCCGCTCAGCTCGCCGAGGTCGCGGCGGCGCTGGAGCGCGTGCGAGCCGGGGCAGCCGAACACGGAGATCATCTCCTTGCCGGGATACTCCACCCTTGTCGAGCGGTAGAGCGCGTCGAAGCTCATGCGGTTGTGCGCGTAGTCCACGATGACGGTCACCCGCTTGTCACGGCTTTCGTAGACCTGCATCCGCCCGTTCGCCCGCGCCTTGCGCAGACCCGAGCGGACAAATTCCTCCGGCACGCCGAGCGCCATGGAGATCGCCATCGCGGCGAGCGCGTTGGAGACATTGAACAGACCCGGCATCGTGATGGAAAATTCACCGTTGTACTTCGGCGAGCGCACGGTGAAATACAGTCCGTCGGCGCGCTTTTCGACCCGTTCGCAAAAGACCGTGTCGCTTGCGTGGCTGCCGAAGGTGATGAGCTCGCAGCCGCTCGACCTCGCGTGGGCGACGGTCTCCGCGGCGTGGTCGGCGTCGGTATTGACGCAGCCGACGCGGCAGCTGTCGAAGAGCTTCAGCTTCGAGGCGTAGTAATCCGCGAAATCCGGGTGCTCGATGGGACTGATGTGGTCGGTGCCGATGTTCAGGAACGCGCCCACGTCAAAGGTCATTCCGCGCACGCGCCCGACCTTGAGCGCCTGCGAGGAGACCTCCATCACCAGATGGGAAATGCCGGAATCGTATGCGTTCTGAAAATGCTGATAGAGCTCCAGCACCTCGGGCGTCGTGATGTGCGACTCCTCGGTGATGACGCCGTCATAATTGTCGATGGAGGAGAGAATGGCGCATGGGGGCTTGCCCTCGCTCGTGAGCCAGTCATTGAGGATGGAGCGGACGTAGTAGGCGGTCGTGCTCTTGCCCTTGGTGCCCGTGATGCCGACGCTCGTGAGCTTGTCGGTCACATGATCGTAGAAGAGTTGGCCGAGTACGACCATCGCATAGCGGATGTCGCTCACAAGCAGCTGCGGCGCGTCCACGGGGTAGGGCTTTTCGGCGACATAGGCGGCCGCGCCCTGTGCGAGCGCCGCAGAGAGGTACTCCGCTTTGAAGTGTGCGCCCTTGCAGAGAAACAGCGAGGTGCCGTGCAGGCTGCGCGTGTCGTAGCTCAGACAGTCGATGACGGCATTCTCCGCTGCGGGCGTCAGTGTGGTTGCGGTCAAAAGTCCGGCGCGCGTGAGCGCATCGGCATATTCCTTTAAGGTGTGTTTGGGATTCATCTCTTCGCTCCTTTGGCAGTCGATGAAATGGCGGGTCTCATAATAAATATATAGTATAGCACGCGTCGCTTTTCCTGACAAGAAAAAACGCTGGGATTTAGTCAATTAAACAACGGAGGGGAAGTGATTTAGTCAAGGATAAATAAAAGTTTTGCAAGCTATGACAAATAGCTCGATAAAGGTTTGAGCAGCGAGAGCTGTTTAGATACCATTTTATTGAGAGTTTGATCCTGGCTCAGGACGAACGCTGGCGGCGTGCTTAACACATGCAAGTCGAACGAGAATCTGTGGATCGAGGATTCGTCCAAGTGAAGCAGAGGACAGTGGCGGACGGGTGAGTAACGCGTGAGGAACCTGCCTTTCAGAGGGGGACAACAGTTGGAAACGACTGCTAATACCGCATGATACATTTGGGTGGCATCATCTGAATGTCAAAGATTTATCGCTGAAAGATGGCCTCGCGTCTGATTAGCTAGTTGGTGGGGTAACGGCCCACCAAGGCGACGATCAGTAGCCGGACTGAGAGGTTGACCGGCCACATTGGGACTGAGATACGGCCCAGACTCCTACGGGAGGCAGCAGTGGGGAATATTGGGCAATGGGCGCAAGCCTGACCCAGCAACGCCGCGTGAAGGAAGAAGGCTTTCGGGTTGTAAACTTCTTTTAAGAGGGAAGAGCAGAAGACTGTACCTCTAGAATAAGCCACGGCTAACTACGTGCCAGCAGCCGCGGTAATACGTAGGTGGCAAGCGTTGTCCGGATTTACTGGGTGTAAAGGGCGTGCAGCCGGGAATGCAAGTCAGATGTGAAATCCATGGGCTTAACCCATGAACTGCATTTGAAACTGTATTTCTTGAGTACTGGAGAGGCAATCGGAATTCCTAGTGTAGCGGTGAAATGCGTAGATATTAGGAGGAACACCAGTGGCGAAGGCGGATTGCTGGACAGCAACTGACGGTGAGGCGCGAAAGTGTGGGGAGCAAACAGGATTAGATACCCTGGTAGTCCACACTGTAAACGATGAATACTAGGTGTGCGGGGACTGACCCCCTGCGTGCCGCAGTTAACACAATAAGTATTCCACCTGGGGAGTACGATCGCAAGGTTGAAACTCAAAGGAATTGACGGGGGCCCGCACAAGCGGTGGATTATGTGGTTTAATTCGAAGCAACGCGAAGAACCTTACCAGGGTTTGACATCCTGCTAACGAAGTAGAGATACATTAGGTGCCCTTCGGGGAAAGCAGAGACAGGTGGTGCATGGTTGTCGTCAGCTCGTGTCGTGAGATGTTGGGTTAAGTCCCGCAACGAGCGCAACCCCTATTGTTAGTTGCTACGCAAGAGCACTCTAGCGAGACTGCCGTTGACAAAACGGAGGAAGGTGGGGACGACGTCAAATCATCATGCCCCTTATATCCTGGGCTACACACGTAATACAATGGCGGTCAACAGAGGGATGCAAAGCCGCGAGGCAGAGCGAACCCCTAAAAGCCGTCCCAGTTCGGATCGTGGGCTGCAACCCGCCCACGTGAAGTCGGAATCGCTAGTAATCGCGGATCAGCATGCCGCGGTGAATACGTTCCCGGGCCTTGTACACACCGCCCGTCACACCATGAGAGTCGGGAACACCCGAAGTCCGTAGCCTAACCTTTTAGGAGGGCGCGGCCGAAGGTGGGTTCGATAATTGGGGTGAAGTCGTAACAAGGTAGCCGTTCGAGAACGAGCGGCTGGATCACCTCCTTTCTAAGGAGAGCTCAAGAAATGAAACACTTTCTTGTAAGTTCCTAAGGTCAGGGTGCGGAAGCGTCTGTGAAAACAGGCGGACGCGGCGCGAGAGCGCAGCGAGTTGTTCGTTGTTTAATTTAGAGGGCACACGCGATGAAGGTCGCGGTATGGCCTTAAGAGATGGGCCCGTAGCTCAGCTGGCTAGAGCGTACGACTGATAATCGTAAGGTCGGTGGTTCGAGCCCACTCGGGCCCACCACTTAAACTCAAGAAGATAGCACGGGGATATAGCTCAGCTGGGAGAGCGCCTGCCTTGCAAGCAGGAGGTCGCCGGTTCGATCCCGACTATCTCCACCAATTTGAAATTGGATAGAAGTATTCGAGCGATCGAGTATTTCCATCTGACTTCAAGTCAGAGCTTTGTACCTTGAAAACTGAACAAAGAAAGATGAAAGTGATAAGCAAGGCAACAGAGAGGTCTTTCAAGCGGAAGCGTTTGGAAGAATGAAGGTTTTAATTGTGGAACATCGTATAGATGGGTAACGATTACAATTTCAAAAATCCTGTAAAATTGCCTGCATAATTCAACTGAGAATCAGCGATGATTCGATAGGTCAAGCTATAAAGAGCGCAAGGGGAATGCCTTGGCATCAGGAGCCGAAGAAGGACGTGACAAGCTGCGATAAGCCACGGGGAGGAGCAAATATCCGCTATATCCGTGGATTTCCGAATGGGGGAACCCGCTTGAGCAATACTCAAGCATCGTGCATTGAATCAAATAGGTGTACGAGGGGAACGGTCTGAACTGAAACATCTAAGTAGGACCAGGAAAAGACATCAACCGAGATTCCGCAAGTAGTGGCGAGCGAACGCGGAGGAGGCCAAACCGGAGGATTTATTCTCCGGGGTTGCGGACAGACATCAAGATCAGAGGAAGCTAGGAGAACGGCATGGGAAGGCCGGCTAGAAAGGGTGAGAGCCCCGTATCCGAAAGCAGGAGCTGACAGTCTGGATCCAGAGTACCGCGGGACACGTGAAACCCCGTGGGAAACCGGGTGGACCACCATCCAAGCCTAAATACTACCTGATGACCGATAGAGGAGCAGTACCGTGAGGGAAAGGTGAAAAGGACCCCGGGAGGGGAGTGAAAGAGAACCTGAAACCTTGTGCTTACAAGCAGTCAGAGCGCGTTAAAGCGTGATGACGTACTTTTTGTAGAACGGTCCGGCGAGTTATAGTAACGAGCAAGCTTAAGGTATTCAGTACCGAAGGCGCAGCGAGAGCGAGTCTGAATAGGGCGTATAAAGTTCGTTGCCATAGACCCGAAACCGGGTGACCTATCCATGAGCAGGCTGAAGTGGAGGTAAAACTCCATGGAGGGCCGAACCGACCCCCGTTGCAATGGTGGCGGATGACTTGTGGATAGCGGAGAAATTCCAATCGAACTCGGAGATAGCTGGTTCTCCCCGAAATAGCTTTAGGGCTAGCGTTATCTTAGTTTACCGGAGGTAAAGCACTGAATGGGCTAGGGGCCGATAAGGTTACTGAACCCTATCAAACTCTGAATGCCGGATAAATGATGGATAGCAGTCAGACAGTGTGAGATAAGTTTCATTGTCAAAAGGGAAACAGCCCAGACCCACAGCTAAGGTCCCAAATGTGCGCTAAGTGGAAAACGATGTGGAGTTGCGAAAACAACCAGGATGTTGGCTTAGAAGCAGCCACTCATTAAAAGAGTGCGTAATAGCTCACTGGTCGAGTGACTCTGCGCGGAAAATATAACGGGGCTAAGCACACAACCGAAGCTTGGGATTGTCAAAAGACAGTGGTAGGGGAGCGTCGAATACGGGGTGAAGTCGTATCGGAAGGAACGGTGGACTGTATTCGAGTGAGAATGCCGGAATGAGTAGCGAGAATTATGTGGGAATCATAATGGCCGAAAATCTAAGGTTTCTTGGGGAAGGTTCGTCCGCCCAAGGTAAGTCGGGAGCTAAGGCGAGGCCGAGAGGCGTAGTCGATGCACATACGGTAGAAATTCCGTAACCACCGAAACTTAAGTTAGAGGGACACTTCGAGATAGCGGAACCGCGGCGTTGGTAGACCGCGGCGAAAGGGACTGAAATATAGTAGGGAAGTCCGCGATGCTTGGAGGCGAGAAAAGCTCTAAGGAATGCTAAGGTGCCCGTACCGCAAACCGACACAGGTAGATGAGGAGAGAATCCTAAGGCCAACGGGAGAAGGGTTGTCAAGGAACTCGGCAAGTTGACCCCGTAACTTCGGAAGAAGGGGAGCCTCGAAAGAGGCCGCAGTGAATAGGCCCAGGCAACTGTTTACCAAAAACACAGGTCTATGCTAAATCGAAAGATGACGTATATGGGCTGACGCCTGCCCGGTGCCGGAAGGTTAAGAGGAGATGTCAGGCAACGAAGCATCGAATTGAAGCCCCGGTAAACGGCGGCCGTAACTATAACGGTCCTAAGGTAGCGAAATTCCTTGTCAGGTAAGTTCTGACCCGCACGAATGGCGTAATGATCTGGGCACTGTCTCGACAGCCCACCCGGCGAAATTGTAGTACTGGTGAAGATGCCAGTTACCCGCAACTAGACGGAAAGACCCCATGGAGCTTTACTGCAGCTTAATACTGGAAATCGGTAATTCATGTACAGGATAGGTGGGAGACGGAGAAGCATGGTCGTCAGGTCATGTGGAGTCGTCCTTGGGATACCACTCTTGGATTGCTGATTTTCTAACCTGCGGCCGTGAATCCGGTCGGGGGACACTGTTAGGCGGGCAGTTTGACTGGGGCGGTCGCCTCCAAAAAGGTAACGGAGGCGCTCAAAGGTTCGTTCAGCACGGACGGAAATCGTGCATTGAGTGTAAACGCATAAACGAGCCTAACTGCGAGACCGACGGGTCGAGCAGTAACGAAAGTTGGAGTTAGTGATCCGGCGGTATGTGAGTGGAAATGCCATCGCTCAACGGATAAAAGCTACCCTGGGGATAACAGGCTGATCTCCCCCAAGCGTCCACAGCGACGGGGAGGTTTGGCACCTCGATGTCGGCTCGTCGCATCCTGGGGCTGAATTCGGTCCCAAGGGTTTGGCTGTTCGCCAATTAAAGCGGCACGCGAGCTGGGTTCAGAACGTCGTGAGACAGTTCGGTCCCTATCTGTTGCGGGCGTAAGAGATTTGAAGGGAGCTGTCCTTAGTACGAGAGGACCGGGATGGACGTACCTCTGGTGCACCAGTTGTCCTGCCAAGGGCATAGCTGGGTAGCTATGTACGGACGAGATAAACGCTGAAAGCATCTAAGCGTGAAACTCCCCCCTAAGATGAGATCTCTCATTCGAAAGAAGTAAGGACCCAGAGAGACGATCTGGTTGATAGGCGCGAGGTGGAAGTGCAGTAATGTATGGAGCTGACGCGTACTAATAGTCCGAGGGCTTGACCTACGAAAGAAGCAGGCAAAGGCCTTGAGAGGCATGAGTAATTTTTCTTTGTTCGGTTTTCAGGGTACAAGGAATCCCTGGTATATGCACCTTTAGCTCAGTTGGTAGAGCACCTGACTCTTAATCAGGGTGTCCAGGGTTCGAGTCCCTGAAGGTGTACCAAAACGGCCCGTTGGTCAAGTGGTTAAGACAGAGGCCTCTCACGCCTTTAACATCGGTTCGAATCCGGTACGGGTCACCAAGGTCTTGACAAGGCATGAGCCTGTGGATATAATACAAGTTGTTTTCGGGGCGACCCGATGACATAAATAGTTGGTGCTGATTAGGGCGAGGGTCCACCCGTTCCCATCCCGAACACGGAAGTTAAGCTCGCTTCTGCCCACAATACTTGGCTGGAAACGGCCCGGAAACCTCGTCACGCTTCGAAACGTCTGCCTGCACGGCGAGCGCGCGGCAGCCCTCACGGGCAAGCTGCGCGGCAAGCTCTTCGGCCTTATCCCGCCGCTCGTAATAGTTGATGCCGACGGCATAGCCCTCGCGGGCAAGCTGTGCGGCGATGGCGCGGCCGATGCCGCGCGAGGAGCCGGTGACGAGCGCGACCCTGTTCATTGTGTTCATACGCGCTCACCTGCCCGTGGAGCCAAACCCGCCCTCGCCGCGCGCGGTCTCGGGCAGATCGGCGACCTCGTCGAACTCGATGGGCAGATAGGGCAGCAGGACGAGCTGCGCGATGCGCTCGCCCGTGCGGACGGTGCGCGGCTCCTCCGTGTCGTTGTGGAGGGCGATAAAGCATTCGCCGCGGTAGTCGCTGTCCACAACGCCGACGCAGTTTGCGGGACGCAGCCCCTCGCGGCTCGCCAGTCCGCTGCGGGCAAACACGCCGCCGAAGGTGCCCTCGGGCAGCTCCACGGCGATGCCGGTCGGCACCATAACGGTGTGGTGCGCGGGGATGGTCACCTCGCCGTCGCCGCTCAGGCAGGCGTAGAGGTCGTAACCGGCGGCAAACGCGGAGCCGCTGGTGGGAATGGTCGCGTTGGGGTCTAACTTCTTGATCTTGACTTGAGCCATGATTTATTGATCCTCCCAGAGTGTGATGCAGCCGCTCGACAGCGTGCGCGGTACGTCGATGATGCGCTGGTTGCTCGAGCCGCGGAAGCGGAGCGAGATATCGTGCAGTTCCTCCACAAAGCGCCCGTCTACGAGCACGTCGACAAGCGAGAGCAGCTCGTCCGTGACCTCGCAGCGGGGATGGGAGCCGTCGGTGTGCAGCTGCTCCCAGGTGAAGCCGGTAAAGGCCCAGACGGTCTTGCCCGGCAATCTTTCGCGGACAAGACGCAGAAAAGGCAGCAGCCCGCGTTGATTTTCGGGCTCGAACGGTTCGCCGCCAAGAAGCGTGAGACCGTTGATATAGGCGGGCGCGAGCATTTGCAGCAGAGCCTCCTCCGTTTCGGCGGTAAAGGGTTGACCGTAGTCAAACGCCCAGGTCTGCGGCTGGAAGCAGTTTTTGCAGCGGTTGGTGCAGCCGGAGACGAAAAGCGTCACGCGGACGCCCTCGCCGTTGGCGATGTCGCAGTTTTTGATCTCTCCGTAGTACATCGCGGACCTCCTATCGGATAAAAATGAGCCGGAGCAGCATGGTGAGCGCGTAGAGCAAGGGCTGATGCAGAACGTAAAGGAGCAGCGCGTGACGCCCGACGAGGGCGAGACGCGGCGCTCTGGCTGTGTAGAACCACTGCGGCAGGCGGCCCGCCTTGACATAGCGCCCTGCCCAGGTGCCGAGCAGGAACACGAAGAACCACGGCAGCAGCGGGAAATAGTCCGCCGAGGCGAAGTCGGGTGTGGTGAAGCCGAAGAGCCACAGGTGCGGCGTCTGCGTGGTCACGCCGTCCGCGCAGGGCGCGGTGAGGAAGATGAGCGCGAGACAGAGGACCGGCAGCACCCAGGCGGGCAGCGCTTCCCAGAGCTTTCGTGTCAGGCCGAAGAGCAGCATACAGCTTGCAAGCAGATGCAGCACGCCGAACACGATGGTCATGTCCATAAAATAGGTCACGAGCGTGATGCCGAGGGCGAGCGTCATCGCCTTTGCGCCGCGCTTGAGGTTGCTGCGCGAAAAATCCGAGCTGATGCCGGAGAGGAAGATGAACAGCCCCGCAAAGAAGTAGTGCAGCACGTCGAACACCGGGTTGGTGAACAGCCACCACGGCGCGCCGAGAAACTCGCACAGGTCATAGAGAAAGTGATGGAGCACCATCAGGCACACGGCAAGGCCGCGCAGGGCGTCCATCAGCTCGATGCGGGCGGGCCGTTCCGTGCCGCTCATGCGGTGAGCTGCACGAGCGCGCCGGTCACTTTGTCATATTCGCGCTGCACGGCCTCGAAGAGCGCGGGCGCGGAGGCGGGCAGCGTATCGCTGCCGCGCAGCGCCTCGGTCATCTCGGAGCAGACGCCCGCGAGCGCGGTCAGGCCCAGATTGAGCGCGACGCCCTTGAGCGTGTGGACCGCGCGAAACGCGGTTTTCGCGTCCGCGGCGTCCATCGAGCGGGCAAGCAGCTCCATGCTCCCGTCCTGCGGGAGCATGGTCAGAAAGCGCAGAATGAGCGCGTCGCTCGGGAAGCGCTCAGACATGTCGTCATAGCTGCCGCCGACGAGCGTGTAAAATTCGCGGATGGTCATTGGAGGTCCTCCTTGTAGAGCACAGTACGGTTTTTGGCAGCCTTGGCATGGTAGAGTGCCTGGTCCGCCTTTTGAACGGTGTCGGCAAGCGGACCGACGGCGTGTGCACCGCCGATGCTCACGGTGATGCGCAGGCCGGGGTATTCCGGAAATTCAAGGCTTTCCACCGCGGCGCGGATGCTTTCCAGCTTCTTTTTCAGCGCGTTCCGCGGCATACCGTGGAAGAGCAGGAGGAACTCGTCGCCGCCGTAGCGGACCAGCTCGTCGCCGGTGCGGATCGCGGAGCGGATGGCCTGTGCCGCGCGGGAAAGCGCGGCGTCGCCGGCGAGATGGCCATAGGTGTCGTTGATGCGCTTGAAATGGTCCAGGTCGAGCATGGCGAGCGTGAACTCACCGTCCAAATCGCGCAGGCGGTCGTCGAAGTAGCGGCGGTTGTAGACGTGGGTGGCCGAGTCGATGTAGACCTGCCGGTTGCGCAGAAGCAGCTGGTTGAGCACGCTCGCGTCCTCGTCGCCGCGCAGGTCCTCCATGCGGATGGGGCTGACCAGCTCGAGTGCGTAGGGCGTTCCGTCCACCTCAACGCATACGGCGTGGACGTAGAACACCTTGTCGCCCACGGCCTCGACCTTTGTCTGGGCACGGCTGGTGCGGATGACCTCCTGCGAGATGCAGTGCTCGCAGCGCTGCGTCTTGTTCCAGATGGCATAGCAGTGCTCGCTTTTTTTCACGACCGCGCCGTCTGCGGTATCGGTGAGCTGCATACAGATCTCCGGGTCCACAAGGCGGACGGTGTCGAACATACTGCGGCAGCTCTCCAGCACGCCGATGACTTGTTCGCCCGTGATGCGCAGCACATGGTCCGCGCCCACTGTGACCGGCAGGAGCGCCGGATGAAGCACAGGGGCGGCAAAGGCCTGCCGGTAATCCTCCAGCCGGCGGCAGCGCTCGCCAATGTCCAGCACCCGGCCGAAAAGGCTGCTGAAGCGGCCCGGCTCGTCCGAGGCCCGGGTGATCTGTATGGCGATCTGGCAGAGACTGGGATGGCCGTCGAGCGTCAGCTCAGTCTCAAACTCCAAATAGGTCTCGTCGGAGGCGGCGCAGAGCAGGCGGTCCCGCATGGCTTGGATCGTGTCTGCGCTCACGACCGAGCAGAGCTGCGTACAGCTGAGCGGGCCGACGATGACGCGCGGCAGACCGGTGCGGCGGGCCGCGCCGGCAGAGAGAGCGACCGCGTCCGGATGGCGGGTAAATTCAAACCAGAACTCCTCCGTCAGGTCGCTGAAAAAGCGCCGCTTGGACAGCTCCTGCTCCACCTGCTTCGTCATGCGCGCAGAGGAGAGCTCCTGCCGACTGTCGTCCGGCTTCCAGATGAGCTCCTTCGCCCAACGGTACGCAGGCGGCTTCACGGCGGCCTCGGTCCCTGCGCTGTGCTTGAGGGTGTCGGCAATGTCATTCAGGCATTCCAGCAGCAGCGGGTTGAAGCTGCCGCATTCGCCGCCGCGGATCATTTCGAGCGATTTCTCGTGGGAAAGCGCCTCCTTGTAGCAGCGCTTGCTCGTCAGCGCGTCGTAAGCGTCGGCAAGAGAGACGACCTGCGCGGCGATGGGGATATCCTCGCCCTTGAGGCCGTCTGGGTAGCCCTCGCCGTTCCAGCGCTCATGGTGCCAGCGGCAGATCTCAAGGGCGTATTTGATGATCGTTTCATTCTGATAGATCGGCAGGTCGGAGATGATCTTCGCGCCCAGCCGCGTGTGCTGCTTGACGATGTCGAACTCACCCGGCGTGAGCGCGGTGGGCTTGGTCAGGATGTCCTCGGGGATGAGGAGCTTGCCGATATCGTGCAGGCTCGAGGCGATGCAGACGGTCTCGATATCTTCCGGCCCGATGGGGCAGTGGTCCGTCCGTTCCAGCAGGCGGTGCAGCAGCAGTCCCGTGATGCGGCTGACATTTGTCATGTGCGTGCCTCTCTCGCCGCTGCGGAACTCCACCGCGTAGCCGAGAATGGAGGCAAGAATGTCGGTGTTCCGCTCGCGGCGGTAGAAGTGGTCGGCGATGAGTCCCGTCAGCTTCCGCGTCTTGGTGTGGAGCAGGATGGCGTTGATGACGCGGCGGCGGATTATATTGGGCACGAAGGGACGGCTGACATAGTCCGCCGCGCCGAGCTGAAAGGCGCGGTCGATGTAGCTGCCGCCCGTTTCCACGGAGATCATGATGGTGGGGATCTCGTCGATCCACCCGCGGCGGTTCATTTCCTCCAACACCTCGAAGCCGTCCGCCTCGGGCATCACAACATCCAGCAGCAGCGCGGCGATATTGCCCTCGTGCGCCGCGAGCGTGGCGATGGCCTCCTTGCCGTCGGCGGCCTCGAGAATATCGAAGTTCTTCTCCAACACGCTCACAAGGATCGCGCGGTTCAGTTCGGAATCGTCCGCGATCAGCAGCTTTCTCTCATCCATGAAAAAATATCTCCTTCCGGCCGCACAGCGAAGGAACAGCCGGCACGGCCGGCACGGCGGCGCAGACCGCGCAGCGGGGTCCTGAACATTTATTTGGTCTCGCAGCCTGCCGCGCGGATGGCGCCGAGCGCCAGCTCCAGCGTGGGATCAACGTTGGGATAGTCGAGATGGTAAAGCTCGAACGCGGGCGGCAGCTCCGTGCAGCCGAGGATCAGCACCTCGGCGCCGCGCGCGAGCAGATGCTCACAGGCCGCGCGGAACGCGGCGACGTCGTGCGTCAGGTCGCCGGCCTTGACGCCGTTGTAGATGACGTCCATCACCGCGGCCTGATCGGCGGCGCTGTCCGGCGTGAGAAGCTCCACGCCGCTTTGCTCAAAGGTGCGCTGGTAGATGCCGGTCTGCACCGTGCCGTCGGTCGCGAGCAGGCCCGCGCACTTCACGCCGCGCGCCTTCAGCGCGTCGCGCGTGAGCGCGATCATGTGCAGCACGGGAATGGTCACGGCCTCGCAGACCTGCTCATAGTAGTTGTGTGCGGTGTTGCAGGGCATAATGAGGAAATCCGCGCCGATGCTCTCGAGCCGCTTCGCGCTCTTGATCATCTCCGGCACGGGGTCCTCGCCGCCGTGGAGCAGCGCCGCCGTGCGGTCGGCAATGTCCGTGTTTGAGTCGATGCACACGCGCGGATGCGCCTGGTCGCACGCGGCAACGGTGTGCAGCGTGATCTTCTGAAAGAGGTCGGCGGTCGCCAGAGGCCCCATGCCGCCGAGGATGCCGATGACTTTTTTGCTCATGGTACAGTCCTCCGGAAAGCGGTTTTACTTGTCCAGCAGCTTCTGCTCATGGTTCGGCAGCGCCGCGAGCTCGTGGTCGCGGCGAATGATGAGCTTGAGTGCCTCGACCGCGACCTTGACGGAGGAGCTGGTGTCCTCGCTCATGTCCTGATCGAGACCGGCCTTCTCGCGCTCCTGATTCCAGACCACATGGAAGCACGAGCCACAGCGGCAGCCAAGCGCGTCGGCCACGACGAAGAGCGCGGCAGACTCCATCTCGCTGGCCTTGACGCCGAGACGCTTCCAGCTCTCCCACTTCTGCAGAAGCTCATAGTAGACGGGGCTCTTCTCGGGGCTGTGCTGCCCGTAGAAGCTGTCCTTGCACTGCACGACACCGGTGTGCGTGCGGTAGCCGAGGTTCTCCGACGCCTGACGCAGCGCGAGCGTCACGTCGAAGTTTGCCACGGCGGGGTACTCAATGGGCGCGTACTCCAGCGAGGTGTGCTCGTAGCGGATCGCGCCGGTGGCGACGACCACGTCGCCGGACTTCACGTTGATGTCGATGCCGCCGCAGGTGCCGGTGCGGATGAAGGTATCCGCGCCGAGCTGATGCAGCTCCTCCATCGCGATGGACGCGCTGGGGCCGCCGATGCCGGTGGAGCAGACCGAGACCTTCTCGCCGAGCAGCGTGCCGGTGTAGGTGGTGTACTCGCGGTTCTGCGCGACCTTGACGGGATTATCGAACAGCGCGGCGATGGACGGGCAGCGGCCCGGGTCACCGGGCAGGATCACATAGCGGCCCACCTCGCCCTGTGCGCAGTGGATATGATATTGACGTTCAAGCTCATGCATAAAAAACACCTCACGAAATGAATTGGAAAAACAGTGATATGATTATAGCAAATCCCCCGCGGCAATGCAAGCGGAGGAAAAAAGAAAGAGGGACGCCCGCGCGTCCCTCCTCTGTGTTCGGTTTTTACAGCATCTTTACCGTGTACAACACGGCCAGCACGAACAGCAGCACCGCCGCGCCCCAGATCACATAGTACGCGAGGCCCGCGAACAGCGACACCGCGATGGCGGCGATGCTCAACACCAGCACCGCGCAGGTGAGCGCGTAATTGGTCTTGGCGGGGAAAATGACAGTCCCCTTGTAGGAACCCTCATGCTTCTGCAACATCACGGTCAGCACGAGCAGAGCGGCAACGAGCACCATAGCGGCCCAGCAGAAGGCGGTCACCAGAGCGGGCATGGAGGAGCTGCCGTGATTGAGCAGAACAGCGGAGGCGATCGCCAGCGTCAGGGCGATGGTCTGCACGGCGAACTCGTGCTGATAGAGCAGGAACACAACCGCCAGCAGCATCAGCACGGGCACGAGAATGCACATGACCGTCGTTCCCATCGGGTAGACCCTGCGCATCAGGAGAGAGGACACGCCAAAGAACAGGCCGAGGCCCAGCAGCCACTTGCCGGCCGCGGCAAAGCGCGTCCATTTCCGGCGCATGACCGTGAGCACAACGCCCGCGCCGAACGCGGCCGCGCCGACAATGGCCATGACCTCAAGATAACCTGCGATCGCAACGACCTGATCGACGGAGCCCTTGACAAAGTATTGGTTGATGAGCAGAAGGTAAAACTCTGCAATGAAACCGGCGGTGAAGAGCGTCAGGGCGCTGTTCAGGTTGCGGTTATTCTTGGCGATGCGCGCCTCACGCCTGGGATCGTTCTTTTTTGCTGCCATCTATCATGACCTCCGAAAGGCTTCTTTCGTTCTTGCGGGCTCAAGCAAAGACCCACAGACTGATATAATACCAGAAGTGTTCGCTTTTTGCAAGGTAAATTTTCTGTGCGGCGGAAAAACGGGAAAAAAGTGCCGCGATTTATCGGCTTTGTTGCAAAAGCTACGGCAATTCCACCACATTTAGTCTATACTTGTTTTCGGCTACCACAAGATATTGTGAGAAAATTTCAAAAACCTCTTGCATTGTGCGCGAGAGTATGCCATAATTTGAAATGCAGACGGTCAACTGCCACAAGATATTGTGTTGTAGGATAGATTTTATCGGATATTTTAGAGTAAGGGAGAGCTGCCAGCCATGAAGGTTATCAAAAGAAACGGCGCGGAGGTCGAGTTCGACATCGTCAAGATCATCGCCGCCGTCACCAAGGCAAACGCCGCCACAGAGGAGGACGCGCGCATGACGCCGGTCCAGATCCAGCGCATCGCCGAGAGCGTGGAGTTCTCCTGCCAGAGTCTGGGCCGCGCACCCACGGTCGAGGAGATCCAGGACTTTGTCGAGCACCAGATCATGGCGCACGGCGCGTTCGAGGTCGCTAAGCGCTACATCACTTATCGCTACACCCGCTCGCTCGTGCGCAAGAGCAACACGACGGACGACAAAATTCTCTCCCTCATCGAGTGCAACAACGAAGAGGCCAAGCAGGAGAATTCCAACAAGAACCCCGTCGTCAACTCCACCCAGCGCGACTACATGGCGGGCGAGGTCAGCCGCGACCTGACGAACCGCATCCTCCTGCCGGAGGAGATCGTTAAGGCGCATGAGGAGGGCATCATCCACTTCCACGACACGGACTATTATGCCCAGCATATGCACAACTGCGACCTCGTGAACCTCGAGGATATGCTGCAGAACGGCACCGTCATCACCGGAACGCTCATCGAGCGTCCGCATTCCTTCGCCACCGCCTGCAACATTGCCACGCAGATCGTCGCGCAGGTGGCGAGCAACCAGTACGGCGGGCAGAGCATCTCGCTCACGCACCTCGCGCCCTTTGTGGACGTTTCGCGTCAGAAGATCCGCAAGCAGGTGCTTGCCGAGATCGAGGAGCTCGGTGTCGCGCAGGACGAGACGAAGATCGCCCGCATCGTGGAAAAGCGCCTGCGCGAGGAGATCCGCCGCGGCGTGCAGACGATCCAGTATCAGGTCGTCACGCTCCTGACTACGAACGGACAGGCCCCCTTCATCACCGTATTCATGTACCTCAACGAGGCGCGCAGCGAGCAGGAGAAGCGTGACCTTGCCCTCATCATCGAGGAGATGCTGCTCCAGCGCTACGAGGGCGTGAAGAACGAGCAGGGCGTGTGGGTCACGCCCGCCTTCCCCAAGCTCATCTACACGCTCGAGGAGGACAACATCCACGAGGATTCACCCTACTATTATCTCACGAAGCTCGCCGCAAAATGCACGGCGCGCCGTATGGTGCCCGATTACATCAGCGAAAAGAAAATGCTCGAGCTCAAGGGCGACGTGTATCCCTGTATGGGCTGCCGCAGCTTCCTCACGCCCGACCGCTTCACCGACGCGGGCGTGGGCAACATCGCCAACGCCGGCAACTACGAGCCGGGCAAGCACAAGTATTACGGCCGCTTCAATCAGGGCGTCGTGACCATCAATCTGCCCGACGTCGCGCTCTCCTCGGGCGGCAACATCGAAAAATTCTGGGATATTTTTGAAGACCGGCTCGAGCTCTGCCACCGTGCGCTCCGCTGCCGCCACGACCGCCTGCGCGGTACGCTCTCCGACGCCGCGCCCATCCTCTGGCAGTACGGCGCCTGCGCCCGTCTTAAAAAGGGCGAGCCCATCGACCGCCTGCTCTACGACGGCTACTCCACCATCTCCCTCGGCTACGCCGGACTCTATGAGTGCGTGAAGTACATGACCGGCAAGAGCCATACCGACCCCGCCGCCACGCCGTTCGCCCTGTCCATCATGCAGAAGATGAACGACAAGTGCAAGGAGTGGAAGACTGCCGAGAACATCGACTATTCCCTCTACGGCACGCCGCTGGAGTCCACGACCTACAAGTTTGCCAAGTGCCTGCAAAAGCGCTTCGGCATCATCGAGGGCGTGACCGACAAGGGCTATATCACCAACAGCTACCATGTCCATGTCACCGAGCCGATCGACGCCTTCACCAAGCTCAAGTTCGAGGCGCAGTTCCAGCACCTCTCGCCCGGCGGCGCGATCAGCTACGTCGAGGTCCCCAATATGCAGAACAACCTTGAGGCCGTGCTGCAGGTGATGAAGTTCATTTACGACAACATCATCTACGCCGAGCTGAACACCAAGTCCGACTACTGTCAGGTCTGCGGCTGGGACGGCGAGATCGAGATCGTCGAGGACGGCGGCAAGCTCATTTGGCGCTGCCCGAAGTGCGGCAACACCGATCAGGACAAGATGAACGTCGCCCGCCGTACCTGCGGCTACATTGGCACCCAGTTCTGGAACCAGGGCCGCACGCAGGAGATCAAGGAGCGCGTGCTGCATCTGTAAAGACCGAAGAATAAAAGTGCAGAGCAAAAGCGCAGACCCGTTTCGGGTCTGCGCTTTTTGTGCCTTTGTTCATTTTTCCAGCAGCGCATGAAGCTCGCCTGCATCGGCGGCCAACTCGGCTGCTCCCGCTTCGAGCAGCTGCTCCCGGTCGCGGAAGCCCCATGTCACCGAGATGCAGGGGATGCCCGCGTTCCGCGCCGTCTCGATGTCCACCTCGCTGTCGCCGACGTAGACCGCGCGGGACTTGTCCGCGCCGAGCGCCGCGAGCGCGTCGTTCACCATGTCGGGCGCGGGCTTGCGGCGGCGCTGCGCCGTCTCGCCCATGGCGATGTCGGCAAGCGCGCCGAAGTGCTCCGCGACCAGCGGACGCACCGCCTCGTCCGGCTTGTTGGACACCACCGCAAGGCGGAAGCCCTCCGCCTTGAGCGCTGCCATCAGCTCCAAAACGCCCGCGTAGGGCTTCGTCTTGATCTGGCAATGCGCGGCGTAGTAAGGCTTGTAAAGCGCGAGCGCCTTCGCGACGGTCTCCTCGTCCGCGTCTGCGCCGAGGGAGCGGCGCATCTGCATCTCCGCGCCGTTGCCGACGAAGCGCCGCATCTCCGCGAGCGTCCGCTCGGGATAGCCCAGCTCCCGCAGCGTGTGGTTCGCCGCATCGCAGATGTCCTCGAGCGTGTCGAGCAGTGTCCCGTCAAGGTCAAATAGGACGGTATCAAATCTCCGCATGGTTCGTCAGCCCCTTTCTCCGGCCTGCACCCGCCGCGCGACCTCCTGCGTGAAGCGCGCGGTCGCCGCGCTCGGCGGCACGTCGCGCAGCGTACACATATCGACGGAGCGCGGCGGGATCTCAAAGTCTGTTTTCAGCTGGCGGATCGCGCCGCTCTCCAGCTCCGCGGTCACGAACTCCCGCGTCACGCCCGCCACGCCGAAGCCGATGCGGGCGAGGTCCACGAGCAGGCTCCTTGCGCCCAGCTCGATCTCCGGCGAAAGGGAAACGCCGTGCGCGAGGAAGTATTTTTCCAGATACACGCGCGAGCTGGCCTTGCGCTCGAGCAGAATGAGCGGCAGAGCCGCAAGCTCCTGCATCGAATAGGCGCGCTCAAAGTCGCAGGGATAGTCCGCCGCGGCGACGAAGCACGAGTGCGTCGCAAAGCACGGCACGCAGCTCAGTCCCTCGTCCTCGCTCGGCGACGAGGCGAACGCTACGTCCACCTTGCCCGAGCGCAGCAGGCCGAGCACCTTGTGGCTGCGCCCGCTGATGATCTGAATATGGATGTTCGGGTACTTCTTGTGGAACGAGTCGAGGTGCGGCAGCAGAAATTGGCTCGTCACCGTGTCGCTCGCGCCGATGACGAGCTTGCCCATCTGCAGGGCGCGCGTCTGCGCGAGCTTTTCCTCGCCCGTTTCCAAAAGGCCCATCGCGCTGCGGACGTGCTCAAAAAGCATTTGCCCGTCGTCCGTGAGCGTCACGCCGCGCGGGGAGCGGATGAACAGCCGCGTCTGCAAAGCGCCCTCGAGCTGCTTGACGCTCTGGCTCACCGCGGACTGCGAAATGTAAAGGTTCTGCGCCGCGGCGGAAATATTGCCCGTCTCCGCCACCTCGCGGAATACGCGGTACAGCTCTAACTTTGCGGTCATAGCTCTGTCCTCCTCAGATCTCGCGCCGTCCCTCGAGCGCGCGCATGAGCGTCGCGTCGTCGGCAAATTCCAGATGTCCGCCCACGGGGATGCCGTAGGCGAGACGGGTGACCTTCACGCCGAAGGGGCGCAGCAGCCGTGCGAGATACATCGCCGTGGCCTCGCCCTCCGTGTCGGGATTGGTCGCCATGATGACCTCGTCGATGCCACCGGCGGCGACGCGCTCGACGAGGGACTTGATCTCCAGATCGTCGGGACCGACGTGGTTCATCGGTGAGATGACGCCGTGGAGCACATGGTAGCGCCCGCTGTACTCGCGCGAGCGCTCAAGGGCCGCCACATCGCGGGCGTCCGCCACCACGCAGATCACGCGCTCGTCGCGCTTGGGCGAGGCGCAGATGGGGCAGAGCCCCCCCGTCCGTCAGGTTGCGGCAGATGGGGCAGCACGTCACCTTTTTCTTCGCCTCCACGATGGCGTCGGCGAACTCCTGCGCCTCCGCGTCCGTCAGGCTCAGCACATGGAACGCCAGCCGCTGCGCGCTCTTGCCGCCGATGCCCGGCAGCCGCGCGAACTGCTCGACCAGCTTTTCCAGCGCTGCGGGAAAATACTCCATACCTTGTTAACCCTCTCTCAAAGCCTTGATCTTCGCGGGGATGTCCGCCGCCTTGTAGACCGCGCTGCCCGCGACCAGCACGTTCGCGCCCGCATTCACGCAGGCGTCGCGCGTGGCGGTGTCCACGCCGCCGTCCACCTCCAGCTCGCAGTCCGGGTTGACCTCGTCGAGCATCGCGCGCAGCTGCGCGACCTTGGGCATCATGTCCGCCATGAACTTCTGCCCGCCGAAGCCCGGCTCGACCGTCATCACCAGCACGATGTCGCACTCCTTGAGGTACGGCAGCGCCGCCTCGGCGCGGGTGTTGGGCTTGAGCACAATGCCCGCGCGCTTGCCCTTCGCGTGGATTTTCTCCAACGCGGCGTGGATGTTCTCGGGAAAGTCGGACTCGACGTGGACGGTCACAAGGTCTGCGCCCGCGTCGCAGAACTGCTCAACGTAGCGCACGGGCTTGGTGATCATCAGATGCACGTCCAGCGGCAGCCCGGTCACGGGCCGGATGGCCTTGACCACCGGGATGCCGATGGAGATATTCGGCACGAACTCGCCGTCCATGATGTCCACATGGACGTAGTCGGCGGTGTCGATCTTCCGAATGTCCCGCTCGAGGTTGGCGAAGTCGGCGGAGAGAATGGACGGTGCGATCTTGATGTTCATGGCGGCAGCCTCCTGTGAAAAAACAGATTCAATTTATTGTAGCAAAGGCCGCGCCTAAAATCAATCGCAAAATAAAAATGTAAAAGATACTTGACATTTTGCCGATGAGGTGTTATGCTCACGAATGTAAAGCAAGCTTGACTTTCTAAGAACGGAGCACAGCATGAAAAATGTCATTGAACAAAAGCGGAAGGAGCGGGGCATGACGCAGCAGCAGCTTGCCGCGGCGCTCGGCGTCTCGCGCCAGACCATCATCTCATTGGAAAACGGGAAATACAATCCGTCCATCCTGCTCGCCCACGCCATCGCAAGGCTGTTCGGCACGCAGATCGAGGACATCTTTCTTTTTGAGGAGGAAGAAGTATGAAATTGAAGGAACAGAAAAAATTCGGCATTTTGTGGCTCAGCATCGGCGCGGCGCTCTTTCTTGCGGGGCTGCTGCTGGGGGAGACAGAATACGGCAGCTACATCGGCGGCTTCGGCGGCGGACTGACGGCTGTCGGCCTTGTTCGCCTGCTGCGGGTGCGTCGCCTGAGCCGCGACCCGGAGAAGGCAGCGGACTACGATGCCTCGCTCAAGGACGAGCGCACGGCGTATGTCGCCAACAAGGCGCGCAGCATGACCTTCTTCATTTGCGTTTACGTTCAGCTCGCCGCGGCGCTGCTGGCGATCCTGGTGTTCGAGCAGCCGCTTGTCGGGCAGGTGCTCTGCGGCCTGACCTGCTTGCAGGGGCTGCTCTACACCGTATTCTACTGGCATTATGACAAGGTCTATTGAGAAAGAGAAAGAAAGCATGCACGCATTGGAGGTCAGCGGCCATTCCCAGCCCCTCAGGGACTTCCGACCGCAAAACGTCGGCTCCCCGGGCAATCGGTCCGCGAGCTGAAATCTTAAAAAAGTGTTAAACGGAAACGCGGCGCTTGTCAACGCCGCGTTTTTATGCTATCCTAACGGGTGGTCAAGGTGGAAAGGGCCTTCCCCTTCTGCCCCGGCCGCCGCGTTTCTCCCGAGAAAGCTACAAAAGGAGACCCTGCGCATGAAGCTCGATCATCGCCGCACGATCCTCGTCGGCCTCGCCTTTTTGTCCATCTGCTCGTTCTGGCAGATGTACGACAGCGTTATCCCCAAGATCCTGACCGAAACGTTCCGTCTGAATGAGACGATCTCCGGCGCGATCATGGCGCTGGACAACATTCTGGCGCTTTTTCTGCTGCCGCTGTTCGGCGCGCTCTCCGACCGCACGAGCACCAAAATCGGCCGCCGGATGCCCTTCATCCTCCTCGGCACGGCCTGCGCCGCCGTGCTGATGAACCTGCTGCCGGTGCTGGATAACCGCTACGCCGCAGCTCCCTCGACCGGGAAGCTCGTCGGCTTTGCCGCCGTGCTGGGCCTGCTGCTCGTGGCGATGGGTACCTACCGCTCGCCCGCCGTCGCCCTCATGCCGGACGTGACGCCCAACCCCCTGCGCTCACGCGCGAACGCCATCATCAACCTCATGGGCGCCATCGGCGGCATCATCTATCTGGCTGTCGCGGCGGTGATGTACCCGAACACCAAGATCGCGGGCCTCGCCCACGTCAACTATCAGCCGCTTTTCCTCGTCGTTTCCGCCGTCATGCTCGTGAGCGTCGCGGTGCTGTTCCTGACGGTGAAGGAGCCGAGGCTCGCCGCGGAGACGCGCGCGCTCGAGGCGCAGCATCCTGAGTGGGACCTCACCGAGGACGACGGCAGCGGCAATGAGGTGCTGCCTAAGCCCGTCAAGCGGAGCCTTGTCTTTCTGCTCGTGTCCATCGCGCTGTGGTACATCGGCTACAACGGTGTAACGACCTGGTGGTCCACCTACGTCGGCGCGGTCATGGGACAGGGACTCGGCGGCGCGTCCACCTGTCTGCTCATTGCCACCGCCGGCGCGGTCGTCAGCTACATTCCCATCGGTCAGCTCGCCTCGCGCATCGGCCGCAAAAAGACCATTCTCTTCGGCTGCGCCCTGCTCGCCGCGATGTTCCTGACCTTCTACTTCCTCACCACGCTCTACTCGACCATTCATCCCGTCATGTTCGTCTGCTTTGCCCTCGTGGGCTTTGCCTGGGCGGCCATCAACGTCAACTCGCTCCCGATGGTGCTGGAGATGTGCCGCGGCAGCGACATCGGCAAATTCACCGGCTATTACTACACCTTCTCCATGGCGGCGCAGGTCGTCACGCCGGTGCTTGCCGGCACGCTGATGCGTCATATCAGCTACCGCGTGCTCTTTCCCTACGCGGCGCTCTTCGTCGGCGCGTCCTTTGTCACGATGTGCTTCGTGCGCCACGGCGATTCCAGAGCCGAGGCCAAGAGCGGCCTGGCTGCCTTTGAGGATATGGACGACTGAATTCGGCAATTTCCAATAACAAGAAGTGATATTTCGTGCAGACTCTACAATTGGTTATCCTTTTCGCACTGTTTCTGCTCACCGTCTGGCTCTTTTTTCTCAACAGCCGTGCCAACCATCCGAGCTGGGCGGCGCTGGAGCATCGGCGCTACGCCCACCGCGGGCTGCATTGCAGCGCCGACAGCGTGCCGGAAAACTCCCTTGCGGCCTTTCGCCGCGCCATCCGGCACGGATACGGCTCGGAGCTGGATGTGCATCTGCTGCGCGACGGCACGCTCGCCGTTTTTCACGACAGCGACCTAAAGCGCATGACCGGCGTGACCGGCGTGCTTGAGGACTGCACAGCGCAGGATCTTGCCGCGCTCCATCTTGCCGGTACGCCGGAAACGATCCCACAGCTGTGTGAGGTACTTTCCCTTTACGAGGGCACGGGCCTGCCGCTCGTCGTGGAGCTCAAGAGCTATCGCGGCAACCACCGCGCGCTCGCCGAGCGCACGGCGAAGGAGCTGGACAAATATCAGATCCCCTATTGTATGGAGAGCTTCGACCCGCGCTGCCTGATGTGGCTGCGCGCCTTCCGGCCCGAGATCATCCGCGGTCAGCTCTCCGAAAATTTCCGCAAGGACGCGCGGGGCTGGGAGCATTTCGTGGGCTTCCTGCTCTCGAACCTCCTGTTCAACGCCTTCACCGCGCCCGACTTTATCGCTTATAAATTTGAGGACCGCCGGCGCTTCGCGCCGCGCATCTGCCGCGCGTTCTACGGCGCGCATATGTTTTATTGGACCGTCCGCACCTATGAGGACCTGAAGGCCGCGGAGCGCGAGGGCGCGCAGGCGATCTTCGAGGGCTTCGACCCGGACGGGGCAGAGAGAAAATCAAAAAGAAAAGAGGACACTCCATGAGCGAGACTCCGAAGAGACGCCGGGGCGACCGCAGAGACGCGGTGCTCCTGCGCGAGACCGACGCCCTGCACTTTATCATGGGCATCATCTACCCCCACCGCGCCGACAACGAAGCCTACATCGCCGAGCGCATCGATCTGGAGCCCATCAAGGCCTACCTTGCGAAAAAGAACGTCGAGGGCATCGAGTTCAAGTACACCTTCTTCCACGTCATCGTGGCAGCGCTGGTCAAGACCATCACCCTGCGCCCCAAGCTCAACCGCTTCTACGCGAACGAGAATTATTACCAGCGCAACAAGGTCACGGCGGGCTTTATCATCAAGAAGGAATTTTCCGACGGCAGCGAGGAGGCGGTCGCCCTGCTTGACGCTGCGCCGACCGACACCGTGGACACCGTTCACGAGGAGATCCGCCGCCGCGTCTACGCCACGCGCCATGAGCAGAAGCTGAACACCACGGACAACAGCATGGATATTCTCAACAAGCTGCCGCGCTTTCTCTCCAAGGCGGCGATCCGCTTCATCCGCTGGCTCGACCGTCACGGCTGGTGTCCAGATTTCCTCATCGGAGCCGACCCGAACTACGCCTCGGTGTTCCTCTCCAACCTCGGCTCCATCCGTCTGCGCAGCGGCTACCACCATCTTACGAACTGGGGCACCTGCTCGTTCTTCTGCGTCATCGGCGAGAAGAAGTGGACGCCGCTTTACGATCAGAACGGCCTCGTCGCCATGCGCGAGACGGTCGACCTCGGCTTCACGGTCGACGAGCGCATTGCCGACGGCTATTACTATTCCAAGAGCATCCGGCTCTTCAAGCATCTGCTCGCGCACCCCGAGCTGCTCGAGCTGCCATTTGAACAGGAGGTCGATTATGACTGAGATCACTGCCAAGACCCCGTGGGCGGGTCACACCGGCGACGTGCCGCTGCATCTGGACTATTTTGACGGTTCGATGTTTGAGGCGCTCGAGCTGGTCGCCAAGAAGTACCCAAGGAACATCGTGTTCGACTTCATGGGCAAGCCCACCACCTATCCCCAGATGATCGAGGAGATCAAGAAGTGCGCCCGCTCCCTCAAGACCATCGGCGTGCGCGCGGGCGACAAGGTGACGATCGCCATGCCCAACTGCCCGCAGGCCATCTATATGTTCTACGCCGTCAACCTCGTCGGCGGCATCGCAAACATGATCCATCCCCTTTCGGCGGAGAAGGAGATCGAGTTCTACCTCAACGAGTCTGAGAGCGTCACCGCCATCACGCTCGACCAGTTCTACAACAAGTTCGAGAACATCCGCCAGAACACCAAGGTCGTCAACATCATCATCGCGAGCGTCAAGGATGAGCTGAGCAAGCCCGTCCGCGCGGGCTATATGCTCACCGAGGGCCGCAAGATCGCCAAGATTCCGAAGGACGCGCCGGTCATCCGCTGGAAGGAATTCATGAACATGGGCAAGGCCTGCTTCTGGAATTATTCCGTCAAGCGCACCGGCGACGACCCCGCCGTCATTCTCTACTCCGGCGGCACGACCGGCACGACCAAGGGCATCGTGCTGACGAACAGGAACTTCAACGCGCTCGGCCAGCAGGTCATCGCGGCGAACCCGATGTTCAACCCCGGCGACAAGATGCTCGCCGCCATGCCGCTGTTCCACGGCTTCGGCCTCGGCGTGTGCATCCACACCATGCTCTCGCAGGGTGGGCGCTGCATCCTCGTGCCGCGCTTCACCGCCAAGAGCTACGCGAAGCTCATCACCAAGTATCACTGCAACTTCATCGCGGGCGTGCCCACGCTCTACGAGGCGCTGCTGCGTCTGCCGAGCATGGAGGGCGCGGACCTCAGCTCGCTCAAGGGCGTGTTCTCCGGCGGCGACAGCCTGTCGATCGAGCTGAAGAAGAAGCTGGATAAATTCCTCTACGCCCACGGTGCGCCCGTGCAGGTGCGCGAGGGCTACGGCACCACCGAGACCGTCACGGCCTGCTGCCTGACGCCGCCGCATATGTTCAAGGAGGGCTCGATCGGCGTGCCCTTCCCCGACACCTACATCAAGATCGTTGAGCCGGACACCGATCAGGAGGTCCCCTACGGCACCGAGGGCGAGATCCTGCTCGCCGGTCCCACCGTGATGAAGGAGTACATGAAGCACCCTGACGAGACCGCGCAGACCCTGCGCCGTCACGCCGACGGCCTCACTTGGGTCTACACCGGTGACCTCGGCACGATGGACTCGGAGGGCTTCGTCTACTTCCGCGGCCGCGCCAAGCGCATGATCGTCTCGTCCGGCTACAACGTCTATCCCGGTCAGATCGAGAACATCCTCGACGCGAACGAGATGGTGCAGATGAGCTGCGTTATCGGCATCCCCGACGCCTACCGGATGCAGAAGGTCAAGGCCTTCGTCAAGCTCGCCGCCGGCATCCCCGCGAACGACGCGACCCGTCAGGCGCTGATGAGCTACTGCTCCAAGCACATCGCCAAGTACGCCATGCCCTGCGACATCGAGTTCCGCGACGAGCTGCCCAAGACGCTCGTCGGCAAGGTCGCCTACCGCGTTTTGGAGGAAGAGGAGCAGGCCAAGCACGCCGCCGAGGCGCCCGCCGCGCCCGCCGAGGAGGGAAAAAAGTAAGCAAAAAGCGAGCCGCTCTGTGAGCGGCTCACTTTCTTTTTGCATGAGATCGTTCGGCGGCGCGGCGGTCAGAGGTCATCCTCTCCGGTGTCGCGGTCGAAGCCAAGCAGATGGCCGGGCAGACGGCACCACGGCTTGCAAAGCGTATCGTTGTAGTGCACAACGGCCTGCCGGTAGATGCTCTCGCTGCGCGCGAGGATCTGAGCAAGCTCGGGATCGTAGCGCACGCCGGCGGCCTGACGGCGGCAGGCGGAGAGCTGCGCTGCGGCGCTTTCCACCACGCTGCGGCGGCTGCGCAGGACGCGCCGTACTTCCCAAAACCAGAGGACGAGAAAGGCGGTGGTGCTCACGGCGGCGATCAGCCAGGCGACCCACGACGGCATCGGCTTCAACTCCTTTTTCTGCAGATTTTATCGTTGGAACCAAGCATAGCAATTTTTTCCAAAAATTGGGAAACGAGGGTATGAGATGTATGCTTTTTCGGCGCGAAATGCAGGAAAAGGCGAATTTTGCGAAAAAATGAAAAAAGAAGTGACAGCTGTCCGCCGGCTGTGGTAAGATAGAAAAAAACAACGATCCCGGGAGGTCAGGATATGAGCTATGCCGATCAGGTTTTTCGCCGGAACTGCGAGGACATTTTGAAAAACGGCGTGTGGGACACGGAGCTTGCCGTGCGTCCGCGCTGGGAGGACGGAACACCGGCGCACACGGTCAAGAAATTCGGCATCGTCAACCGCTACGACCTGCAAAGGGAATTCCCCATCCTCACGCTGCGCCGCACCTATTGGAAGAGCGCGGTGGACGAGCTTTTGTGGATCTGGCAGAAAAAAAGCAATAACGTCCACGACCTCTCCTCCCACATCTGGGACGCGTGGGCGGACGAGAGCGGCAGCATCGGCAAGGCCTACGGCTACCAGCTCGGCGTGAAGCACCAGTATAAAGAAGGAATGTTCGATCAGGTGGACCGCGTGCTCTATGACCTCAAGCATGATCCTGCCTCACGGCGCATTCTGACGAACCTCTACAATTTTGCCGACCTGCATGAAATGGCGCTCTATCCCTGCGCCTACTCCGTGACCTTCAACGTGTCGGGCGATACGCTCAACGCCATTTTGAACCAGCGCAGTCAGGATATGCTGGCGGCGAACAACTGGAACGTGGTGCAGTACGCGGTGCTGGTCCACATGATGGCGCAGGTCAGCGGCCTCAAGGCCGGCGAGCTGGTACACGTCATCGCGGATGCGCACATCTACGACCGCCATGTGCCCATCATCGAGCAGATGCTTTCGGAGCCGGAGAAGCCCGCGCCGGCGTTTTTCATCGACCCGAGCGTGACGGATTTCTATGCCTTCACAAAGGACAGCTTCCGGCTCGAGGGCTATGAGCCCTGCCCGTTCGAGGCGAAAATTCCCATCGCGGTGTAAAGGAGAACGCTATGACCGCCATCGTCTGCGTGGACAAAAACTGGGCCATCGGCCGGGACAACGCATTGCTGTTTCATATTTCCGCCGACCTCAAGCGCTTCAAAGCGCTCACGACGGGAAAGACCGTCGTGATGGGAAAGAATACGCTGCTTTCCCTGCCCGGGGCTAAGCCGCTGCCGGACCGGCGGAACCTCGTGGTGAGCACGACGATGGCGCCGCGCGAGGGTGTGGAGGTCGCGCGCAGCATCGAGGAGGCCGCGGCGCTGGCGGGAGAGGACGCCGTGCTCATGGGCGGCGCGCAGCTCTACCGCGCGCTGCTGCCGCGCTGCGAGCGTGTGCTGGTGACGCAGGTGGACGCCGCGGCGGAGGGGGCGGACGCCTTCTTTCCGAACCTCGACGCCGCGCCCGATTGGACGGCGGAGACGGTGGGGGAATGGCAGGAGGAAAACGGCCTGCGCTTCCGCTATGTCGATTACGTCCGAAGAACGTAAGGCCCTTTTCAAATGCGGAGAAAACGAGTATAATGAAGGAAGATTTTCTGAGAGGAGGCGAGGGCCGTGGCGGAGCTGAATACCGATGTGCGCTTTGTCAGGGGAGTGGGCGAGGCGCGGGCGAAGAGCCTTGCGAAGCTCGGCATCACAGACCTGAAAAGTCTCATCTCCTATTTCCCGCGCGCCTACGAGGATCGGCGGGAGAGCCGCCGCATCGCGGAGCTGCAGGTCGGTGAGCGCGCCTGCGTGACGGCGATGGTGGCGTCGGAGCCGAAGCTCTCGCGCATCCGAAAGGGATTGGAGCTCGTCAAGCTGCGCGTGGTGGATGAGAGCGCCGCGCTGGAGCTGACGTACTTCAACCAGTCGTACCTGAAAAACACGTTCCACGTGGGCGAGAGCTACACGTTCTACGGCACGGTCGAGGGGACGCTGCTGCGGCGGACGATGACGAATCCCGTCTTTGAGCGGGAGGGGCTGCACGCCGTCACCGGCTGCATCGTGCCGGTCTATCCGCTGACGGCGGGCGTGGGGCAGAGCTTGCTCCACCGCGCCATCCGGCAGGGACTGGACGAGGGAGCGGACCGGCTGCCCGACCTGCTCCCCGCGGAGCTGCGGCGGCAGCATGGGCTGTGCGATGTGCGGTATGCCTATGAGAATATCCATTTCCCCACGGACGACGCGGCGCTGGCCGCGGCGCGGCGGCGGCTCGCGTTCGAGGAGCTGTACTTCCTCACGCTCGGGCTGCGGCTGCTGCGCGCACGGCGGACGACCGTAAAGGGCAAGACCTGCGCGGCGGTCGATATGACGCCGTTTTTCGGCGCGCTGCCGTTCTCGCTCACCGGCGCGCAGGCCCGCGCGGTGGACGATATTCTGCGCGACATGACGGCGGAGCGGCCGATGAACCGGCTGGTGCAGGGCGACGTGGGCAGCGGCAAAACGATGGTCGCGGCGGCGGGAATTTACTTCGCGGCGAAAAACGGCCTGCAGGCGGCGTTGATGGCGCCGACGGAAATTCTGGCCGAGCAGCACTATCACACGCTCGCGCCGCTGCTGGAAAAGCTTGGCGTGCGCTGCGCGCTGCTGACGGCCTCGACCAAGGCGAAAACGCGGCGGTCGATCTTAGAGCAGCTCGCGGCGGGGGAGATCGACCTTGCCATCGGCACGCACGCGCTGCTCTCGCCGGACATTTCGTATCAGAACCTCGGGCTGGTCGTGACCGACGAGCAGCACCGCTTCGGCGTGAACCAGCGCGCGGCGCTGGGCGCCAAGGGTGAGAACCCGCACCTGCTCGTCATGTCCGCAACGCCCATCCCGCGCACGCTGGCGCTGATGATCTACGGCGACCTCGACGTTTCCGTGATCGACGAGCTGCCGCCCGGACGGCGGAGCATCGAGACCTACGCTGTGCCGTCGAGCTACCATGAGCGCATCTACGCCTTCCTCGAAAAGCAGCTCGCGGAGGGACGGCAGGCCTACATCGTCTGCCCGATGGTGGAGGAGAACGGCGAGCTGCCCGACGAGCGCAAGGCGGTGACCGCCTATGCGGAAAAATTGCAGAAAGAGGTGCTTCCGAACCGAACGGTGCGTTTTCTGCATGGAAAAATGAAAGCGAAGGAAAAGGAAACGGTCATGCGCGCGTTCGCCGCGGGCGAGATCGACGTGCTCGTTTCCACCACGGTGGTGGAGGTCGGCGTGGACGTGCCGAACGCCTCGGTCATGCTCATCGAGAACGCGGAGTGCTTCGGGCTCTCGCAGCTCCATCAGCTGCGCGGGCGCGTGGGGCGCGGGCCATGGCAGTCGTACTGCATCCTCGTTTCCGACAACCGCGGCGAGGAGAACAAAACGCGGCTCGACGCGATGCGCCGCACGCAGAGCGGCTTCGCGCTGGCGGAGGAGGATCTGAAGCTGCGCGGCCCGGGCGACTTCTTCGGCGCACGGCAGCACGGTCTGCCGACGCTGCGCGTGGCGGACTTTGCCTGCGACATGGAGCTGCTTTATGAGGCGCAGGGCGCGGCGGAGGCGCTGCTCGCCCTCGACCCGAGGCTGGAGGGACACCCGGCGCTGCACGCGCGGGTGCGCGAGCTCTTTGACCTCAACGCCGAGGCGCTGAACTGAAACCGAACAGAAAACGAAAACGACCGCGGGAGCGGTCGTTTTTTTCACGGGAAAAAGCCGATGATGGGCAGGGAATAAAGGAAGCGGGGCAGAGGGCTGAACGGCTCTCTGCCCCGCTTTTGCTTCAGGGTATCCGGTGAATGAGACGGGCTCAGGCGTTATTTTTGGCGAAGCGCTTGCCGATGAGCATGATGACCGCGAAGGTGAGCAGGTACCAGAAGTTGCCCATCTTGTGGCCGATGAGGCAGGCGATGACCATGAAGATCGAGCCGCAGATGGCGAGCGTCGGAATGACGTAGCGGCGCAGCGCGGATTCGTCGGCCGCCTTCTTCATCCAGTTGATGAAGATCGGGATGTAGAGGGCGTAGATGGTGATGATGGGCAGCTCGGTGGGATCAAAGAAGAAAATGACGCTTTCAAACGGCGTGCCGACAAAAGCGACGGCATGGCTCCAGGTGCCGGCGAGGTTGGAGAGATAGAAGTAGAGGCCCCAGGCGGCGCAGTAGAACAGGCCGAGGATGGCGGAGTTGTTGGGGAGGTTGGAGACCTTGTCCACCTGACTGAAAAGCTCGGGGTGGGGGCCCTCGCCGCGGGCGGCAAGGGAGTAGGGACCGCGGCAGCAGCCGAGCATCAGGCCGTTCATCGTACCCATGCAGGAGATGGCGATGAAGAGGTTGAGGATGTTGCCGAGAACGGGACCGAACACGTTGATGAACGCGGCGGTCGCGCCGGAGTCGCACAGCTCCTGATTGGTGGCGCCGCCGGCGACGCCGATGTAATAGAGAATATAGGTGGCGACGATGATGAGGCCGCCGATGAGCAGAGCCTTGGGCAGATTGCGCTTGGAATCCTTGAGCTCGGCGTTGATCGAGGTGGCGATGATCCAGCCCTCATAGGCGAAGGCGGTGGCGCAGACGGCGGCGAAGAGCGGGCTGCCCGTGACCTCGTAGCCGACGGCGGGGGTGGTGAAGTTGTTGGTCAGCATCCCGTTGGCGAGGCCGAAAATGATGCCGACGACCGCCATGAGCGCGAGGGGAATGAACTTGATGACGGTGGTGGCGACCTGGAACTTACCGGCGAGTTTCGGCGAGAGCGCGTTGACGGCGTAGGCGCAGACCATGTAGAAGAGCATGAGCGCGAGGCACTCGGGACCGATGATGCAGCCGCCCGCCTCGGCCGGAACGATGAGCGGGAAATCGGGATCGACGGAGGTGACGAACACCAGCGTGTAGCGGGCGCTCAGCCAGGCGAGCGCCGAGGTGAGCGTGGGATAGTAGGTGGTGGAAAGGAACCAGCCGATGTAGTAGCCGTAGCGCTTGCCGACGATGGCCTCGGCATAGTCGACGATGCCGTTGACCTTTTCGTATTTCTGCGCCATGGCGGAAAAGGCGAGGATGCAGACGATCATGATGGCACCGCCGATGAGCCAGGCGAGGACGCCGAGCGGCATATCGCCGCCGGTCTTCTGCAAAATGACCTGCGCCTTAAAAAATACGCCCGAGCCGACGACGATGCCGACCACCATGCAGATCGCGGTGAAGAGGCCGTATTTCTTTTCGAGCTTGTTTTCCATTGCTGTCACTCCTTATCCGGCGGGGATCTTCCCAAAGTCCGCCGTATCAAAAATTCGGCGGGGGTATTCCCGTATCCGCCGTGTAAAAAAGAAGCCCGCCCATTCAGGGAACGGCGAAACCATAGCAAAAATTATAAAGCGATGCTTCAAAAAAAGCAATCATTTTGACGCTTTAGAGAGGCAAAATATGAATTTTTTGTGAATGTGACGAATTGACGGGTAAATCGTTGGATATTTTGACTGTAAAGATTTCGTTAAAATGAGAAAAAGCGAAAAAGATAAAAACTTTTGAACGCTTGACGCACGGAAACGTGCAACAAAACGGGGGTGGGCGGCTACGGGTGAAAACGAACGGCGGCCGGAACCGGTGCAGCCCGCGCAGGGAAGAAAGAAATGCGGGAGAGCCGGGGACGGCGGCGGAAGGGATGTGATCGAAGGAATGCGAGCAAAGGCGACCCGTGAGCGCGTCATTCAGAGATTGTACGAAATGGCGCTGGCGCGGGCAAACGACGCGGTGAAGCTCGCCTACTGCCAGGAGCCGACGGAGGACGAGATCCGACGGCTGGACCTCGGCGCGGTGGCGGAGTTCCGCCGCAGCAACCTCGGGAGCGTGGAGATCCGGTTCATCGACCGGGTGAAGGCATTGCAGGCGCTGGCCGGTATGCTGGAGGGCGAGGGCTGCGAGGCGGAGGAGTTTTTCCGCGCGATGGTGCAGGCGGAGGAGGAAGCGTGAAGGAGATGATACCGCTCTCGCTGCGGCAGAGGAAGGCGTTCGTCTGGTGGGCGAGGAGGGAATACGAGGACTATGCGGCGATCATCTGCGACGGCGCTATCCGCTCGGGCAAGACGCTGGCGATGGGAATGGGCTTTTTCTTCTGGGCGATGGCGTGCTTTTCCGATCGGCAGTTCGCGCTGTGCGGGCGGAGCGTGGGCGCGCTGCGGCGCAACCTGCTGGAAACGGTGCTGCCGCAGCTGCGAAGGCTGGGCTTTGCCTGCGAGGAGAAGCGGAGCGAAAAGCTGCTGATCGTGCGGCGGCGCGGACGGGAAAACCGGTTCTATCTTTTCGGCGGGGCGAACGAGGCGAGCGCCGCGCTGATCCAGGGCATGACGCTGGCGGGAGTGCTGTTTGACGAGGCAGCGCTGATGCCGCGCTCGTTTGTCGAGCAGGCGAGCGCGCGCTGCTCGGTCGAGGGGAGCCGGCTGTGGTTCAGCTGCAATCCCGAGGGGCCGAACCACTGGTTCTACCGGGAGTGGGTGTGCCGGGCCAAGGAGAAAAGGGCGCTCTATCTCCACTTCACGATGGCGGACAATCCGTCGCTGAGCGCGAGGGTGCGCGCCCGGTACGAGAGCATGTACAGCGGCATTTTCTACCGCCGCTTCGTGCTGGGCGAATGGACGGCGGCGGAGGGGCGCATCTACGACTTCTACGCGCCGGGGGAGTACGCGCAGGAGGCGCCCGCGGAGCCGTGGGAGAGGCTGCGCGTTTCCGTGGACTACGGGACGGTGAACCCGACGAGCATGGGGCTGTGGGCGCTCAAGGACGGCGTGTGGTACCGCGTGGACGAATACTACTACGATTCCCGCACGGAGGGCCGGCAGAAAACGGATGAGGAATACGTCGACGCGCTCGAGGAGCTGACGCGGGGAAGAAGGATCGAGCGTGTGATCGTGGACCCGTCGGCGGCGAGCTTCATCGAGACGCTGCGACGCAGGGGCTTCCGCGTGATGCGGGCGAACAACGCGGTGGCGGACGGACTGCGGGTGACGGCGGATCTTCTGAAGAAGCGGAGGCTCGTGATCTGCCGGAGCTGCAAGGACTGCCTGCGGGAGATGGAGAGCTACGAATGGGTGAACGACGGGAGCGGACACGACGTGCCGCGCAAGGAGAACGATCACGCGATGGACGAGATGCGATACTTTGCGATGTCTGTGGCGGCGGGGCGCGGCACAATGCCGACCGCGTGCGCGGTGACAAGAACGACGAACTGGAGAGGAGCGGCAGAACGGTGAAACGAAGGAAAAAGGAGCAGACGGGCGGCGCGGCCGCGGCGGTGCAGGTGCGCGAGAGGGGAGGGCATCCCTTTGCGGCGCTGCGAGGCTATATGCCGCTCGGCGGGGCGGACGCGGCGCTCTATCGCAGCGTCCGCGAGGCGGTGCCGATCGTGGACGCGGCGATCGGAAAGCTGGTGAGGCTCAGCGGCGGCTTCCGCGTGCTGTGTGAGGACGAGCGGGCGCAGGAGGAGCTGGGCGAATTCCTGCGCACGGTGAATGTGGGACACGCGCAGGTGGGCTTCAACGCCTTTCTGGACAAGTATCTGGATTCGCTGCTGACGAACGGACGCGCGGTGGGCGAGATCGTGCCGGACGCGGAGGGACGCGAGATCGCGGCGGTGCTGTGCCACCGCGTGGAGCAGCTGGCTCTGCGCGAGGGCGAGACGGCGCTGGATGTGCGGTTCTGCGGCTACGACGCGGCGGGGAGGCTGCGCGAGCTGCCGCGGCAGGAGCTGGTGCTTTTCACGCCGCTGCTGCCGGAGTCGGAGAATCCCTACGGCGTGTCGCTGCTGCGCTCGATGCCCTTTATGGCGGAGCTGCTCTCGCGCATCTACTACGCGGTGGGGCAGAACTGGGAGCGCTGCGGCAACGTGCGCTTCGCGGTGGTCTACAAGCCGCAGGGCGAGGAGCCGGACGGCGCGCTGGCGCGCGAGCGGGCCGAGCTGCTGGCGCAGGAGTGGTCCGGCGCGATGCAGGAGACGCGCGGCGGGAGCGTGCGCGACTTTGTGAGCGTGGGCGACGTGAGCATCCGCGCCATCGGCGCGGACAACGTGATGCCGGACTGCGAGGTGCCGGTGCGGCAGATCCTCGAGCAGTTGGTGGCCAAGACCGGCCTGCCGCCGTTTTTGCTGGGGCTGAGCTGGTCGTCCACCGAGCGCATGAGCAGCCAGCAGGCGGATATGCTCACGAGCGAGATCACGGCGCTGCGGCGCACGCTCACGCCGATGGTGGAGCGCGTGTGCCGGTTGTGGCTGCGCCTGCACGGCTACGGCTGCCGCTTTGCCGTGGAGTGGGACGACATCAATTTGCAGGACCTTGTGGAGGAGGCCAAGGCGGAGCTGTACCGCGAGCAGGCGCGCAGGCTCCGACTGGAAAATGACGAGAGGGAGGAACAGACTTGAGCGAGAAAGGAAAGGAAGCGGGCATCGCCGTGACGGCGGAGGAGCTGGCGCGCATCAACCGCTTTGCGAAGAAGGAGCTGCGCGCGGAGGAGGTCTACACCTTTGCGGTGAAGCTGTGCGACAACGAGGTGGACCGCGACTTTGAGCGCTTCGACCGTGCGGCGCTGGAGAAGCTCTCGGAGCTGTTCGTCGGCAGGACGGGCATCTTCGACCACAGCTGGTCGGCGGGCGGACAGACGGCGCGCATTTATCGCGCAGAGGTAATCGAGGAGAAGACGCGCACGACGGCGGGCGACAAATACTGCTGGTGCAAGGGCTGGGCCTATATGCTGCGCACGGAGAAAAACGCGGAGCTGATCGCGGAGATCGAGGGCGGCATCAAAAAAGAAGTGAGCGTCGGGTGCAGCGCGGCGAAGCGAAGCTGTTCGATCTGCGGGAAGGACGCGGGGCTCTGCGAGCACGAGCGCGGAAAATATTACGGCGGGAAGCTGTGCTACGCGGTGCTCAGCGACATCACGGACGCCTATGAGTGGAGCTTTGTGGCGGTGCCCGCGCAGAGAGCGGCGGGCGTGGTCAAGCGCTTCGGGCAAGGCGAGGGCTCGCTCAAGGCGATGGTGCGCGCGTGCGGCAGCCGCGCGCAGGTGCGTGAGCTGGAGGAACTGGAGAAGCTCTCCGCGCTGGGGAAAAGCTATCTCGGCGCGCTGCGGCGCGAGGTGAGGCGCCTGATGCTGGTAGCCGACGAGACGCTTGACGGTGCGGTGGCCGAGAGCGTGACCGAAAAGCTCGGCGAGCGCGAGCTGCTGGAGCTGAAGAAGGCCTTCGGCGCGCGGGCGGCAAAAAAGCTCGGTACGAATGTGCAGATCGTCGATCCGCGTGAGAAGCGCGAGGAAAACGAGCGCGACTTCTGCGTGTGAGCAGAGAGACCAAAAAAGCGGAGCGCTTTTTGGAATAAATAACGAAGAAAAGAGGAGGAAATGAGATGAGCATTTCTTACGAGGGCATCGGCGCGTGGTGCGCCACCTTCGCGGCGGGCACAGGAGCCGAGGAGGGCAAGGTCGTCAAGGTATCCGCCAACGGCACGGTGAGCAAGTGCGCCGCGAACGACGGCTTCTGCGGCGTAGTGGCAGCGATGGGCCGCGACGGCAAGGCGTGCAGCGTGCAGCTCGGCGGCCTTGTGCGCGTACCGTACAGCGGCGAGACCGCGCCGGCGGTCGGCTGGAATCTGCTCGCGGCGGACGGAAACGGCGGCGTGAGCGTTGTGACCAGCGGCGGACACAGCTACCTTGCCGTCGAGGTCGATACGACCGGCAAGACCATGACCATCATGCTTTAAGAGGAGGAGAAAAATGACGTACGGCTATGAAAATCTGAAGCTCGAAAAGGGCATGTATGCCCAGAGCGGCAAGAGCTTTTCCAGAGTGCTCGAAAGCCTGGACCCGAGCGAAAACTACCGCGGCACGGCACTGGAGGGGCTGGACGCCTTCCAGCGTCAGCTCAAGCGCTTTGACATCCACGTCAAGGGCGCGGGCAGCGACATGGTGGAGAAGTTCTTCCACACGACCGACAGCGCGGTGCTGTTCCCCGAGTTCGTTTCGCGCGTGGTGCGTCAGGGCATGGAGAGCGATATTCTGCCCGAGATCACCGCGACCACGACCAACTTCGACGGCATGGATTACCGCACCATCGCGTCCGTGCCGACGGACGACGACAAGGCGCTGCGCCGCGTGGAGGAGGGCGCGGTCCTTCCGACGACCGCCATCCGCACGCAGGAGAATCTGGTGAAGCTCCATAAGCGCGGACGTATGCTCGTGGCGAGCTACGAGGCCATCCGCTTCCAGCGACTGGGCCTGTTTTCCGTGACCCTGCGCCAGATCGGCGCGTACATCGCCCGTATGCATCTTGACGACGCGGTGCAGGTGCTGATGAACGGCGACGGCAACAACAACGCCGCCGACGCCTACGAGATCGGCAGCGGCAGCGGCAAGATCAGCGGCACGGCGGGCACGCTGACCTACAGCGCGCTGCTGGAGTTCTGGTCCAAGTTCGACCCCTACAGCATGAATACGATGCTGGTATCCAACGACGTGATGCTGCAGATGCTCAAGCTCTCGGAGTTCCAGAACCCGCTGACGGGCCTGAACTTCCAGGGCACCGGCACGCTCTCCACGCCGCTGGGCGCGAAGCTGCTGCGCACCTCCGCCGTTCCCGCGGGCAAGCTCATCGGTCTCGATAAGAACTATGCCCTCGAGCACATCTGCGGCAGCGAGGTGATGGTGGAGTACGACAAGCTCATCGACCGCCAGATCGAGCGCGCGGCGATCACGAGCATTTCGGGCTTTGCCAAGCCCTATCAGGAGGCATCCAAGGTGCTGACCGTTTAACGGCGGCAGGAAGCGAAAGGAGGGAGAGCGATGGACGAGGAGATCCTTGAGACGGCGAAGAGCATCTGTGCCTGCGGCGCGGAGGATGAGGCGCTGCTCAAACGGCTCTGCGCGGCAAGCGCGCAGGCGCTCGAGCGCGAGCTGCGCGAGGGCGTTGCGCCGGAGGACTGCGAGGGCGCGTTCATCTGCGCGAGCGCATGGCTGGCGGCCGCCGCGCTGACGGACGCAAGGCTCGGCGGGGCGGAGGAGCTGTCCTCCCTCCGCGCGGGCGACGTGACGATCGAGGTCAGGGGCGGAGCAAACAGCGAACGCGCCGCGGCGTTGCGGCGCAGTGCGCGGCAGCTGATGGTCCCGTATACGGAAGGAGGCGGCTTCTTCTTTTGCGCAGTGAAGGGATGAAAAGCATGATCGATCAGGCGTTCCGCCGCTACGGCATGACCGTGACGGTGGAGCATGGCGCGGAGACGGGCGAGACGCACGGCTTCGTGCAGCCCGTTACGGCGGTGAGCGGCGGCGAGCCGTTCTCCGTCGGGCCGCTGGGCGCGGCGGATCGGCGCTGCTGGCGTTATCTCGGCAGCGCGGAGGTGAGCGTGGCGCAGGGGGACCATATCCTCTGCGAGGGAAAGCGCTACCGCGTCCGCCGCGCGGAGAGCGTGAAGCTCGGTGCTCTGGTGACGCACTACTGGGCGGTGCTTGACCGCGAGGAGGAGACGGCATGACGGCGGCGGGACAGGTGCGGTCGGAGATCGTGAGCCGGCTGAAGGCCGCCGGTCTTGACGCGGCGGAGGCCTATGAGGACGAGCGCTTCCGCGAGAGAAGCGGGAGCGTGGTCGCCGTCGGCGCGAAGCAGGCGGAGCTGGCGCACGCGGGACTGATGAACTATCTCGGCGAGCAGTACGACGCGGAGAGCGGGCGGACGGTCGAGGTGTACGGCAGGAAGCTCAAAATGGCGGCGTCGCTGGACGTTTACGCGCCGCGGCGCAAGGGAGCGCGCGGCTGTGAGCAGACGGCGGAGGCCGTGAGCGAGGCGCTGCTGGACGGCCTTGCCGACGGGCTGACGCTCGATGAGCTGAGCTGGGAGAAAACGGAGTGGGACGAGGAGTACGGTATGTTCGTGCGGCGGGGCACCGCGCGCTGCACGGCCTACTTCGTGGCGACGGCGGACGAGGAGAGCGCGGTGCTGACGGATTTTATTTTGAAAGGTGTGATGCAGTAGGTGGGCAACACGGTGGTACATGAGCACCCGGGCGTGTATTCGTCCTACGACGCCTCGAGCGTGATCGGCGGGAAAAAGACCGCGAGGATCCTCGGCGCGGCGGCGGTGAGCACGACGGGTACAGCCAATGAGGTGGTGACGCTGACCTCTTACGCCGAGGGCGTGAGCGCCTTCGGTGAGGACGCGGAGGGTACGGTCGGCATGGCGGCGCTGCTTGCGGCGCTCTACCGCAACGGCGCGGCGGTGGTCAAGGCGGTGAAGGTATCCGCGGCGACGCCGACCGGCTATGAGGCGGCCTTTGCCGCGCTGGAGCAGGAGGCGGTCGATGTGATCGTGTGCGACAGCACGAGCGTGGACGTGCAGCTCAAGCTGCGCGCGAGCGTGGAGAAGGCGTCGGGCGCGCAGAAGGAGCGCATCGGCGTGGTTTCGGGCGGCGCGGGCGAGACGGCGGCGAAGCTCGTGGAGCGCGCGGGCAAGCTCAACAGCGAGCGCATGGTGCTCACGGCGCCCGGCGATGTGCGTATGGCGGCGGCAGCCGCCGCGGTCATCGCGGGGGAGAGCGACCCGTCCGTGCCGGTGAACGGCGCGGTGCTCGCGGGCTTTTCGGGCCTGAGCGCGAGCTACGACGACACGCAGGTGGATACCCTGGTCACCGGCGGCGTGACGCCGCTGGAGTGTGTGAGCGGTGAGGTGAGCATCGTGCGCGGCATCACGACGCGCACGACCACCGGCGGGGCGGCGGACAAGACCTGGCGCGAGCTGACGACGGTGCGGATCGTGGACGACGTGATCCCCGCGCTGCGCGCGTCGCTGCGTGCGCGCTTCGTGCGCAGCAAGAACACCGCGCAGGTGCGCGCGGCGATCCGCTCGCAGGTGATGGTGGAGCTGGAAAACAAGCGCGCGCAGGAGATCATCGACAGCTTCGGCGAGGTGAGCGTGAAGGCGTCGGAGGACGATCCGACGGTGTGCCTGGTGGAGTTCAGCTTCGCGGTGGCGCACGGGCTCAACCGCATTTACCTCAGCGCGCACATCACGGTGTAAGGAGGCGGAGAGATGGCAAACATGACGATCCCGACGAGCCGGGACATTTATCTGGAGCTCAACGGCAAAAAGCTGGCGGTGGTGCAGGGCTACAGCGCGAAGGCGCTGCGCACGAGCCGCGAGGTCGAGGCCTTCGGCGAGAGCGAGCCGGTGGCGACCGTGGGCGGGCAGACGCGCTATACGCTTGAACTCAGCCGCCTGTACGCGACGGACGAGGCCATCGGCGACGGCGTGAGCTTCTATGAGCTCGACGACTTTTCCGTGGTGGTGTGCCGCCCGGGCAAGCGCATCATCTACAGCCATTGCCGCTGGAGCAACATCGAGGAGCTGGGCAAGCTCGGTGAGCCGGTGGCGGAAAAGGTGACGGTCATCTCCTGTAAGCGTATGGAGACGGACGCCTGATGGGAGACGATGCGGTTTTCGCGGCGCAGCAAAGGCGCGTGACCGAGCAGCTCGGCGCGGCGATGCTTGCGGCGGTCGGACTGATGGTGCGGCAGTATCTGGGAGCGCCCACGGGAGAGAACGAGGGGCAGGACTCCGCTGACGCGGCATGGGAGGACGGCGCGCAGGCGTTCCGTGCGGGCGAGACGGTGAACGAGAGCTTTGACATGGCGCGTTATCTGCGGCTCAGGCAGGGTGCATCGGCGGCGGAGCCGGAGGAGAGCGAGGGCCGCGCCGATGCGGAGGACCGTTCGCGGAGCGTAAGGCGGACGGCAGAAAAAACGACATCCGCGCGCACGGCGGCGGGGGACGCCGGCGCGCGGGGAAGCGGGGAACGGAGCGCATCCGCTGCCGCGCCGGAGAGCGGCGCGGGAAGGCATGACGCGGCGGAGGCGTTCGTTTCGGCGGAGGGCGGAGACGCCCTCCGCACCGCGCGGAGCGTGAGCGGAGAGATCGAGCGCGACGCGCGGCGCTATGACGGCGGATTCTATCTTTACTGAGAGGAGGCGGGGACGTGAGACTGACGCCCATGCGATATAAGGACTACATCTGGCCGAGCAATCCCGGGAGCTACCGCATTTCGTTCCGCCGCGTGGTGGCGGAGCACAAGCTGCCGTTCGGCAGGAGCGTGACGCAGGACCTCGGACAGGTCTGCCGCGTGCTCGAGGGCGAGGGGGAATTTGCTGGAGAGGGCGCGTATGAGGAATTCAAGCGGCTGGCGACGGTGTTTTACGGAGAGGGCGCGGGCGTGCTGGTGCATCCGGTGTGGATGACGACGCGCGCTTACTTCACCGAGCTGGAGGTCGTGCAGGAGCCGGTGCCGGACTATGTGCGCTACCGCTTCGCGTTCTGCGAGGCGGGAAGCGAGGGTGCGGCGCTGAAGGAAGTGAGCACTTCGGCGGCGGGCGGCAGCGCGGCGGGAACGGCGGGGGCGCGGTATCACACCGTGGTGCAGGGCGACACGCTTTGGGCCATCGCGGCGCGAAACGGCACAACGGTGCGCGCGCTGTGTGCGCTCAACCCGCAGATCGCGAACCCGAATCGGATCTATCCCGGAGAGCGGGTGAGGCTTTCATGACCGGCAGAGTGGAAACGGCCGACGGCAAGGTATACGAGCTGCCGGCGCTGCTGGAATGGCGGCTGCGGCGCACCGGCGGCGTGCCGTGCGACAGCTTTCGGGTAAAGTGCCTTTACAGCGCCGAGATGGGGAGGTGCTGAAGGCGGCCTGCCGCTTTGCGGCAGCGGAGAACGGCGTGACGCGGTTCCGCGGCGTGATCGACGAGTGGAGCGCCGTGTGCGGCGCGGAGGGGGCGGTGCTGACGGTCGAGGGGCGCGGCATGGCCGCGCTGCTGCTCGACAACGAGGCTGAGGCGGTGACCTATCAGCGCGCGGCGCTCAGCGAGATATTGAAGGACCACGCGGCGGCGTGCGGCGTGGCATGGGAGCCGCACGGCGAGGTGTACGGCACGGGCGAATACGCGGTGGCGAGCGGATCGAGCCGGTGGAAGGCCATTGAGGGCTTTGCGCGGCGCTGTGGACTGACGCCGTATTTCACGCGGGAGGGCGTGCTGTGTCTGCGCGGCGCGGCGGAAGGACGCAGGCTTGTGCTGGAGGAGCCGGAGGGCGTGATCGAGGCGTCGTACCGCGACAGGCGGTACGGCGTGCTCTCCGAGGTGACGGCGGTGAACCGCGCGAAGAAGCTGCGCCAGACGGTGCGGAACGAGGCGTTCCTCGCGCGGGGCGGGAGCTGCCGCCGCGTGGTGTATGTGCCCTCGCGGAGCGTGAATGAACTGCGCTACACGGGGCGCTATCAGATCGAGAAGAGCGCGGAGGATGCGCGGGAGCTGACGGTCACGCTCACAGGGAGCGTGGACGCCGAGCCGATGGACCGCGTGGAGCTGTCACTCGCGCGGCTGGGCGTGCGGGGGACGTTCCGCGTGAGCGAGACGCTGCATACGCTCTCCGCAAGCGGCGAGACGACGGAGCTGACACTGTGGGAGGTATGAAAAAATGTGGGTAGCAGGCTGGCTCCGACGGACGGAGGAGCCGCAGGAGACAACAAATGCGGAGAGCGGCACCGTGACCATCGGCGGAAGCACGGCGGGCGTGCTCAGCCGGGGAGAGGAGCGCAACGTTCCGCTCGCGTCGCCGGGCGGGTATGCGTGGCGGCCGAAAAACGGCGAGCGCGTGCTGGTCATCAAGGGCGGCACGCTCGGCGAGGAGCGGTATGTGGCCGGCTCGCTGGACGCTGCGCGGGAGCAGGACGATCTGGACGACGGCGAGGTGCGCATCTACGCGGAGGACGGCGGCGCGAGCATCACGCTGCGGCGGAACGGTCATGTGGAGATCGAGGGAGATCTCTTTATCAACGGCGCAATGTATGTGCCGCCTGTAAGCTGAGGGGTGACGGGAATGGAGCTGAAGATCCGAAACGGAGACTATATCGCCGACGGCATCGGCGGGGAACGGCGCGCGGATGGAGCCGAGGCGCTGCTTGAGCGCGCGCTCTTCCGGCTGAGTGTGCAGAGAGGGAGCTTTCCCTTTCTGCCGGAGCTGGGGAGCGAGCTGTATCGGCTCGGGCATGAGAAGCCGTCGGCCCGGGCTGCCGCGGCGAAGCTGTACGCCGCCGCGGCGCTGGCGGAGGAAACGGCGCTGACGGTGGAGGATGTGGAGCTGACGGAGCGCGGGGACGGGGTCATGGCCCTGCGCGTGCTGCTGACGGCGGACGGCGAGAGCGCCGCGCTGGAGATGACGGTGAGAGGAGCGTGAGAGACGGTGAAGGAATGGACGGAGATCTATGAGCAGATGCGCGGCACGTTCGCGCAGAGAGCGGGCTTTGTGCCGAGCGAGGGCTGCGACAGCGCGGTGCGCCTCTATGCGCTCGCGGCGGAGCTGCAGTCGCTGCTGATGCAGGCGGACTGGGTGCTTGACCAGAGCTTTCCGCAGACGGCGCAGGGAATGTATCTGGACTATCATGCCGAAACGCGCGGCATCACGCGCGGGGCGGCGGAAAAAGCGGTCGGTACCCTCCGCTTTGCCGCGGCGGACAAGGTAACGGCGGCGTGCCCAATCGAAAAGGGCACGGTGTGCATGACGGCGGAGGGCGTGCGCTTTGAGACGACGGAGGACGCGGCCATTGCCGTGGGCAGCCAATGGGCCGACGTGCCCGCGCAGGCTGTGGAAGCGGGCGCGGGCAGCAATGTGATCGCGGGGACGGTCACGCTGCTGTCGGCGATGCCGGTCGGCGTGGTGCAGTGCACGAACCCGGCGGCGTTTTCCGGCGGCTGCGACGCCGAGAGCGACGAGGCGCTGCGCGGGCGAGTCCTGGCGAGCTATCAGCGACTGCCGAACGGCGCGAACGCCGCCTATTACGAGCAGGAGGCGATGCGCTATCCCGGTGTGGCGGCGGCGAAGGCGGTGGGCCGCGCCCGCGGCATCGGGACGGTGAACGTGGTGATCGCGACGCACGCGGGCGTTCCGGATGCAGCGCTGCTCGCGGCGGTCGAGACGGACTTGCAGAAAAAGCGCGAGATCGCGGTGGATGTGAAGGTGCTCGCGCCGGCGGTCGAGACGGTGGCGGTGACGGCGGCGCTCAAGGCGGCGCCGGGGTATACCTTTGCCGAGGTCAAGGCCGGCGCGCAGAGCGCGCTGGAGGCGCTGTTTACCGGCGGGCTGCTGGGGAAGAGCGTGACGACGGCGAGACTGCTGACGCTGCTTTGCGGTGTGGAGGGCGTGGAGAACGTGCATCTGACCGCACCGGCGGCGGATGTGGCGGTCGGCTCGACGGAGCTGCCAATGCTCGGCACGGTGACGCTCAGCGAGCTGACGGAGGCGTGAGGCGATGGGCTACTACAACTATCTTTGCGAGCTGTTGCGCCCGCTGCGGGTCTATCGGCTCGATGAGGGCAGCCTGAGCGGTGCGGAGCTGTACGCCGCGGGCGAGGGACTGGACGCCGCAGCTGAGGCGCTGGAGAAAGCAGTGCGTGAGGGTGTGCTGATGACGGCGGAGGACGAGGGGCTTTCCCGCCGCGAGCGGCTGTTCTCCCGCGTCGGCGCGCGCACGACGCCGGCGCTGCGCCGGCTGGCGATCGCGTCGCTGCTGCGCGTCGGGGGAGACGGCTTCACGCTCGAGGCGGTCAACCAGACCATCAGCGGCTGCGGCGTGCGCGCCGTGGCCGCAGAGACAGATGAGCAGGGCGTGGTGCGCGTGACCTTTCCGCAGGTGGCGGGCGAGCCGGAGGACTTTGCGCGCATCCGCGACATCATTCTGGAGATCATGCCGTGCCATCTGCAGGTGGACTTTTACTTCCGGTTCCTGACATGGGAGGAGTGCGAGGCCGCCGCGTGGACGTGGCAGGGCATCGAGGACGCGGGGCACACCTGGGAGAGCTTTGAAAAGGCGGTGCCGACGGTATGACGGAGCAGGAGGTCTCGGTCCGCCTGACGGAGAACGACGAGCGCCTGTACGCCTGCGCGAAGCGTCTGGAGGCGGTGGAACGCAGACAGGACGCTCTGGATAAACTGGTAACGGCGGTGGAGGTGCTCGCTGTGCGGCAGGAGAGCGTGGAGGGCAATGTGAAGGAGATCCGAAACGCGGTGCAGAGCATCACGGAAAAGCCGGGGAAGCGCTGGGAGGCGCTGGCCGACCGTGTGCTCTACCTGCTGCTCGGCGCGGTATTCTCCCTGCTGGCACAGGGGGCGGCGGCATGAGAAGAAAGTGGACATTTTCTAAGCTGCTGCTCCTGCTCGAGAGCGCGGTGGTGCTCTACACCACCTATGAAGGCTTCGCGCTGGCGCGGCTGGCGGTGGGGTACGGCTATCTCGGCACGCTGCCGTGGGTGGCGGCGACGGTGAGCGCCGCCTGGGGGGGCCTACGGCGCGTCGGCGGGCTTTTATTACAACAAGGCAAAGGCGGAGAACACCGCGGGCGGCATCGTGTTTGAGGCCGCCTGCGGCAGACAGGCACGCGGCGGGCAGGACTGCGACGGATGGGAGGAGAACGGATGAAGGAGCTGGCGCTCAAGCGGCTGACAAATCTTTTTACGGTCAAGAGCATCGTGACGATCACGCTGACGATCACATTCTGCGTGCTGGAGTGCTGCGGGTCGCTCTCGCAGGACTATATGACGATCTACACGGCAGTGATCGGCTTTTATTTCGGCACGCAGAGTAAGAAGGACGAGGATGTATAACGGTCGGGAGATCGGCGAGCTGCGCGCCGATGTGGCGGTGAACTGCCGCACGCTGATCGAGCGCGCGGCGGCACGGGGGCTGCCGGTGCTGGTGGTGCAGACCGTGCGCGACGCGGAATACCAGCGCTACCTCGTCTCGATGGGCTACGCGGCCAGGACGGCGACGGTGCCGACCTTCCACGCAAAGGGTGTTGGGCTGGCGTTCGATATCTGCAAGAACGTGAAGGGACACGAGTACGACGACCCGGGATTTTTCACCGCGATGGGAAGACTCGGCAAGGAGATGGGCTTCACATGGGGCGGCGACTGGCGGAGCTTTCCTGACCGGCCCCATTTTCAATGGGACGGGGGCGGGAAATACACCTCGTCGATGGTGCGCGCGGGGCGGTATCCGCCGCCGATGCCGCGCTTTGAAGAGGAGGAAACGATGACGCAGGAGCAGTTCAACACGCTGATGGAGGGCTACTGGCGCTCGCTCGCGCAGCGCGAGCCGGCGGACTGGAGCGCGGAGGCGCGCGAGTGGGCCGAGAAAAACGGACTGATCGTGGGCGACGGAAACGGCAACAAGCAGTACCGCTCGTTCGTCACGCGCGAGCAGCTGGCGGTGTTTCTCAAGCGCTTGCGGGAGCTGGAGAAATGAGAAAGGGAGGAGGCAAGCCGAGCGGCTTGCCTCCTCCCTCTTTTTTCCTTTTTGATTCAGTCCTTGATCATGTGGACATTGAGATGGTCGTAGGTCATCTCGACGCCGTGGGCGGCAAAGGTCTCGCGGACCTTTTCGTTCATGCCGTAATAGACCGTCCAGTAGTCCGCGGCGGAGACCCAGAGCCTGGCGAGGTAGGAGATGCTGCTCGCGCCGTATTCGCTGAGGACGACCGTGGGCGCGGGCTCGTCCGTCACCTGCGGGAAGGCGGCGACGGCCTCCAAGATCGCGGTGCGGACGGTCTCGGTCGGCGCGTCGTAGGAGGCGGTGTAGGTCAGGTCGACGCGGCGGCGGCCGAGAGCATTGTAGTTGACGATCTTGGCGGTGACGATCTGGCTGTTGGGCACGAAGATCTCCTTATTATCCACGGTGGTGAAGGTGGTGTAGGCGAGGTCGACGGCGCGGACGGCGCCCTCGATACCGTCGCAGGAGACGTAGTCGCCAACGGTGAAGGGCTTGGAGATGAGCAGCATGACGCCGCCGGCAACGTTGGAGAGCGTATTTTGCAGCGAGAGCGACACGGCGAGACCGGCAACGCTCAGCAGGGCGACGAACGAGGTGATCTCCACACCAATCGAGCCGAGAACGGCGAGCGCGAGGAGAATGTAGAGCACGGCGCGCAGCGTCGAGCGCAGATAGGTGCGGAAGGGCGCGAGACGCTCGGAGCGGTCAAACGCACGGTCGCACAGGCGCAGGATGACGCGGATGAGCAGCATACCGAGCGCCAGCAGCAAAAGGACGGTCGCGGTGAGGTTGAGCGCCTTGTCCAGCGCGGGGATGCCGAAATCAAAAAGCTCCATAAAGGGTACCTCCTTGGTATGATAGGGAAATTTGCGGCAGAAGCTATGGGCATGATAACAGCTTTTTTACGCCGGCGCAACACCTGCGTGCCGGAAAAGAGCGAGGGGAAAGGGCGTAAAAATGCTGTTAAAAAGTTCACAAGTGCAAGTTTTCCTGCAAAAAGAAAAGGGGAGTGCAGCGAAGAACGTCGAAAGCAATTCGCGAATACGACAAAAATGGCAAAAAATTTTGGCTACTTTTTTTTGATTTTCTTTGCTTTTTTCATTGATTAAATGGACGCTTTCCTCTATAATCTACAATGAAGCCTGTATGAGCACCTGTCGGCTGATTTTGAAAGGTTTCATGCAAACAGGGGCCCATTGGCAATAAGATACCGTAACCAATAAAAACAGGGAGGGTTTTATCTTGAATAAGGTCATGTCACTGCACGATGCCGTTGCAAAGTACGTTGAAAACGGCGACGTACTCGCCACCGGCGGCTTCACCACCAACCGCAAGCCCTATGCGGCGGTCTCCGAGATCCTGCGCCAGGGTCAGAAGGACTTCATCGTCTACGCCGGCCCCGGCGGCGGCGAGGTCGATATGCTCATCGGCGAGGGCCGCGTGGCGGCGTACATCAACTGCTACACCGCGAACTCCGGCTACACCAACGTTTCCCGCCGCTTCCGTGCCGCCATTGAAAAGGGCCAGCTGACCTACGAGGATTACTCGCAGGACGTGCTGATGCTCATGCTGCACGCCTCTTCCCTCGGCCTTCCGTTCCTGCCGGTGCGCCTGATGCAGGGCAGCGGCCTGATGAAATACTGGGGCATCAGCGAGGAAAAGCGCAAGACCATGCCCAAGATGGAAGACCTCAAGTGCGTTGAGATCGAAAATCCCATGGTCCCCGGCCAGAAGGTCGTCGCCGTTCCTGTTCCCAGGATCGACACCGCGCTCATTCACGTCCAGCAGGCCAGCCCCGACGGCACCTGCATCATCTGCGGCGATGAGTTCCACGACATCGACATCGCGGTCGCCGCGCGCAAGACCATCGTCACCTGCGAGGAGATCGTTTCCAACGAGTACATCCGCCGCGATCCCACCAAGACCCGCATCTTCGGCGAGTGCGTGCAGGCCGTCGTGAAGGCTCCCTACGGCGCATGGCCCGCCCAGTGCTATGATTATTACGACGATGACGACGCCGCCCTGAAGGAGTACGACAAGGCCTCCAAGTATCAGGACAAGGCCGACGCCGTCGAGCAGCTCGCCAAGGCTGCCGCCAAGGCCGTCAAGGCGCTCGAGAAGGCGCCCGCCGACGAGAAGCTCAAGCTGGCCGCCGAGGCTGCCGAGAAGGCTGCCAAGGCCGCTGCCGCGGGCGAGCTGATCCCCGAGACCTTCGAGGATTATCTGAACAAGTGGGTCTACGGCTGCAAGGACCAGGCCGAGCTGCTCGACAAGATCGGCGGCAGCCGCCTGATGCGCCTGAAGAACGAGCCGCACCTCGGCTATTCCACGACGCACTAAGTTAGGAGGGGTATTGAAATGTCTGATTATACGAAGTATACCAAGCAGGAGATGCAGGCTTACGCCATCGCCAAGAGCATCAAGGAAAACCAGATCGTCATCGTCGGCACCGGCCTGCCGCTCATCGGCGCCTCCCTCGCCAAGCGCGCGATCTGCCCGAGCTGCCACCCCATCGTCGAGTCCGGTCTGATGGACTGCGACCCCGTTGAGGTCCCCCGCTCCGTCGGCGACAACCGCTTCATGGCGCACTGCGCCGTGCAGTGGCCCAACATCCGCTTCGTCGGCTTTGAGGCCAACGAGTGGCTGCACGACGAGGATCGTCTGGTCGCCTTCATCGGCGGCGCGCAGATCGACCCCTACGGCAACGTGAACTCCACCTGCATTTTCGGCAAGGGCGATTATCTCCAGCCCACCACGCGCTTCACCGGCTCCGGCGGCGCGAACGGCATCGCCACCTACTGCAACACCATCATCATGATGCAGCACCAGAAGCGCCGCTTCATCGACCACGTTGACTACATCACCTCCTGCGGCTGGATGGACGGCCCCGGCGGCCGTGAGCGCGCGGGCCTGCCCGGCAACCGCGGTCCTCAGATGGTCGTTACCGACCTCGGCATCATGAAGTTCGACGACGAGACCAAGCGTATGTACTGCGCCTATATGTTCCCCGGCGTCACGCCCGAGATCATTCAGGAGAATACCGGCTTTGAGATCGACTGCTCCCGTGCGGAGACCTTCGAGGCGCCTCCCGCCGAGATCATCCGTCTCATCCGCGAGGAGATCGACCCCGGCCAGGCCTTCATCAAGGTCCCCAAGGAAAAGTAAGTCCGTTATCATTAAATAAGAAGGAGAACAAAACATGAGCGAATATTCTATGCCCTCTTATTTCCAGACTATGCCCGTCATCGGCAAGGAAGTGGCCCACTTCAGCGAGGAGAACGCGGCGCAGATCCAGGAAGTAGAGCAGGAGATCCATGAGATCCGCGAGGCCGCGCTGGAAGCCGGCAAGAGCACCGAGGCTCTCAACGAATCCGGCCAGTGGACCGCGATGCAGCGCATCGAGGAGCTGGTGGACGAGGGGACCTGGTGCCCGCTCAACAGCCTCTATAACCCGCAGGACAACGATAACGGCAGCGTCGGTATCGTCAAGGGCCTCGGCCGCATCAACGGCAAGTGGGCCGTCATCATCGCCAGCGACAACAAGAAGCTCGCCGGCGCATGGGTCCCCGGTCAGGCGGACGCCCTGCTGCGCGGCAGCGACACGGCCAAGCGCCTGCGCATTCCTCTGGTCTATGTCCTCAACTGCTCCGGCGTGAAGCTCGACGAGCAGGAGAAGGTCTATCCCAACCGCCGCGGCGGCGGCACCCCGTTCTATCGCAACAGCGAGCTGAACCAGATGGGTATTCCCGTCATCGTCGGCATCTACGGCACCAACCCCGCCGGCGGCGGCTATCACTCCATCAGCCCCACCATCCTCATCGCGCATGAGGACGCCAACATGGCAGTCGGCGGCGCCGGCATCGTCGGCGGCATGAACCCCAAGGGCTACGTCGATAAGGAAGCGGCGGAAGCGCTCATTCAGGCCCAGAAGAACCTCAAGACCGATATTCCGGGCACCGTCTCCATCCACTACGATGAGACCGGCTTCTTCCGTGAGGTCTACTGCGACGAGGAAGGCGTGCTCGGCGGCATCCGCAAGTACATTGATATGCTGCCCGCCTACGATCCCGAGTTCTTCCGCGTGGACGATCCCAAGGAGCCTCTGTTCGACGCGAACGATCTGTACTCCATCGTGCCCTTCAACCAGAAGCGCAGCTACGATATGTACGACGTCATGGCCCGCCTGCTCGACGGCTCCGAGTTCATGGAGTTCAAGCACGGCTACGGCCCCGAGATGATCACCGGCCTTGCCAAGATCGACGGTCTGCTCGTCGGCGTCGTCGCCAACGCGCAGGGTATGCTGATGAACTACCCTGAGTACAAGATGGCCACCTACGGCTCCGCGATGGGCGTCGGCGGCAAGCTGTACCGTCAGGGTCTCATCAAGATGAACGAGTTCGTCACCTTATGTGCCCGTGACCGCATCCCGATGCTGTGGATCCAGGATACCACCGGCATCGACGTCGGCAACGACGCCGAGCGCGCGGAGCTCCTCGGCCTCGGCCAGAGCCTCATCTACTCCATCCAGTCCAGCGACCTGCCCATGATGGAGATCACCCTCCGCAAGGGCACCGCCGCGGCGCACTATGTCCTCGGCGGCCCGCAGGGCAACGACACCAACGCCTTCTCCATCGGCACCGCCACCACCGAGATCTACGTCATGCACGGTGAGACCGCCGCGGCCGCGATGTACGCCCGCCGTCTGGTCAAGGACGAGAAGGCCGGCAAGGACCTCCAGCCCACCATCGACAAGATGAACGAGCTGATCCAGGATTATGCCCACAAGTCCAGCCCGAAGTTCTGCGCCAAGGCCGGCCTGACGGACGAGATCGTCGACATGAACGATATGCGTCCCTACATTCAGGCCTTTGCGAACGCCTGCTATCAGAATCCCGAGAGCATCTGCCCGTTCCATCAGATGCTGCTCCCGCGCGTGATCCGCGACTACGACAACCTGAACCAGAAGGCGTAAGATTTTTGAAGCGATCGATCCCCGCGCGGCGAGAGCCGCGCGGGGAGGTATGGAGTTTTAAGCGATTATGAGCATTTACACCATGGGCATCGACGTGGGGTCCACCGCGTCGAAATGCGTGATCATGAAGGACGGTCAGGAGATCGTCGCCAAGTCCCTCGTCCCTGTCGGCACCGGCACGTCCGGCCCCGCCCGCGCCATCGCGGAGGTGCTGGATAGCGCCAAAATGACGCGCGAGCAGATGGATTTCGTCCTCGCCACCGGCTACGGACGCAATTCGCTCGACGGCCTTGCCGATCTGCAGATGAGCGAGCTGAGCTGTCACGCCAAGGGCGCGACCTACCTCTTCCCCGATGTGCACACGGTCGTGGACATCGGCGGGCAGGACGTGAAGGTCATCGAGATCGAGAACGGCATGATGAAGAATTTCGTCATGAACGACAAGTGCGCCGCCGGTACGGGGCGCTTCCTCGACGTCATGGCCCGCGTGCTGGAGGTCAGGGTCGAGGACCTCGGCGACCTCGGCGACAAGTCCACCAAGGAGATCGGCATCAGCTCGACCTGTACGGTCTTCGCCGAGAGCGAGGTCATCTCGCAGCTCGCCGTCGGGACCGACAAGTGCGACATCATCGCGGGCATTCATCGCTCGGTGGCGGGGCGCGTGAGCGGCCTGTGCAACCGCGTGGGCGTGCGTGACCGCGTGGTGATGACCGGCGGCGTGGCGCAGAACCACGGCATCGTCAAGGCGCTGGAAAATCAGCTCGGGCACGAGATCTCCACCTCTCCGCTCACGCAGTACAACGGCGCCCTCGGCGCAGCGCTCTTCGCCTATCAGAAAGCACTCAAAAAGCAGCCCTGAGCTGCACCATTCTTTACAAGAATAATTTAGGAGGAATCAAAAATGGCTAAACAGGTCAGTCCCGGCGTCCTCGCGCTGCGCAAGGTCGTCGACGACGTGTACGCCGACGCCCGCGAGGCAAAGAAGCAGGGCAAGCTGGTGGGCTGGTCCAGCTCCAAGTTCCCCTGCGAGCTGGCTGAGGCCTTTGACCTCAACGTGATGTATCCCGAGAACCAGGCTGCCGGCATTGCCGCCCAGCGCGACGGCGAGATCATGTGCCAGGCCGCCGAGGACCTCGGCTTCGACAACGACATCTGCGGCTACGCCCGCATCTCCCTCGCTTACGCCGCCGGCAAGCGTGCCAGCCGTAAGTTCGACCCCGAGACGCTCGAGTTCATCATCGACCCCAAGAGCGGCAAGCCCCTCAAGGACGAGAACGGCAACGTCGTCATCGATCCCGAGACCGGCAAGCCCAAGAAGGACCCCAAGACCCAGGTGCCCTACACCGTTCTGGACGATATCCATGAGATCGAGGCGCTGCCCGAGACCACCGAGAAGGAGATCGCCTACAAGAACTTCCGCCGCGAGGCCATCAAGCCCTACAAGCAGATGCGCATCCCCCAGCCCGACTTCGTGCTGTGCTGCAACAACATCTGCAACTGCATGACCAAGTGGTACGAGAACATCGCCCGTATGTGCAACATTCCGCTCATCATGGTCGACATTCCCTACAACAACACCGTCGAAGTCAGCGACTCCGCCGTGAAGTACGTCCGCGCCCAGTTCGACAACGCCATCCATCAGCTCGAGGAGCTGACCGGCAAGAAGTTCGACGAGGCCAAGTTCGAGGCGGCCTGCAAGCACGCGAACCGCACCGCCCAGAACTGGCTGAAGGTCTGCGACTACCTGCAGTACAAGCCCGCCCCGATGAGCGGCTTCGACCTGTTCAACCACATGGCCGACGTCGTCACCGCCCGCGGCAAGGAAGCCGCCGCCGACGCCTTCGAGCTGCTCGCGCAGGACCTGGAGCAGAACATCAAGGAAGGCACCTCCACGCTGCCCTTCCCCGAGAAGTACCGCGTCATGTTCGAGGGCATCCCCTGCTGGCCGAAGCTCCCGAACCTCTTCAAGCCCCTCAAGGAGAACGGCGTGAACGTCACCGCCGTTGTGTACGCGCCCGCCTTCGGCTTCGTCTACAACAACATGGACGAGATGGCCCGAGCCTACTACAAGGCGCCCAACTCCGTCTGCATCGAGCAGGGCGTTGCGTGGCGTGAGGGCATCTGCCGCGACAATAAGGTCGACGGCGTGCTCGTCCACTACAACCGCTCCTGCAAGCCGTGGTCCGGTTATATGGCCGAGATGCAGCGCCGCTTCACCAAGGACCTCGGCGTGCCGTGCGCCGGCTTCGACGGCGACCAGGCCGACCCGCGCAACTTCAACGAAGCGCAGTACGCCACCCGCGTGCAGGGCCTTGTCGAAGCCATGGAAGCCAACAAGAAAGACTAAGGAGGGCGTGAAAAAATGAGTATCGAAGCTATCGTGAAGGAATTTTCCGCCGTCGCCGCGAACCCCAAGGGCCAGCTCAAGGCCTATAAGGACGCCGGCAAGAAGTGCATCGGTGTGATGCCCTACTACGCCCCCGAGGAGCTGGTCTATGCCGCCGGCATGATGCCGTTCGGCATGTGGGGCAGCAACAGCAAGACCATCCAGCGCGCCAAGGAATACTGCGCGACCTTCTACTGCACCATCGCCCAGCTCGACCTCGAGATGCTGCTCGACGGCACGATGGACCTGCTCGACGGCGTCATCACCCCGACCATCTGTGATACGCTGCGTCCCATGAGCCAGAACATCCGCGTCGCCATGAGCGAGAAGCTGCCCTGCATCTTCCTCGCCCATCCCCAGAACCGCTTCGCCGACTTCGGCAAGCAGTTCTGCATGGATCAGTATGACCATGTCAAGGGCGAGCTGGAGAAGATCGCCGGCCACGAGATCAAGAGCGAGGACATTGCCAAGGCCATCAAGGTCTACAACAAGTCCCGTGCCGCCCGCCGCGAGTTCGTCAAGCTCGCCAGCGACCACTGCGACGTCATCGACCCCATCATGCGCTCCGCCGTCCTCAAGGCCGCGTGGTTCATGGATAAGGCCGAGTACACCGAGAAGCTCAACGCCCTCAACGCCGAGCTCAAGGCGCTGCCCGCGGCGAAGTGGAACGGTGTGAAGGTCGTCACCTCCGGCATCATCTGCGACAATCCCGTCCTGCTCAAGGTCTTCAAGGACAACAACGTTGCCATCGCCGCCGACGACGTCGCGCACGAGTCCCGTGCGTTCCGCACCGACGCGAGCGAGGAGGGCGATCCCATGATGGCCCTCGTCGAGCAGTTCACCAACACCGACTACGACGTGCTGCTCTACGATCCGCAGTCCAGCAAGAACCGCCGCGGCGAGTTCGTGGCGAACCTCGTCAAGGAGTCCGGCGCGCAGGGCCTGGTGCTCTTCATGCAGCAGTTCTGCGACCCCGAGGAGATGGAGTTCCCGTACCTCAAGAAGGCGCTCGACGCCGCCGGCATCCCCTTCATCAAGCTCGGTGTGGACCAGCAGATGCGCGACTTCGGTCAGGCCGCGACCGCCATTCAGGCGTTCGCCGACGTTCTGTCCGTTCAGTAAGGTATCCCGACGGCGGCGGGGAGAGGGAGAAGCTCTCCCCGCGCCGCGCCGGCTGTTCAGACGGCGTAAAAATTGCAGGACCGCTGTTGCAAAGCTCAACGGCGATTTGCTATAATCCACTCTAACGAAAGGGATAAGGAGAATCTATGTACAGCCCGCTTTTCGTCACCCTGATGGGCATCGGCACGGTGTTCTTCGGCCTGATCTGCATCATCGTCCTCACGACGATCATGGGATCGGTCCTCAAGAGCAATGCCAAGCCCGCCGCCCCCGCGCCCGCTGCGGCTCCCAAGGCTGCGGCTCCCGCTGCTCCTGCGGTCAACACCGCCAAGGAGCAGGAGATCCTTGCAGCCGTCATCGCGGCGGTCACCGAGGACCTCGGCCCCAGCGCTTCCCGTATGCAGATCACCAGCATCAACAAAATTTGATTATTTTAGGAGAGAAAACATCATGACTAAGCAGTACACTGTCACCGTTAACGGCACCGCCTACGAAGTTACCGTCGAGTCCGTCTCCGGCGGCCGCATGGCCTCCGCCCCCGTCGCCCGCACCGCTTCCGCCCCCGTGGCCCGCGCTGCCGCTCCCGTCGCCGCTCCCGCTCCTGCCGCGGCTCCCGCTGCCCCCAAGGCCGCTCCCGCCGCTTCCGGCTCCGGTGAGACCGTTTCCAGCCCGATGCCCGGCACCATCCTCGACGTGAAGGTCGCGGCCGGTCAGGCGGTCAAGTCCGGCGACATTCTCTTCATCCTCGAGGCCATGAAGATGGAGAACGAGATCTTTGCTCCCTGCGACGGCACCGTTTCCTCCGTCGCGGTTTCCAAGGGCGCTGCCGTCAACCCCGGCGACGTTCTGTGCGTCATCGGCTGAGACATTTCCGCACACCCCTGAAATAAACTGTGAAAGGAAACCAGAAATAAATGCCTGCTATTATCAATTTCCTGCAGCAGACCGGCTTCTATATGTTTGGTCAGGACGGTAACTGGAAATGCCTCATCATGATCGCCATTTCCTTTATCCTCATGTATCTGGCCATTGTGAAGGGCTTTGAGCCGCTGCTGCTCCTGCCCATTTCCTTCGGTATGCTGTGTACCAACCTGCCCGGCGCGGATATGTTCCATGAGATCCTGTTTGCCGGCGGTCACGTCCATTGGGACCTTTTCGGCGGCACGCCCGTCACGGCCTCCTTCATTGCGGAGATGAGCGAGTCCGGCGTTTCGGACGCTGTGCTTGCTCCGTACTTCCAGCAGCTGCTCGCCAGCGCGCAGGAGGCCTTCGGAGCGGATACGATCCAGCAGGTCGCCAGTGAGGTCATGGCTGCTGCCGGCGGCACCATCAGCGAGTTCACCGCGCAGGCACAGGCGGTCGCACAGGCCGAACAGGCTGCCGCGGTGTACGGCATGGAGCTTGCCGGCCCGACGGTCAACCTCGGCCTGCTCGACGTCCTCTACCTCGGCGTCAAGCTCGGCATCTATCCCTGCCTGATCTTCATGGGCGTCGGCTCCATGACCGACTTCGGTCCCCTGATCGCCAACCCCAAGTCCCTGCTGCTCGGTGCGGCTGCCCAGCTCGGTATCTTCATGACCTATGTGGGCACCCAGCTCCTCGGCTTCACCTCGCAGGAATCCTCCTCCATCGGTATCATCGGCGGCGCGGACGGCCCGACGGCGATCTTCGTCACGACCCGTCTCGCTCCCCATCTGCTCGGCCCCATCGCTGTTGCGGCGTATTCCTACATGGCGCTCGTTCCGGTCATTCAGCCGCCCATCATGAAGGCTCTGACCACCAAGGAGGAGCGCAAGATCGTGATGAAGCCGCTGCGTCAGGTCAGCAAGAAGGAGAAGATCATCTTCCCCATCATGATCACCGTGTTCGTGGCGCTGCTCGTTCCCTCCGCCGCTCCTCTGATCGCCTGCCTCATGCTCGGCAACCTCTTCAAGGAGTCCGGTGTGGTTGAGCGTCTGACCAAGACCGCCGGCAACGAGCTGATGAACATCGTCACCATCTTCCTCGGCTTCACCGTCGGCGCGACGGCGACCGCCACCACCTTCCTGTCCCTCCAGACCATTGAGATCATGGCGATGGGCGTCGTGGCCTTCGGCTTCGGCACCGCGGGCGGCGTTCTGCTCGCCAAGCTCATGAACCTGTTCCTGAAGGAGAAGATCAACCCGCTGATCGGTTCCGCCGGCGTTTCCGCCGTCCCGATGGCGGCGCGTGTCTCCCAGGTCGTGGGCCAGAAGGAGAATCCCGCGAACTTCCTGCTGATGCACGCTATGGGCCCGAACGTGGCCGGCGTCATCGGCTCCGCGATCGCCGCGGGCGTCCTCATGGCGCTCTTCGGCTAAGAGAACAAAAGAAAGAAAAAGAGGGCTTTGCCCTCTTTTTCTTTTGCACATTGTGTTTTGGAAAAGGGTATGCTATAATTTCTCCAACATTTGAAATAGGAGGTCCGTTCCGATGAAATACAGGGAAATGACGGCTGAACAGCGCAAGGCCGAATTTGAAAAGGTGTCCGCTGAATTTGAAGCGTGGAAGGCCAAGGGCCTGAAGCTCAACATGGCGCGCGGGCGTCCGGGCAAGGAGCAGCTCGATCTGGTGTCCGATATTCTCTCGGTGATGACCGATCCTGCGGACTGCGTGGACGGCGACGTGAATGTGCGCAACTACGGCCAGCTCTCCGGCCTGCCGAGCGCCAAGGCGCTCTTTGCCGAGATCCTCGGCTGCAAGCCGGAGCAGGTGTTCGTCGGCGGTAACGCCAGCCTGCAGCTCATGTACGACACCATCGCCAAGGCGTACACCAACGGTCTGCTGCACAGCGAAAAACCGTGGTGCCGCGAGGAGCATATCAAGTGGCTCTGCCCCGCGCCGGGCTATGACCGCCACTTCAAGGTCACGGAGAGCTTCGGCTTCGAGCTCATCACCATTCCCATGACCGAGACCGGCCCGAATATGGATCTGGTCGAGCAGCTCGTCAAGGACCCGGCGGTCAAGGGTATGTGGAACGTGCCGAAGTATTCCAATCCCGACGGCATCATCTACTCCGACGAGACCATCGAGCGCATCGCCAGGCTGAAGCCTGCGGCTCCCGACTTCCTGCTCATGTGGGACAATGCCTACTGCATCCATGAGTTCGAGGGCGAGTTCGTGCCCTTCCCCGATATCCTGAGCCTGTGCGAGAAGTACGGCAACGCCGACATGGTGTTTGAGTTTGCCTCCACCAGCAAGATCACGCTGCCCGGCGCGGGCGTGGCGTGCTTCGCGTGCAGCGAGGCGAACATGGAGTACATGGAGAAGCTCATCAACGTCCAGATCATCAGCTACGATAAGATCAATCAGCTGCGTCATGTGAAGTACCTCAAGGACAAGGCGCACACGCTGGAGCTGATGAAGAAGCACGCGGCCATCATGGGGCCGAAGTTCAAGGCGGTGACCGAGACGCTCACGCGCGAGGTCGGTCCGCTCGGTTTAGCCACCTGGCACGACCCCAAGGGAGGCTACTTCGTGTCCGTCAACACGCTGCCGGGCCTCGCCAAGCGCACGCTGGCGCTGTGCAAGGAGGCGGGCGTCATTATGACGAGTGCGGGCGCGACCTTCCCCTACGGTGTCGACCCGAAGGACAGCAACATCCGCGTCGCTCCGTCCCTCCCGCCGGTGGAGGAGCTGCAGCAGGCGATGGAGGTCTTCTGCTGCTGCCTGAAGCTCGCCGCACTCGAACAGCTGAAGTAAGAACAAAAAGGAAAGAGACGGAGCGCCGCTCCGTCTCTTTTTTGCGGAAAAGCGAAAATTGGGTATTGACTTCGCGCCCAATTTTGGTATAATAATGCTTGCTGTTGAGCATTGAGATACGCAGTGGTATCGAAGCGGTCATAACGAGCACGACTGGAAATCGTGTGACGGTCAAAAGCCGTCCGAGGGTTCGAATCCCTCCCACTGCGCCAAAAAGAAAAGCACCGCTTTGCGGTGCTTTTCTTTTTGGGCTCCGGTCCAAACCGACATTTCCATCCGGATGGAGGGGAAAAACCTTGACAAACACAGCCCTTGGGGGATAGACTAAACTATCTCTTTGTGTGCATCGATGGAGAGACAGTTGTGTAATTTGGAGGACGACACCATGAGCAAGCAGACGGAGCGCGACGCATTCCGCAGCCGCTGGGGCTTTATCCTCGCCTGCATCGGCAGCGCGGTGGGCATGGGCAACATCTGGCGCTTTCCCTATCTCGTGTCCGCGTGGGGCGGCATGACCTTCCTGCTGCCGTATTTCCTCTTTGTTCTTCTGATCGGCTCGACCGGCATCATCGGCGAGATGGCGCTTGGCCGCTCCACCCGCTCCGGCCCCATCGGCGCGTTCGGGCAGGCGGCTGCCCTGCGCGGCAGACGCAGCACGGGCGAGGCGGTCGGCTATATCCCGGTGCTCGGCTCGCTGGCGCTTGCCATCGGCTACAGCTGCGTGGTGGGCTGGATCTTCAAGTATTTTGCGCTGGCGCTCGACGGCGGACTCTTTGCCATGGGACAGGATATGAATGTCATCGTCGACAGCTTCAACGGCACGGCCTGCGGCTGGGGCAATAATTTCTGGCTGGTGATCGCGCTGGCGGTCAACTTCGCCATCATGGCCTTCGGCGTGGGCGGCGGCATCGAGCGGGCGAACAAGGTCATGATGCCCGTGCTGTTCTTTCTCTTTGCGGGACTGGGCGTCTACATTGCAACGCTGCCCGGCGCGGGCGACGGCTACCGCTACATCTTTACCCTCGATCCCGCGGGCCTTGCCGACCCGAAGCTGTGGATCTACGCCTTCGGTCAGGCGTTCTTCTCGCTCTCCGTGGCGGGAAACGGCACGGTGATCTACGGCTCCTACTTCTCGGACGACGAGTCGATCCCCTCCGCCGCGCGCAACGTGGCGCTGTTCGATACGCTGGCGGCGCTGCTGGCGGCGCTCGTCATCATTCCCGCGATGGCGGCGGGCGGCGCGGACCTTTCCGACGGCGGCCCGGGACTGATGTTCATTTTCCTTGTGAACGTGTTCAACGGGATGCCCGGCGGGCGCGTGATCGGGCTGGTGTTCTTCCTCTGCGTGCTCTTCGCGGGCCTCACCTCGCTTGTGAACCTCTACGAGGTCTCGGTCGAGGCGCTGCAGGATAAGCTGCACCTCAAGCGCGTGGCGGCGGTCGCGGTCATTGCCGCGATCGGCACAGCGGTGTCGCTGTGCATTCAGGCCATCGTCTCCGACTGGATGGACGTGGTGTCCATCTACATCTGCCCGCTCGGCGCGCTGCTGGCCGGCATCCTGTTCTTCTGGGTGGCGGGGAAGGACTTCGTCCTTGCCGCGGTCAACAAGGGCGTGGGCAAGCCCATCGGCGCGTGGTTCTATCCTCTGAGTAAATATGTCTACTGCGCCTGCGCGCTGCTCGCGCTCATCGCGGGCGCGCTCCTCGGCGGCATCGGCTGAGACGAAAGCGCCGTCCCACGGACGGCGCTTTTCAGCGGAATACGGTTAGATAAACTTAACTATACATGATTTCTTAACGATTTGACCTATTGACAGAGTAGGGAAGTGCTCGTATAATATATGACAGATTGTCATTTTACGACAGCTTGTCATATAGGAGGTGCCTATGCCGACCGATACCTTTTTCCGCCTGCCGGAGGAGAAGCGAGCACGCATTTTAGAGGGCGCGTGGAGCGAATTTACCGCCGTGCCCTACGCCGAGGCGTCCATCAACCGCATCGTGCAGACCTCGCGCATCCCGCGCGGCAGCTTTTATCAGTATTTTGAGGATAAGAACGACCTGTTCCTCACTCTCATCGACGAGATCCGCGACCGGTTTCTCGATCTGTTCCACGATACGCTCGAACGCTCGGGCGGAGACCTGTTCTCCATGCCCCTTGCGCTGCTCGACGCCATGGTCGCCCCGAGCGGCTGCATCACGCCGGCGTTTTCCCGCGCCTTCGCGCTGCTGAGCCTGAACGTCAATATGGACGTGCAGCAGCTCTTCTTTGAGCGCGCGGCGGGGGAGCTCTGCCCGCAGAAGCTCCTCGAGCACATCGACCCCGCGCTCCTGCGCTTGCGGGAGAACGGCTTTGTGGACGACGTATTCACCCTGCTCGTGGGAGCGCTTGCCTGCGCCATCGCCCGCACGCTGAAAAAGCCGGAGAGCTTCGCGCTCGAGCGCGAGCGGATGCGCGGGCGCATTGAGATCATCAAGAACGGCAGCGCTGCCGTACCCGAAGGAGGACACCGCAAATGAAGAAAGATGGACGGCTCTGCTGCTTGCACTCGCCATGCTCTCAGCGCTGGCGGTCGGCGCGCTGGCGGACGAACAGAAAAAGGATGAGACCGCCGCGGAGACCGCGCAGACCGCGCCGGACGCGGAGGGCACGCTGCGCTTTGAAAACCTCAGCGCACGGATGAAAACGGGCTATTACACCGTCATGTCGCTGGAGGAGAACATCGCCGCGATCGAGTGCATAGACTACGACAAAATGTACGAGGACCTGCGCGACAACCTGAATCTGATTGCCGACTACCAGTGGGGAATGATTCAGGCGGGGCAGAGCGGAAGCTATGCCTACGAAACGCTTGAGCAGCGATATGACAATGCGCGCAAGACCTTCGACGATATCAAGGAGGGCAAGCTCCAGCAGGACAACGCCGACCTCGTCCGCCAGCTGCGAAATATGCAGGATTCTCTTACGGCGATGGGGGAATCCCTTTATGTGAATCTTCTGTCACTGGAGGACCAGTCCGCGGCCCTGACCCGTCAGACCGCGGCGCTTGACCGCACGATCAAGGAAGTGAAGCTGCGCTATGAGCTTGGTCAGGTCAGCGCTATGACGCTTCAGCAGACGGAAGCGGGCAAGGCGCAGGTGGAGAGCGGAAAAGCGGCAATCGATGCCGCCGCCGCACAGCTGCGCCGTCAGCTCAACGCCATGATCGGGGAGGAGCTGACCGCGCCGCTCACGCTCAATGCGCTTCCCGAGGTGACCGCGGAGCAGCTTGCCTCCATGGATGTGGAGAAGGACCTGGAAAAAGCGAAGGCAGCGAGCTATGATCTCTACGCCGCCAAGCTCACGCTCGAGGACGCGGACGAGGAATACAAAGACAAGGCGGGCGACCTCGGCTACAACGAGGACAATTATGAGTATATTGCCGTCAAGCACCGGTGGCAGGCGGCGCAGTACACCTACAACGCCGCCGTGCAGAACTTCGAGCTGAGCTTCCGCTCGCTCTATGACAGCGTGCAGAGCTATGCGAGCGCACTGAATGCGGCGAAGGTCTCGCTCGAGTGCGAGCGCAGCGACCTCGCGGCCGCACAGCTCAGGTACGAGCAGGGCACGATCTCCGAGAACGCCCTGCATACGGCAGAGGACGAGCTATACACCGCGCAGGACACCGTCTCCGGCGCGGAGCGCGACCTGTTCACCGCATACAACAACTATCGCTGGGCCGTGGACTACGGCCTGCTGGCCGGCTGAGGAGGGCTGAAACGATGAAACAGAAAACGATTTCCCTGCTGCTGGCGCTCGCGCTGGTGCTGAGCCTTGCGGGCTGCAAAAAGGAAGAGACCGTCACCGCGCCCGCCGGCGTCGCCGTGCAGGTGCAGACGGTTGAGGCGCAGGACATCGCCTCGGAGAACACGGTCTCCGGTCAGGTGACCGCCGGCAGCGAAACGAGCGTCTACGTCACGGCCACGGCCAAATGCACCGCCGTTTATGTCGAGGCGGGCGACGCGGTCAAGGCGGGCGACGTGATCTGCTCGCTCGACATGGAAAGCTCGCTCGCGCAGTACCGCGCGGCGGAGATCGGCTACACGAGCGCCGCGTCGAGCTACAGCGACCAGAAGAACATTCTGGACCGACAGGTCGCTCTGTACGAAAAAAACTGGAACGACACCAAGGCGCTTTTCGAGATCGGTGCAGCCTCCCAATCGGAGGTCGACCAGATGGAGCTGCAATATCTCTCCGCCAAGGCGCAGCGTGATTCCACGCTCGCCCAGCTTGAAGCAAGTATGCAGAGCGCGAAGTCGAGCTACGAGCAGCTTGCCCTCGCGATGGAGAACATCGACAGCCATGGCAACGTCATCGCGCCGGTGGACGGCGTGCTCGCCTCGCTCACCGCGAGCGAGGGCGGCATGGTCTCGCCCAGCTACGCCGTCGCCGTCATCGACGGCGCGGAGCAGATGAAGGTCACCGTCATGGTCTCCGAGGCGCTGGTGCCCAAGCTCGCCATCGGCGACACGGTCACGGTCCGCGTCAGCGCGGCGGACGCCGAATTTGACGGCGTGATCCGCTCCGTTGAAAAGACCGCCAATCAGGTGACAAAGCTCTACACCGTCACCGTCACGGTGCCCGCGGAGGTCGAGGGTCTGCTCTCCGGTATGTTTGCCGACGTGACCTTCCACACCGCCGTGAGCGAGAGTGCGGTCGTCGTGCCGAGCGAGACCATCCTCACGAGCAGCGACAAGCAGTATGTCTTTATCGTCGAGAACGACACGGCAAAGCGCGTCGACATCACCACCGGCCTCACCGGCAGCGGCATGACCGAGGTCACGAGCGGTCTTGACGCGGGCGAGCAGCTCGTCACCGTGGGTCAGCAGTACCTCTCCGACGGCGACGCCGTGCGCGTCGTGGAGGGATAAGCTCCATGAACATTGCAAAATTCTGCATCAGGCACAAGGTCACAACGCTGCTCGCGGTCATTATGATCGCCGTGTTCGGCGTGGTCTACACCACCCAGCTCCAGATGGCGCTGCTGCCGAACATCGAGTACCCCGCGGCCTATGTGTACTGCTACTACAACGGCGCGGGCCCCGAGGACATCGAGCAGCTCGTCACGCGCCCGCTCGAGTCCGCCATCATGTCGGTGCCCGGCGTCGACTCCGTCACCTCCTCGAGCGCCGACAGCATCTCGACCATCCAGATCATGTACGTTGAGAACACCGACGTGGACATCGCGGCGACCAAGCTGCGCGAGAAGTTCGACGCGCTCAGCCTGCCCGACGGCTGCGGCTCTCCCGTCATTCTGAACATCAACGTGTCCGAGATGATGCCGAGCGCCATCGTCGGCCTCCTCGGCGACGACCTCGCTGCCCTCCAGCAGCAGGCGGAGAATGTGGTCGCACCCGCGCTCGAGCGCATCGACGGCGTGGCGTCCGTCTCCGTCTCCGGCGGTGTGGAGCGTCAGATCACCGTGACGCTCGACGCGCAGCGCGCCGCGGGCTACGGCCTCTCCACGAGCTACATCACCCAGATCCTCCAGGCGGAGAACCTGCTCTATCCCGCCGGCGAGGTCTACAACGGCAGTCAGAAGCTCTCCGTCACCACCGACGCGCAGCTCTCCACGGTCGATGAGGTCGCCAACATCAACATCCCGCTCCAGACCGGCGGCACGGTGCGCCTCGGCGAGGTCGCCGACGTCGCCTTCGAGACCTCTGACCGCGACGCCATCGCCGCGATGGACGGTACGCCCGGCATCATCCTACAGGTCAGCAAGCGCTCCGGCGCGAACGAGGTCAAGACCGCCGAGGCGGTGGCCGCGGCGATGGAGGAGCTGGCGGCGAAGGACAGCTCCATCCACTACGCCGTCCCCTACGTCGCGAGCGAGTACATCAACGTCGCCGTCGACGCCGCGCTCGAGGGCATCATCCTCGGCGTCGTGCTTGCGGCGCTCGTGGTGTGGCTGTTCCTGCGCCGCGGCGGCGCGACCATGACCATCGCGGTCTCCATGCCCGTGTGCATCCTCGCGGTGTTCGTGCTGATGTACGTCTGCGACCTGACGCTCAACATGATGAGCCTCGGCGGCATCGCCATGGGCGTCGGCATGATCGTGGATAACTCCATCATCGTGCTCGAAAACATCTACCGCTGGGCGTCCGAGGGACACGACCGCATGACCAGCTGCGTCGAGGGCACGAAGGAGGTCACGCTCTCGCTGACCGCCTCGACCCTCACCACCGTTGCGGTGTTCCTGCCGCTCGGTCTCACCGGCGGCATCGCGGGTCAGATCTTCAAGGACTTCTGCCTGACCATCGCCTTCCTCATTCTCGGCTCGCTCGCCGTCGCCGTGACGCTCGTGCCGCTGCTGTGCTACTTCCTGCTCGACGAGAGCAAGGTACATCTTGACGCCCTGCAAAGGGCGCAGAAGGGCGGACGCCGCGCGCAGAAGCTCATGGACTGGTATGTGAAAAAGCTCGACTACTACGTGCATCACCTCAAGCGCGGCGTGCTGGTGTCCGTCGCCCTCGTCGCGGTGTTCCTCGCCGCCTGTCTGAACACCAAAATGGTGCTCCTGCCCGAGATGGACGAGGGCATGGTCACCGTGACCGTCTCCATGCCCATCGGCTCGAAGGTCGAGCAGGCGGCGGCGATGGCGGAGCGTGTCGCCGCCATTGCCGAGGAGACCATCCCCGAGCTTGCCGGCTACTACTACACCGCCGATAGCGGTCAGAGCGCCAGTCTGGTGCTCAACCTCACCGACAAGGGCGAGCGCGACCGCAGCGCGACCGACATTGCCAACGCCCTGCGCGACGCGACCTATGACGTTGCCGGCTGCGAGATCACCTGCTCGGCCTACGACATGGGCGCGATGATGGGCGGCAGCGGCGTGAGCGTCAACATCACGGGCGAGGATTACACCACGCTCAAGATGATCGCGGATGACCTCACCGCGCAGATCGCGGCGATCCCCGGCGCGGTGGACGTTTCCTCCACGGTCGCCGAGCAGGTGCCGCAGGTCAAGGTGACCGCGGACCGTCAGGCGTGCTCGCAGTACGGCCTGACCGCCTACAGCGTCGCCGCAGCGGTGCGCTCCGGCCTGACCGGAACCACCGCCACCACCGTCACCATCGACAATAAGGAGGTCGACGTGGTCGTGCGCGGCGACGGCCGCGCGGAGGAGAGTCTGGACGCCCTGCGCTCCATGGCGATCTCCACGCCGACCGGCGGCAGCGTACCGCTCGGCAGCATTGCCGACGTCAGCGTCGTCATGTCCCCGCAGACCATCACGCGCTACAACCAGTCCCGTCAGGTGACCATCTCCGGTGACGCTGCGGACGGCGACACGAGCGCCATGGCCAAGAGCATCCGCGCCATCCTCGCGGGCTACACGCTCCCAGGCGGCTACACCGCCGAGCTTGCCGGTGGCTACGCGGAGATGATGGAGAACTTCTCCGACCTCGGCCTTGCGCTCATCGTCTCCGTCGGCCTTGTGTACTTCGTGCTGGCCTCGCAGTTCGAGTCCTTCGTCATGCCGGTCATCATCATGATGATCCTGCCCATCGCCTTTGCCGGCGCGCTCTTCGCGCTGCCGCTCACAGGCAAGGACCTTTCGATGATCTCGCTCGTCTCCCTCATCATGCTTGCCGGTACGGTGGTCAACGCCTCCATCGTCCTCGTGGACTACATCAAGCAGCGCCGTGACCGCGGCGAGACGCGCGAGGAGGCCATTCTCCACGCCTGCCCGCTGCGTATCCGCCCCGTGCTGATGACCACGCTCACCACCATCCTCGCCCTCGTGCCGACGGCGCTCGGCATGACCGGCAAGATGAACGAGATGATGAGCGACATGGGCACCACCATGATCGCCGGTATGCTCGTCTCGACCGTCATCACGCTGCTCTTCACCCCCGTGTACTACTGCGTCATCGACGACCTGACGCACCGCCGGGAGCGGAGGAAGGCTAAAAAGCTCGCCGCCGCGCAGAGCGAACCATAAAACAGCAAAGCAAAACGGAAGGACCGCGCTCGCGGTCCTTCCGTTTATTCAATAGGCTCTCAGCCATTGTCTCCGCCGTCCGCCGGCTCTGCGGCGCCCTCCGCGGACACTTCCCCGCCGGCGGCGTCCTCCGCGGACGCCTTCGCCGGGCGGTCCGCCTCCGCGGGACCGTCCTCGATGGGACGCTCCTCGCTCCGATCGGGCAGGACGGTCGCCTGCCCGTCGAGCCGGCGGTTGACGAACATCCGCGCGGGATCGGCGCTGCGGTTCTTCAGCAGGATGACCGCCGTGAGAACGATCATCACAAGGCTCAGCGCCTGCGACACGCGCACGCGCTCGCCGAGGAAGGTGAGGTCGAAAAGATACAGGCTGTCGGTCCGCAGCCCCTCGATCCAGAAGCGCCCGATGCCGTACCAGAGAAAGTAGAAGCAGGTGTTTTCGCCATCGAAGCGCCGTACCTTGTCCACCGCAAGGCAAAGGAGCAGCAGCCCCGCGACGTTCCAAAGGCTCTCATACAGGAACGTCGGATGCACGTCGATATAGTAGGTGCCGCTGATCCACAGCCGCATCCGCCACGGCAGCTCGGTCATGCCGCCGAAGGCCTCGCGGTTGAAGAAGTTGCCCCAGCGGCCAATGGCCTGTCCGATGAAAAAGCCCGCCACGCAGCAGTCGGCAAGCGCCCAAAGGCTGAGCTGCTTTTTTCGGCAAACGAGCCACGCGGTCAAAAATGCCGCGAGGATGCCGCCGTAGATGGCAAGCCCGCCGTCCCAGATGCGGTAGGTCTCCGTCCAGTCGATGCTGCCGTCCGCAAGACGGAATTGGTCAAGGTAAAAGAGCACATAGTAGACCCGCGCGCCGACGATGGCAAAGGGGATGGCCCAAAGCACGGTGTCAAGCACATCGTCCTCGCTCAGACCGTAGCGCGGCGCGCGCTTCATGCAGAACCACAGAGCGATGAGCAGCCCCGCGGCGATGAGCACGCCGTACCAGTAGATGCCGTTGCCGATGTCGAGCAGCTTGGGCGAGAGGGTAAAGCGCCAGTCGCCGAACAGCCCGGGAAAGCTGATGTCTGCGTTGGGATAACTCATTGGGAAGCTCCCTCCTTCTTGGGGATAAGAATGGACAGCGCGCTGCGCTCCTCGACGATGCTCTCGCGCAGAAACGCCTCCACATCCGCGCGGGTGACGGAATCGTACACCTCGGGGAAGCGGAAGGGGTCGAAGCCGCGGAACGCGCCGTCCGCAACGGATACGGCGATGTTCTCGAAGCTGTTGAGCGCGCGCAGCGTCGAGCCGAAACTCGCGCGGCGGAGCTGCTGATAGAACGCCTCGTCCACGCCCTCGCGCGCGAGGCGCTGCGCCTCGTCCAGAATGGCGCGCACGACCGTCTCGGGCGCATCGCTGTCGCCGCCCGCGTAGAGGTAGGCGATGCCGGGCAGCTGGTCGAAGCCGCCGCCGAAGCTGCCGTTGATGAGCCCCTTGTCGTAGAGCCGCTGGTAGAGCGGCGAGGAATCGCCGAGCAGGATGTCGCAGGCGATGTCCGCGATGATATCCTGCCGCATCAGCGCCGCGCCGTCCGCCGCGGGAGGGCACTTGAAGCCGACGAGGAACTGCGGCATCGAGACCTCCATCGCCTCGCGGCGGAACTTCTCGACGACGCGCATATCCTCCTGCCCGTAGTCGCGCTCGATGACCTCGCCGCGGCTTTCCGGCAGGATCTCCTCCGCGATGGCGGCGATCTCGTCGGGCTTCACGTCGCCGACGACGCACAGCATCATGTTCGCCGGGTCGTAGAACGCCTTGTGGCAGGCATAGAGCGTTTCGGGCGTGATCTCCGCAATGCTCTCCACCGTACCGGCGATGGCGACGCGGGCGGGGGAGGAGTGGTACAGGCACTCGAGCAGGTTGGTGTAGACCCTCCAGTCGGGCGTATCCTCCACCATGCGGATCTCCTGACCGATGATGCCGCGCTCCTTGTCCACGCTCTCCTGCGTGAAGTAGGGGACGGAGACGAACGAGAGCAGGATCTTCAGATTCTCCTCAAAGTGCTCCGTGCAGTCGAAGTAATAGGCGGTCGTCGCGTTGGAGGTGAAGGCGTTCGGCTCCGCGCCGTTCTGGCTCAGCTCCTGCAGGGCGTTGCCGTCCTCGGTGTCGAACATCTTGTGCTCCAGATAGTGCGCGATGCCAGCGGGCGTATCGTGCCACACGCCGTCGAGCCGGAAGCGCATATCCATGCCGCCGTAGCGCGTGGTGAAAAAGGCGTAGCGCTTGCGGTAGAGGGGTTTGGGCACAACGGCGACGGTCAGTCCGTTCGGCAGCGTGGTCCGCAGCACCGTTTCGCCGATGCGGGGATAATTCGTTTCGTTCCACTTCATTGCGCCGCGCCCTCCTTTCCGGTGAGGAAATAGACCGTGTCGAGCCGGATGCTCCGCGCCGCCTCGGCGACGCGCTCGGGCGTGACGGCCTCGAGCTGCGCGATCAGCGCGTCGGTATCCTCCCACAGCCCTGTCGCAGCCTGCCCGAGATAGTATTCCTCCAGCCGGCCCGCGCTGTCCTCGCGCGAGCGGAGCGAGGAGAGCATACAGCTCCGCGCGCCCTCCAGCTCCCACGGTTTGAAGTCGCCGTTCTGCACGGCCTCGAGCTGCGCGGCGATCTCGCGCCGCGCGACCTCGTAATTTTGCGCCTCAATGCCGCTCGACACCGTAATGATGCCCTTGGACCGGTGGTAGCCGGACGAGGCATAGTAGCACAGCGAGAGCTTCTCGCGCACGTTCAGAAACAGCTTGGAGTTGGAGTAGCCGCCGAAGATGAGGTTCGCCAGCAGCAGCGCGGGCGTGTCCTCGCTCGCGGCGCGGTAGCCCATGGCGAGCTTCGCCTGCGTCACGTCCATCGTCTCCGTGATCTCGCGCACCGTTTCGGGCGCACCCACACGCTCGGCGACCGCAGGCTCGGCGACCCGCTCGCGCGGGAGCGCCGCCAGCGCACGGCCCAGCGCCCCCTCCACGCGCGCGCAGTCCGCGCTGCCGCAGTAGAACAGCTCGATGCGCGCCGTGGCAAGAAGCTCGTTGTAATAGCGGTAGAGCGTCTGGTTCGTCAGCCTTTCCACGCCCGTCACAGTGCCGAGCCGGTCGATGCCGTAGCGCTCACCGCGGCACATCTCCTGCAAAAGCCGCGCGTCGGCGTAGTCGCGCTTGTCGTTGAGGATGCTCTCGATGGCGTCGATCAGATTTTCCTTCTCGCTCTCCACATAGTCCGCGAGAAAGCGCCCGTTCCGCGTGAGCGGGTCGAGCAGCAGCTCGCCGAGCAGGTCGGCCATCGGCTCGAGCAGCCGCTCTCCGTCGGGGACATAACGCTCGTCAAGAAAGCTGCCGACAAAGCCGAGGCATTGGTTCTCGCCCTTCTTGCGCACGGTGTAGGCGACGGACGCCCCGTACAGGCGGTCCAGCTCCGCGGCGATCGAGCGCATATCGCGGTGCGCGGTCGTGCCGCGGCGCAGCACGGCGGGCAGCAGCGCACCGGCGGCGACGGTGCTCTCTTCCAGCGGCGTGATGAGCTGCGCGCCCAGCACGCCGGTCTTGAATTTTGCGGCGGGGACGTAGGTCAGAAAAACGCCCTCCGCCAGTTCCTTTCGCAAGGGCTCCATAAAAGCGGCTCCTTTTCCATTCTATATTGATGGTAGCATAGCACGAAAATGTGAACATTACCACATCTTTTCATAAAATCTTTCCCATTCGCCGTTTTTCCCGCGAATAAGCCTTGACTTTTCTGCTAAACTCGTGTAAACTGATTCCTGTTGTAAAGTGTTATGACTTTACACGGAATACTCAAAGGAGGATTCCCCGTGAAAAATCAGACCTTTCGCATGACGATGCTCTTTGACTTCTACGGCGAACTCCTCACCGAGCGGCAGAAGGAATTTTACGAGCTTTACTACGACGAGGACCTGTCCCTCTCCGAGATCGCCGAGAACTACGGCATCTCCCGCCAGGGCGTGCGCGACGTCATCGTCCGCGCCGAGGCGTACATGACCGAGATCGAGGATAAGACCGGCCTTGTCAAGCGCTTTATGCAGCGCACCCCCCACCTCGAGCGCATCGAGGCGGCGGCGGACGAGCTGCGCAGGCTCAATGACCGCCGGTATGAGGATTCCCGCATCGCAGAGCTCGTGACCGTGATCGAACAGGAGACCGCGGCACTCAAGGAGTAAGAAGGAGCATTTCATGGCATTTGAGGGCCTGAGCGAAAAGCTCAACAGCGTATTCAAGGGCCTGCGCGGCAAGGGCCGCCTGACCGAGGAGGACATCAAGCTCGCGATGCGCGAGGTGCGCATGGCGCTGCTCGAGGCGGACGTGAGCTACAAGGTCGTCAAGGACTTTGTCGCCAGAGTTTCCGAGCGCGCCGTCGGCGCCGAGGTGCTCGACAGCCTCACCCCCGCCCAGCAGGTCATCAAGATCGTCAACGAGGAGCTGACGGCTCTGATGGGCGGCGCGAACGCGCGCTTGACCTTTGCCAACAACCCGCCGACGGTCGTGATGATGGTCGGCCTTCAGGGCGCGGGCAAAACGACGAACGTCGCCAAGCTTGCCGGCCTTCTGCGCCGGCAGGGCAAGCGCCCGCTGCTCGCCGCCTGCGACGTGTACCGTCCCGCGGCCATCACGCAGCTTCAGGTCGTCGGCGCACAGCTCGGCCTGCCCGTGTTCGAGATGGGGCAGATCGACCCCGTCACCATCGCGGTCGAGGCCGTCAAGTACGCCAGGGATCACGGCAACGACATCGTCTTCCTCGATACCGCCGGCCGCCTGCACATCGACGAGCAGCTCATGGACGAGCTCAAGCGCGTCAAGGCGGCGGTGAAGCCGAGCGAGATCTTGCTGGTCGTGGACGCCATGACCGGACAGGACGCCGTGAACGCCGCCACCGCGTTCGACGAGGCCCTCGGCATCGACGGCGTTGTGCTCACCAAGCTCGACGGCGACGCCCGCGGCGGCGCGGCGCTCTCCATCCGCGCGGCGACCGGAAAGCCCATCAAATACATCGGCACGGGCGAAAAGCTCGACATGCTCGAGCCCTTCCACCCCGACCGCATGGCCTCCCGCATCCTCGGCATGGGCGATGTGCTCAGCCTCATCGAAAAGGCGGAGCAGCACGTCGACGAGGAGAAGGCGAAGAAGCTCGAGGAAAAGCTCAAGAAGAACCGCTTCACCCTCACCGACTACTATGAACAGCTCGTGCAGCTGCGCGGCATGGGCGACCTCAGCCAGCTCGCCGAGATGATGCCCGGCGGCATGGGCAAGCAGTTGGCCGGCGCCGAGATCGACCCCAAGGTCATGGCGCACACCGAGGCCATCATCCTCTCCATGACGCCGGAGGAGCGCGAGAACCCCAAGCTCCTCGGCGCGAGCCGCAAAAAGCGCGTCGCCGCCGGCTGCGGACTGGAGGTCGTGGACGTCAACCGCCTCTTAAAGCAGTTCGAGATGATGCAGGACCTTGTCAAGCAGATGACCCGCGGCAGGATGCCCAAGGGACTCGGCGGCTTCGGCGGCAAGGGCGGCATGAGCCGGATGCACGGCTTCGGCCGCAAGAAGCGCTTCAAATAATACCCCGTTGATTCATGCCAAGTGCATACGATCATACAACAAAAAACATATTTTATTTCGGAGGAAAAACACCATGGTCAAAATTCGTCTGCGCCGTATGGGCGCCAAGAAGGCTCCTTTCTATCGCGTCGTCGTCGCCGATTCCCGCTATCCCCGCGACGGCCGCTTCATCGAGGAGATCGGTACCTACAATCCCTGCGTGAGCCCCGCTGAGATCAAGATCGACGCCGAGCGCGCTCAGGAGTGGATCAAGACCGGCGCCCAGCCCACCGACACCGTCCGCGCGCTGCTCAAGAGAATCAACGCGATTTGATCCGCGGGGGACAACGCATGAAGGACTTGCTGCTCTACATCGCCAAAAATCTGGTCGAGCATCCGGATGAGGTCACGGTGACGGAGAAGCAGGGAACGGACGAGCTGACGTTGGAGCTGCACGTTGCGCCCGACGATATGGGCAAGGTGATCGGCCGTCAGGGCCGCATCGCCAAAGAGATCCGTACAGTCATCCGCTCCTATGCGCAGCGCACCGGAGAGAAAGTATCGGTCGATATTGTTGACTGAGAAAATGCACCCAAAGCCTGTGGCTTTCGGGTGCATTTTTTTGCCGCACGCGAAAAAATGCAGCGCGCCGCGTTAAAAATTGCAGAAAGGTAGTGCAAAATCCGAAAGGCTGTGCTATAATGCAAATCACTTTTATTTGTTACTGAAAGAAAGGAGCCTTTCTTATGCGTATCGTTGTCAAGGTGGGCACCTCCACGCTCGCCTACCCCACAGGACGGCTGAACATTCAGCGGATGGAGCGGCTGTGCAAAACGCTCAGCGACCTGAAGAACGCGGGCCACGAGATCATCCTCGTTTCCTCCGGCGCCATTGCCATGGGCTTCGGCAAGCTCAACCTGTCCGAGCGCCCCAAGGATATGCCGGGCAAGCAGGCGTCCGCTGCGGTCGGCCAGTGCGAGCTGATGTACGTTTACGACAAGCTCTTCACCGAGTATAACCACATCGTCGGCCAGCTCCTCATCACCGCGCCGGACATCGCCGACGGCGGCAGCCGGAAGGCGAACTTCCACAACACGATGGACCGCCTGCTGGAACTGGGCGCGCTGCCCGTCATCAACGAGAACGACACCATCTCCACCGAGGAGATCGCCGTGGGCGACAATGACACGCTCTCCGCCATCGTCGCCGCCACCGTCTCTGCGGACCTGCTCGTGCTGCTCTCGGACATCGATGGCCTCTACGACGGCGACCCGCGCAAAAACCCTGACGCGAAGCTTATCCCCACCGTGGAGACTGTCGACGAGCGCATCATCGCCCTCGGCGGCGGCAGCGGTTCGAGCCTTGGCACGGGCGGCATGGCGACCAAGCTCTTGGCGGCGCAGATCGCTGTCGGCGCGGGCTGCGAAATGGTCATCGCCAACGGCGAAAAGCCGGAGCTTTTGTATGATATCGTCGCGGGCAAGCCCATCGGCACCCGCTTTCTGGTCAAGAGGTGAAGAATATGACAACGCTGGAGCTTCTTCAAAAGACCCGCGCGGCGATGGGCAGCATTGCCGCCGCCGGCGCGGAGAAAAAGAACGCGCTGCTCCTTGCCATGGCGGACAGCCTGGAGGCGCGCTGCGCGGAGATCCTCGCCGCGAACGCGGAGGACATGGCCGCCGCGCGCGGCCGCATCACCGACGTCATGCTCGACCGGCTCAAGCTCGATGAAAACCGCATCGCCGGCATGGCGAACGGCATCCGCGACACCGTCAGGCTTCCCGACCATACGGGCCGCGTTCTCAGCGAGGTCGTGCGCCCCAACGGCATCGTCATCGACAAGGTGCAGGTGCCGCTCGGCCTCGTCGCCATCATTTACGAGAGCCGCCCCAACGTCACCTCCGACGCTGCGGCGCTTGCCGTCAAGAGCGGCAACGTCTGTATGCTCCGCAGCGGAAAGGAAGCCTACCGCAGCGCCCGCGCCATCGTCGCGGCGCTCAAGGCGGGCGTTGCGCAGGCGGGCGGCGACCCCGACATCGTGAACATCGTGGAGGATACGAGCCACGCCTCCGCGCAGGAGCTGATGACCGCCAAGGGCCTCGTCGATCTCCTCATCCCGCGCGGCGGCGCGGGCCTGATCCGCGCCTGCGTGGAGAACGCCACCGTCCCCTGCATCGAGACCGGCACCGGCATCTGCCACGTCTATGTGGACAAGGCCGCCGACCTTGCGAAGGCGGTCAACATCATCGTCAACGCCAAGGCCAGCCGACCCTCCGTCTGCAACGCGGAGGAGGTCTGCCTTGTCCATCGGGACGTCGCGGCGCAGTTCCTGCCCCTGCTCAAAAAAGCCATCGTGGACGACCGTGCCGCCGCCGGCCTGGTCCCCGTCGAGCTGCGGCTCGACCCCGCCGCCGCGCGGATCATCGACGGCACCCCCGCCGGGGAGCGCGACTTCGACACCGAGTTTCTCGACTACATTCTCGCCGTCGGCGTGGTGGACAGCGTGGACGCCGCCATCGCGCACATCGCCGCGCACTCCACGCACCACAGCGACTGCATCGTGACCGAGGACGCCGCCGCGGCGAAGAAATTCGCCGAGCAGGTGGACAGCGCGGCGGTCTACGTCAACGTCTCCACCCGCTTCACCGACGGCGGCGAGTTCGGCCTCGGCTGCGAGATGGGCATTTCCACGCAGAAGCTCCACGCCCGCGGGCCCATGGGCCTCGACGAGCTGTGTACTTACAAATACGTCGTCCGCGGCAGCGGACAGATCCGGTAAGGAGGGACGCCTGATGGCAAAGTATGAGGCCGGCTTCATCGGCGCCGGCAATATGGGCGGCGCGCTTGCGCTCGCCGCGGCGAAAAAGACCGGCGGCGACCGCATCGCCGTGGCGTGCTCCACGCGGGAACGCTCCGAGGCCGCCGCGCAGCGGCTCGGCTGCACGGCGGAAAGGCCGCAGCGCATCCTCTCGGACAGCCGCTTCGTCTTTCTCGGCGTCAAGCCGCAGATGGTCGTCGGCGTGGTCGAGAGCCTCAAGGCGGACATTCTGGCCTCCGAGGGCATCTTCGTCTCCATGCTCGCGGGCGTGAGTCTCGAGAAGCTCGCGCTGCTGCTCGGCGCGGACAAGAAGATCATCCGCATCATGCCGAATACGCCCTGCGCCGTGGGGCAGGGGCTGATCCTTTACGCGGCGAACGGCCGCGTGAGCGAGGACGGGCTGTGCGCCTTCCGCGAGCTGATGGCGCCCGCCGGAGCGCTCGACGAGCTGAACGAGCACCTGATCGACGCGGCGAGCGCCGTCTCCGGCTGCGGCCCCGCCTACGCCTATCTGTTTATCGAGGCGCTGGCGGACGGCGGCGTGAAGAACGGCCTGCCTCGTGCCAAGGCACAGCGCTATGCCGCGCAGATGCTGCTCGGCAGCGCCGAAATGGTGCTCCTTCTGCGCCTCGGTTGTCCGCTGAAAGCGGACAATTCGACGCTCGCTCCGCGCAAGTGTTTTCTGCCACGCGCAGGTCGCGGCAGAAAACGGATCATATCGCTTTCGCGTCTGCGGACGCGAAACTCTGCGAGGCATTTTTCTGCTTGACAACCGGACCGCTCCATGTTACTATATCGGTAGCCGATATATCAGAAGCCGATAAAAACGGGGAGGGGAAGCGTATGAGCACCGCCGCGCTGACCGAAGCGGTCTTTTATATCCTGCTCTCGCTCGACGCGCCGCTGCACGGCTACGGCATCATGCAGAACGTCGAGCGCCTGAGCGGCGGGCGCGTGCGCCTTGCCGCCGGAACGCTCTACGGCGCGCTCACCACGCTCACCGAGCGCGGCTGGATCGAGGCCGTGGGCGAGGACGAGGGCCGCAGGAAGGAATACCGCATCACCCCCGAGGGACGCGCCGCCGTGCGCGCGGAGCTTGCCCGATTGCAGGAGCTGACCGCCAACGGCGAGGCGCTGACAAGGAACTGGACGTGACGGAAAGGAGAGAAGAATGCGAAAACAGAAGCTTTGTGTTATATGGATCTGGTATCTGCTGTACGACAATGCGCGTTTTCAGCGCTGGCTTGCGCGGCACCGCCGGCACGGGTGGGAGCTCGCGGACGTCGGCTGTATCTTTTTCCGCTTTGAGCGCAGCGACGGCACGCGCTACCGCTATTATATGCAGATGATGAGGGATGACCCGGATACGAAGCGGGGACGGACCTATCTCGCGGGGTGTGGAAGAGCTGGGTGTGACCTGCCTGGGATGCTTTTGGCATCGTGCGTTCTTCCGCTGGGAGGACGACGGCAGACCGGTGGAAATGTTTTCCGACCTCGCGTCGCGGGCGTTGGAGGCGAAGTGCGTGCGCAGCGCGCAGCTGGCCGCGGCGGTGTGGTGTGCGGTCAATGCCGCGCTGCTGTTTTTCCGGGCGTGGCTTGATCTCGATGCGGCGAGGGGCTTCGACGAGCTCTATGCCGACCTGATCGCCGCAGGCGCGTCGAGCGTTGTGGAGGCGTGAGCGCCGAGGATCGCGATGTACGCCGCGTTTGGCCTTTTGTGGCTCGGACTTACCGTGTGGGGTGTGCGCGCGGCTGTGCGCACGCACCGGAAATGGCGCGGGCTCAAAAACGAACAGCTCATCCATGAATAGACCCGCCGGGAAAGGAGACGACGATGAACGATGTGAAAAAGACCTGGTGCGGACCGGTCTATACGCTCGACCCGGAAAAAATGGAGCGGCAGTTCAACCGCCTCTCCGCCGAGGGCTGGCAGCTCGAGGGCACGGGCTGGCTTTCCTTCCGCTATCGCCGTGGAGCGCCGAATGAGTACCGCTACCGTGTGCAGTACCTCTACGAGTCCCGCGACGGTCAGAGGGACGACTATGTGCGCGGCTCCCGCGAGCTGCGTTTCTTTATGCGATTTTTACAGGATAAGCATGAGAGAATGTCGGGGCGCGAACGGCAAAAACGGGTTGCCTTTTCGGGGGGAAAGACTATAATAGACTATCAGTGCGCTACAAGTGTAGTGCATTCTGCATAAAAGAAAGGACGCCGCGCCCATGTACGCTTTGCTCAATGTTGCCTTTGCCCTGCTCGCGGGACTGCTGATGACCCGCATCTTCTCCCGCTGGCGTCTGCCCGACGTGACCGCCTTTCTGGTCGCGGGCGTGCTGATCGGACCGTTCTGCCTCGGCAGGCTCGGCATCACGGGCGTCGGCTTCGCCGCCTATGAGGACGTTGCCGCGCTCGGCACCATTTCCGACGTGGCGATGGGCTTCATCGCCTTCGCCATCGGCAACGAGTTCCGGCTGGAGGATCTGCGCAAGACGGGCCGTCAGGCCTTCATCATCGGCATCGTGCAGGCGCTCGTCGCCACCGTGCTGGTGGATCTCGCCCTGCTCGGCTTCCATTTCCTGCGCCCCGACATCCTCTCCGCGCCGGCCGCCATCACGCTCGGCGCGATCGCCGCGGCGACGGCCCCCGCCGCCACACTGATGGTCGTGCGTCAGTACAAGGCCAAGGGCCCGCTCACGAGCCTGCTGCTGCCCATCGTCGCGCTGGACGACGCGGTGGGCCTGGTGGTGTTCGCGGTCAGCTTCGGCATCGCCAAGGCGATGATCAGCGGCGCGCTGAGCATCGTTTCCGTGCTCGTCAACCCGCTCATCGAGATCGTGCTCTCCCTGCTGCTCGGAATGCTCGCGGGAGCGGCCCTCACGCGGCTCGAGGCCATGTTCCACTCCAACCGCAACCGAATGTCCATGACCATCGCGTTCGTGTTCCTCACGGTCGCGCTCGCGGCGCTGGAGTGGCGCGTCGGCGAGGTCGTCATCGGCTTCTCGCCGCTGCTCGTGTGCATGATGCTCGGCACGGTGTTCTGCAACATCTGCCCGCTCTCCGAGGATCTGATGGACCGTGCGGACGACTGGTCCGCCCCCCTGTTGGCGGTATTCTTCGTCATCAGCGGCGCGGAGCTGCGGTTGGAGGTGTTCGGCGAGTTGACGATGGTGCTCATCGGCGTCATCTACATCATCTTCCGCAGCATGGGCAAGTATCTCGGCGCGCACTTCTCCGCCAAGGCGGTCGGCTGCGACGAAAAGACGGTCAAATACCTCGGCATCACGCTGCTGCCGCAGGCGGGCGTGGCGCTGGGTATGTGCGTGAGCGCACAGGCGCTGGGCGCGGCGGACGGACTGCTGGTCCGCAACATCGTGCTCTTCTCCGTGCTGATCTATGAGCTGGTCGGCCCGCTGCTGACCAAGGAGGCGCTGACCGCCGCGGGCGAGATCACCGCCAAGCCCAGGGAGGTGCTCGAGCGCCGCGCCAAAGCGCTCGCCGAAGCGGAGCCGAAGGAGTTCCTCGAGGAGCGCGAGGCAAAGAAGCACAAAAAACAGGATTTATGAGAAAAAAGAGACGAAAGCCGTGGCTTTCGTCTCTTTTTCCGTTCAGTCAAATTCCAAAGCGCTCTCGCCCTGCGGCAGTACCTCGCCGACGATGGCGCTCCACGGCGCGAAGGCGTGGAGCTTTTCGAGCAGCTCCTCCGCGTCCGCGCGGGGAAGCGACACGAGCAGTCCGCCCGAGGTCTGCGGGTCGGCGGCCAGGTCGAGCCTCGCGCGCTGTGCGCCGTCGAGCACGCGCAGGTGCGGCTTCACATAGTCGCGGTTGCGGTACGCGCCGCCCGGCACGATGCCCATGTCCGCCAGCTCCTCCGCCTGCGGCAGCAGCGGCAGCGCCGCGCCGTGCAGCCGGACGGTGACGCCCGAGCCGCTTGCCATCTCGTAGCTGTGCCCGAGCAGACCGAAGCCGGTCACGTCGGTGCAGGCGTGGACGCGGCTGACCTCGCGCACGGCCTGCGCGGCCTTCGCGTTGAGCGCCGCCATGCTCGCATACGCCGCATCGCGGGCGCTGTCGTCCGCAAGAGCGGCCTTGAGCGCGGTGGTGATGACGCCGACGCCGAGCGCCTTGGTCAGCACGAGCACGTCGCCCGGCTGCGCGCCGATGTTCTTGAGGATGTGCTGCGGGTGGACGAAGCCGGTGACGCACAGACCGTATTTCGGCTCGTCGTCCTGAATGGTGTGCCCGCCGGCGATGACGCAGCCGGCCTCCACGGCCTTGTCGTGCCCGCCCTCCAAAATGGCGCGGACAGTATCGAGCGGAAGGCAGCTCGGCACGCAGAGCAGATTCATCGCCAGCTTCGGCACGCCGCCCATGGCGTACACGTCTGAGAGCGCGTTCGTTGCGGCGATCTGACCGAAGAGGTAGGGATCGTCCACGATGGGCGTGAAGAAGTCCACCGTTTCGATCACGGCCACGTCGTCCGACACGCTGTAAACACAGGCGTCGTCGCTGCTGTCGTAGCCCACCAGCAGCCGCGGGTCAAACACATTAGGCAGACCCTCTAAAATTTTCGACAGGGCGCCCGGCCCCAGCTTTGCCGCTCAACCGGCGGCGGAGGTCATTTGCGTGAGCCGAAGCTCGCGGTTCTGATCCATTGCCGTCTGCCTCCTTTCTGTGGTGAAATGGTAAAGTTACACGGACGCCTTGGCCTGCTTGCGCACCAGCTCGGCAAAGGTGCGGGCGGGGGAGCTCATGGAGCTTTTCCGGCGTCGGGCCATGTAGATGCTGCGCCGCACGGGCGTTTCGTCCAGCTCGAATTGTAAGAGCTGTCCCGCCGCAACGGCCTCCTGCACCGCGAGCGCGGAGAGGATGGATACGCCCGTGCCCTCCGCGACCAGCCGCTGCAGCACGGTGGGGTCGGAGACGTAGGCCACGGTGTGGATGACCTGCGGGTCAAGGCGGATCTCGCTGAGATAGTTGTCGATGACCTTCTGCGTGCCGCTCCCGCGCTCGCGGAAGAGGAACGGCTCGCGGAACAGCTCGCGCCCGAGCACGCCCTGCGTTTTCAGCGCCGCGAAGCGCGGCGTGTTCGGCGTGATGAGCACCAGACGGTCCTCGGCGATCGGCTCGTAGATGAGGTCCTGCCGGTCGTCGGCGCTGCCGACGAAGCCGAGGTGGATGTCGCCGTTGAGCAGCATCTGCTGCACCGCGGCGCTGTCGCCGCAGAGGAGCGTGCAGCGGCAGGCGGGATTCTCCCGGGCGAAGCGCGCCATGTAGCCCGGCAGAAGGCTCTGCGCCGGCACGGTGGAGGCACCGAGCGTCAGCTCGAGCGCGCTGTCGACCGCGACGTCGAGCAGCAGGGCGCTGCATCGGCCGAGGATGTCCTGCGCGTAGCGGTAGACGCGCTTGCCCTCAAGCGTGAGCGTCAGCCGCCGCTTGGACTCGCGGTGGAAGAGCTTGAGATGCAGCAGCTCCTCCAGCGCGCGGACGTTGTCGCTCACCGTGGACTGGGCAAGGTAGAGCTTTTCCGCGGCGGCGGTGAAGCTGCCGGCGTCCACGACGGCGGAAAAGATCTCAAGCTGACGGAGATTCAGACGTTCCATCGCACGGCCTCCTTCTGTGGCTTTCTAAATGTTATTGTAGAGAGCGCGGCGCGGTTTGTCAAATGCTTTCACGGAAAATTCGGCGTTTTCCATCGGAAAAAACGATGAAAAATGCCGGACGGCCGGAAAAAGCCGTTTTCAAACCGTGCGCGGTGTGCTATGATGGTCGGGAAACAACGGACGGGAGGAGTGCGCATGATCTATCTTGACAACGCCGCGACCACGCTTCACAAGCCGCCGCAGGTCATCGACGCGGTGGCGCGCGCGATGGGGAGCTTCGGCAACAGTGCCCGCGGCACGCACGAGGGTGCGCTGACCGCCTCGCGCACGATCTACAACACGCGCTGCAAGCTTGCGGCGCTCTTCGGCTGCCCGCGGCCCGACCATGTGGCGTTCACCGCCAACTCGACCGAGGCGCTGAACATCGCCATTCACGGTCTTGCCCGCGCGGGCGACCATGTGCTCTCCACTGATCTGGAGCACAACTCCGTGCTCCGTCCGCTCTACCGCCTGCGCGATGAGCGCGGCGTGGCGCTGGACTTCGTGCCCGCAGACCGGCAGGGGCGCATCGACTACGCGGACCTTGAGCGCCTGCTCCGTCCCGAGACCCGCGCCATCGTCTGCACCCACGCCTCGAACCTGACGGGCGACGCGGTGGACCTTGCCCGCGTGGGCGCGCTTGCGCACGCGCATGGCGTGCTGCTTGTGGTGGACGCTTCACAGAGCGCGGGCGTGCTGCCCATCGACATGGAGCGGATGCACATCGATGTGCTCTGCTTCACGGGCCATAAATCCCTCATGGGGCCGCAGGGAACGGGCGGGCTGTGCCTGCGCGGCGACCCGGACATCCTGCCGTGGAAGGTCGGCGGGACGGGCGTGCAGACCTTCTCCGAGCGCCAGCCCGAGCAGTTGCCCGTGCGGCTCGAGGCGGGAACGCTCAACGGCCACGGCATCGCCGGACTGGACGCGGCGCTGGACTTCATCGCGGTGACCGGCATGGAGACCATCCGCGCGCACGAGACGGCGCTCATGCGCCGCTTCTATGAGGGCGTGCGGGACATCCCCGGCGTGACCGTCTACGGCGACTTCACGCACGAGCGCACGGCGGTCGTCGCGCTGAACATCGCGGACCTGGACTCCGGCGAGGTCGCCGACGCGCTCGCGGAGGACTACGGCATCGCCACGCGCTCGGGCGCGCACTGCGCGCCGCGGCTGCACCGTGCGCTCGGCACGGAGGGACAGGGCGCGGTGCGCTTCAGCTTCGGCTGGTACAACACCGAGGAGGAGACCGACGCGGCCATCCGCGCGGTGGAGGAGCTGGCGCGATGAGAGAGAGAAAGACGTGGCTGGTCGTGACCTTTCACACCACCGCCGCCGCCATCGGCATGGAGAAGCTCTGCGCGGCGCGCGGCCTTGCGGGGCGGCTCATTCCGGTGCCGCGCGCGCTGACCGCGGACTGCGGCATGGCATGGCGCGCCGAGATCGACAGGCGCGCCGCGCTCGAGGCGCTTGCCGCCGGTGAGGGGCTGGAGGTCGAGGGCTTTTACGAGCTGACGCTGTGAAAAAAGAACTATAGGAAACAGGACGGTAATATCATCGGAAAAACCGATGATATTACCGTTTTCTTCGGATAAATCCATTTGCCATTTTTTGACGGAGACTTTATACTGTGTTCATCAATATCTTTCTCAAAGAATAACGAGAGAGAAAGAACAAGGAGTGGAGAGAAAATGAAAAAGATCCATTGGGGCGTCGTCCTCGCGGGCGTGGCCGTCGGTCTTGCCGCCCTCATTCTCACAGCGATGGGCAACCCCGCCAACATGGGTTTCTGCATTGCCTGCTTCCTGCGCGACACCGCGGGCGCCTGCGGCCTGCACAGCGCCGCCAAGGTGCAGTACGTCCGTCCGGAGATCATCGGCCTCGTGCTCGGCGCGTTCCTCATGAGCGTGGCGGGCAAGGAGTTCAAGGCCCGCGCCGGCTCGTCGCCCGCGCTGCGCTTTGTCATCGGCGCGTTCGTCGTCATCGGCGCGCTCGCCTTCCTCGGCTGCCCGCTGCGTATGGTGCTCCGTCTCGGCGGCGGCGACCTGAACGCGCTCGTCGGTCTCATCGGCTTCTTTATCGGCATCCTCATCGGCATCGCCTGCCTCAAGCGCGGCTTCACGCTCAAGCGCTCCTACGAGGTCAGCGTCTCCGAGGGCAGCGTGCTGCCGACCGTGATGGCGGCGCTTTTGATCCTCGTGCTGACCGTGCCCGCGCTGTTCAAGGCGTCCGAGGCCGGCCCCGGCTCCATGCACGCGCCGTTCTGGATCGCGCTGATCGTCGCGCTCGTGGTCGGCGCGCTGGCGCAGAAGAGCCGCCTTTGCATGGTCGGCGGTCTGCGCGACGCCGTGATGCTGGGGGACTTCCACCTGCTCTACGGCTTCGCGGCGATTTTTGTCGTCACGCTCGTCGGCAATCTTGCCATGAATAAGTTCAACCTTGGCTTCGCGCTTCAGCCCATCGCCCACAGCGCCCACGTCTGGAACCTGCTGGGCATGGTGCTCGTCGGCTGGGGCAGCGTGCTGCTGGGCGGCTGCCCGCTGCGTCAGCTCATCCTGGCCGGCGAGGGCAACGGCGACAGCGCCGTGACCGTGTTCGGCATGATCGTCGGCGCGGCTCTCGCGCACAACTTCGGCCTCGCCGGCAACCCCGACAGCAAGAACGAGGCCGGTCAGCTTGTGATCGGCGGCATCTCCACTGCGGGCAAGGTCGCCGTGATCGTCGGCCTGGTCGTGCTGCTGGTGATCGCCCTGTGGAATATGCCCAAAAAGGAGGCGGCAAAATGATCGACGCAAGAGGCTACTCCTGCCCCATGCCTGTAGTGATGGTGCAGAACGAGGTCAAGAAGAACGCGCCCGACACGCTCGAGGTGCTGGTGGACAGCCAGACCTGCGTGGAGAACGTGACCCGCTTCGGCGAGAAGCAGGGCTACACCGTGTCCTGCGCAAGCGAGGGCGGGGATTTCCGCCTGACGCTCAGAAAGTGAAAAAAGCGAGGGGAAGGTCAAGGACCTTCCCCTCGCTTTCTATTCTTCCTTCGGTGCGAGCACCGCGAGCAGCAGCCAGAGGTAGACGCCCGTGATGCAGCAGGCGACGGAGAAAAACGCCGTCACCGCGTAGCAGAGCAGCGCCGCGCCCGCGACCGCGCAGCGGTCGCTTTCCGCATGGCGGTACGCGCGCCAAAGCGCGAGCGCAAGCAGCGCAAGGAACGCAAGCAGCGCCAACGCGCCCTGATCGACGAGGACGCCGAGGTATTCGTTGTGCGCGCTCGTGACGGCGAAGTAGGTGGTCTCGCCGCCGCGCTGCCAGTAGAACGGCGGGACGTCGCGCAGGTACAGCGTCCCGCAGCCGCCGCCGAGCAGCGGGCGCTCCGCGATGAGCGGCAGGAGGGAGCGCCAGATCAGGAACCGCGACGAGCCGAAGGTCAGATCGACGTCGCCGTGCAGCAGCCGGTGCAGCTCGGAGAGCGTGCCGCCGTCGCCGGGAAAGAACCAGATAAGGGCGAACGCCGCCGCGGTGAGCAGGAGCGTCAGCGCCCACATCGCCCGCCGCCGTCGCGGGAACAGCAGCGGCAGCCCGAGCACCGCCGTGACCGCGAGCCCGAGCAGCGCGGCGGCGACGCGCAGCTGCCAGAGCGTCCACATCGTCAGCGCGAACGGCGCGAGCAGCCATTTGGACCAGCCGCGCACGAGCGCCGCCGCCATCGCCGCGGCGCAGAGCGCGAGAAGGAAGGCGGTGAAGTCGATGTTGCCGGCGGCGCCGGCGTAGAAGCCGGAGTAGGCGACGTCGCCGTCGAAGTAGTTCAGCCCTGCGGGGTAGAGCCCAAAAGGATTTCGTCCCGTGAGCTGGACGAGCACGAGAAGATCGCACAGCGCGGCGGAGACCGCCGCGGCATAGAGCAGCCGGCGGTCAGGCCGCAGGTGCCGCGCGAGGAGCAGAAAGACGGCAGCGTAGAGCGCGGCGGTCAGAAGTCCGTCCCGGCGCGTGCCGCCGAGCAGCACCGCCGTGCCGTAGGGCGAGAGTGCCGCGCTGAGCGCGGTGAGCGCGAGATAGGCGAGCGCGGCAAGGCACATCGGCTCGCGCCAGCGGACGGCCTTCCACGCGCCGAGGGCCGTCATCGCGAGGACGTAGCCCAGCGAGAGCAGCAGAAAGGCGCGGTACTTGCCCTCCATCATGCGCTCGTAGCCGCCGAGGGGAAGAAAGAGCGCGTAGACCGTGAGCAGGGCAAGGGCATAGAGATAGGAAATGCGTCTGCACAGCGCCATGACGGTTGCCCTCCTTCCAAAACGTTTTCTTCAGTATAAAATTTTGGGAAATTTTTGTCAATTTTTTGCGTCTAAGCTTTCAAACGCTTGACATAATGCGTTCCGGTTCGGTACAATAAGATAATAAAGAGAAGATAAGGAGGGCTTTTCCATGGAAGGTCGTCGTGTGAATCACAGTGCGCCGAAGCGCAATCCGCTGTATGTGATGTTTTTGTGCCTGGTCGCGGCGGTGTTCGTGCTGCTGATCGTGGTGATCGTGCTGGGCGCGAAGCTCGGCGCGGCGCAGAAGGCGGCGAAGGGCGCCGAGACGCAGATCGAGGAGCTGCAGGAGCAGGTCAAGAAGCTGGAGGAAGAAAAGAAGGCCGCGGAGGATGCTGCGAATGAGCCGGACGAAAAGCTCCCCGGCGAGGATACGCCCGCGGTCGATCCGGACGAGACGAAGGAGCCGGATACGAGCGTGAGCGACAGCAAGAGGAAGGTCGGCTGGCTGGACCTCACGGGTCACAGCGAGGTCACGGTGCTGCCCAAGAAGGTGTTCAATGAGTATGCGTCCTACTACACCACCGCCGGTGTGAACCTGCGCAGCGGCCCGAGCACGAGCTACGGCAAGGTCCAGCTCGTCGACCGGGGCACAAAGATCAAGGCCGCGGCGAAGGAGGGCAACTGGACCTTCGTTTCCGTCGGCAGCAAGTTCGGCTGGATCAGCTCGGACTATCTTTCCACCAAGCCGCCGGTCGAGGTGACCTCCGGCAGCCTGAGCCGCACCTGAGGAGAATAGGAAAAAAGCGTTCCGCGGTGCGGAACGCTTTTTTGCGTCAGGTCTTGCCGCAGCCGCCCTTGCCGCTCAGCGAGCAGGAGGATTGAAAGCCGCAGGCGTTGCATTTGTTGTTCGGGTCGCGGGCGACCGTGCCGCCCAAAAAGGCGAGCGCCGCTTCCTCCGGCGTGCCGGAGAAGGTGGGGAAGAGCAGGATGCCCGCGGCGGCGGTCTCGAGCCGCTCGTCTCCGGGCAGCGCGCCGCAGACGAGTGCGTCCACGCCGTACGGCTCGAGCTGGGCGACCGCGGCAGCGGCGCCCTCGCCCGCGCGGGGGACGAAGAAGCGGCGGACGATGCGGCCGTGATCGTCCTCAAAAAAACTGGAAGCCCTCGATGCCGGACAGGGTCTCGGCGGTCCGGTCGTTGGATACGGGAACGGCGATGCGCATGGCGGGAGTCCTCCTTTATCGTTTGAACTGCTCGGCGGCGCGGATGCAGCGCAGAAGATCGTCGAGCGTGTGGGTGTAGTCGATGTGGCTGCGGGCCTTGGCCTCGTCGCGCGGGACAGCCAGACGGTTGATGCTGAAAATGGCGCTGACGCCGACGTCGTAGGCTCCGTAGGCGTCGTCGCCCACATCGCCGACGATGGCAAAAACGGGTACGCCCCGCGCGTGAGCGCGGCGCGCCACGCCGCCCACGACCTTGCCGTGGGTGCTCTGCGCGTCGATGCGGCCCTCGCCGGTGATGACGAGGTCGGCGTCTGCGAGCAGGGCGTCGAAGCCGACCACGTCGAGCACGACCTCGATGCCGCGGCGCAGTTCCGCGCCCAGCAGGGCGACGCAGCCCGCGCCGAACGCGCCCGCCGCGCCGGCTCCGGGGAGCATGGCGACCGAGGCGTTCAGCTCGCGGCGGAAGGTCTCGTCCAACGCGCGGAGCTGACGGTCCAGCTCACGCACGGCGGCCTCGTCCGCGCCCTTCTGCGGCGCGAAAATGTGCGCCGCGCCGCTATGACCGTGCATGGGATTGGTGATGTCGCACATGGTGATCACGCGCACACCGTGAAGCCTTTCGCGCGCGGCGGAGGCGTCGATGTGCGCGATGCGGTCGAGCGTCGCGCCGACGGGAACGAAGGACGTGCCTCCCGCGTCCGTGAAGCGGACGCCCAATGCCGCGGCGCAGCCGCAGCCGCCGTCGTTCGTGGCGCTGCCGCCGAGACCGAGCACGATGCGCCGCGCGCCGCGCGCGAGCGCGTCGGCGATGAGCTGTCCGACGCCGTAGGTCGTGGTGACGCAGGGGTTTTTGCGTCCGGCGACGAGCGGGAGTCCCGCCGCCGCGGCCATCTCGACGACTGCCGTGCCGTCCGGCAGCAGGCCGTAGGCTGCGTCGATCGGCTCGCCGTAGGGATTTTGCACGCCGGAGACGACCACGCGCTCGCCGCCGCAGGAGGCGAGAAAGCAGTCCACCGTCCCCTCGCCGCCGTCCGCCACGCTCAGCGCGCGGACCTCGCAGGCGGGAAAGAAGAGCGGGATGCGCTCGCGCGCGATGGCGCAGATGTCGCGGCTCGGCAGCGAGCCCTTGAAGGAATCGGAGATCACGATGCACTTTTTCATGCCCTTTGCCTCCCGTGCGGGTGTTTTTCCTATAGTATATGCAAGCCGCGCGCAGGATGCAAGTCCTTTCCGCCGCAGCGGTAGGAGGAAGAAAACTGCATCTTGCCATATTGCACAAAATATAGCGATGAAATTGTGCGAATTTGCAGATGTTTACCTCTTGACTTTAAAGCTCTAAAGGAATATACTCCGAACATCAAATGAGTTTGCCCCACGGGGCGGACGGAAGGGAGATCCGCAATGCTGAGCCGCTATTCCTTTTTCATTTTCGCGTTCCGCTTTGCGGGCCGCTATTTCGGCACGCCCTCCCGGAGCCGTCGATGAGAAGAAAACGCATTTGCACAGGAATGTGAGCAAAGCGGTTTCGTCCGACGGACGGGACCGCTCTTTAATTTGTTCAAATGAAAAGGAGAAGTACCATGAAAAAGAAACTGATCGCCATGCTGCTTTCCGCAGCGATGTGTCTCAGCCTCGCCGCCTGCGGCCAGAAGGCTGACACCCCCGATACCACCGATCCCGCCGAGCCGAGCGGCGACGCCGCGACCTACACCGTCGGCATCTGCCAGCTCGTGCAGCACGAGGCGCTTGACGCCGCGACCCAGGGCTTCATCGACGCGCTGAACGAGGCGCTGCCCGGTCAGGTCAAGATTGAGGAGAAGAACGCCTCCGGCGATTCCAACAGCTGCGCCACCATCGTCAACGGCTTTGTCTCCGAGGGCGTGGACCTCATCATGGCGAACGCGACCGCCGCGCTGCAGGCGGCGGCCTCCGCGACGAGCGATATCCCCGTTCTCGGCACCTCCATCACCGCCTACGGCGTGGCGCTGGACATTGACGATTTCTCCGGCACCGTCGGCGGCAACGTCTCCGGCACGAGCGATCTGGCCGACCTGAGCAAGCAGGCGGACATGATCACCGAGTGGTTCCCCGAGACGCAGAAGGTCGGTCTGCTGTTCTGCTCCGCCGAGCCGAACTCCCGTTACCAGATCGAGGAGGTCGCCAAGAACCTGTCCGCCAAGGGCATTGAGACCAAGGAATTTGCCTTCACCGACACCAACGACGTTTCCTCCGTTACGCAGGCTGCCTGCGACTGGGCCGATGTGATCTATGTTCCCACCGATAACACCGCCGCCTCCAACACCGAGGCGATCGCCAACGTCACCGTTCCCGCCAAGACCCCGGTCATCGCCGGTGAGGAGGGCATCTGCAAGGGCTGCGGTGTGGCGACCCTGTCCATCAGCTACTACGATCTGGGCGTGACCACCGGCAAGATGGCCGCCAAGATCCTCACCGGCGAGGCGGATATCTCCACCATGCCCATCGAATTCACCACCGCAACGCCGAAGTACAACGCCTCCATGTGCGAGACGCTCGGCATCACTCCGCTGGAGGGCTACACCGCCATCGCGGAGTAAGCGGAATATCCCCGATGGGAGAGGGGCGCCGCCCCTCTCCCATAACGAAGTGTTTGGAGGAAAAGAACGATGAGTTTCCTGACGTCTCTGCTCAACGCGCTGCCCGGCGCAGTCGCCCAGGGCCTGATCTGGGGCATCATGGCGATCGGCGTATACATCACCTACCGCATCCTTGACGTGGCGGATCTGACGGTGGACGGCTCGCTTGCCACCGGCGGCGCGGTCTGCGTGATGCTCATTCGCGCGGGCGTGAGCCCGTGGCCGGCGCTTTTGTGCGCGATGCTCGCCGGTATGCTGGCGGGTCTTGTCACGGGTCTTTTTCACACGAAGTGCGGCATCCCCGCCATCCTTGCCGGTATCCTCACGCAGCTCTCGCTCTACTCGGTCAACCTGCGCATCATGGAGAGCAAGGCGAATCAGGCGGTCAGCGTGGATAAGTACGACCTGCTCGTTTCCCAGCGCTATGTGCGCACCTTCTCGCCCGTGGGCGAGCTGCTGACGAAGAATCCGCTGCCGCTGCTGCTGCTCTTCACCGCCGCGGTGATCGCGCTGCTCTACTGGTTCTTCGGCACGGAGAAGGGCTGCTCCATCCGCGCCACCGGCGCGAACCAGAACATGGCCCGCGCGCAGGGCATCGACACCAGCGCCAACGTGGTGCTCGGGCTGATGCTCTCCAACGGACTGGTCGCGCTCTCCGGCGCGCTGCTCGCCCAGTATCAGGGCTCGAGCGACGTGCAGATGGGCCGCGGCGCCATCGTCATCGGCCTTGCCGCCGTCATCATCGGCGAGGTCGTGTTCGGCAAGATCTTCATCAACTTCGGCCTTCGGCTCTTTGCCGTTTCCATCGGCGCGATCCTTTACTACATCGTGCTGCAGGCCGCGCTCCAGCTTGGTCTGAACACCAACGATCTCAAGCTCGTCACGGCGCTGATCGTGGCGGTGTTCCTCGCCATTCCGTACTGGAAGAGCAAGGCGTTCCACGGCAAGGCACAGAAGGGAGGCGCGCACCATGCTTGAGCTCAAGAACATCTGCAAGACCTTCAACCCCGGCACCATCAACGCCAAATCGGCGCTCAACGACCTGAGCCTGACGCTCGCCGACGGCGATTTCGTCACCGTCATCGGCGGCAACGGCGCGGGCAAGTCCACGATGCTCAACGCCATCGCGGGCGTGTTTCAGGTGGACTCCGGCACCATCACCATCGACGGACAGGACGTTACCAAGCTGCCCGAGCACAAGCGCGCCGCGCTGCTCGGGCGCGTGTTTCAGGACCCGATGATGGGCACCGCCCCGACCATGATGATCGAGGAGAATCTGGCGCTCGCCGCCCGGCGCGGGCAGCGCCGCGGCCTCAAGTGGGGCATCACGCCGCTTGAGCGCGCGGACTACAAGGAGCTGCTGCGTACCCTCGACCTCGGTTTGGAGGACCGCCTGACAAGCAAGGTGGGCCTGCTCTCCGGCGGTCAGCGTCAGGCGCTGACGCTGCTGATGGCCTCCCTGAAGCAGCCTAAGCTGCTGCTGCTCGACGAGCACACCGCGGCGCTCGACCCCAAGACGGCCGCCAAGGTGCTCGCGCTCTCCGACCAGATCGTGCAGGAGAATCGGCTCACGACGCTGATGATCACCCACAACATGAAGGACGCCATCGCGCACGGCAACCGCCTCATCATGATGGACGCGGGCCGCGTGGTGGTGGACATCTCCGGCGAGGAAAAGAAAAAGCTGACCGTGCCCGACCTGCTCGCGCTCTTCTCCAGCGCCAGCGGCTCGACCGAGGCGAACGACAAGCTGCTGCTTTCCTGACGGCTTTCCGCTTCTTTTTTGTTGAAAAACAGGGCATGACCTGTTAAAATTACCGTTGGCCGGTGGTTTAGCCTCCTCCCGGTCAACGGTATTTTTCTGTCAAGCGAAGGGGAGAACGCAATGAACGGCATTCAGGTGAAAAACCTTGTCAAGACCTATACCACGCAGAGCACCGACATCATTCTCAACGGCGCGAAGCGCCCCTCGACGACGCGCACCGTGCTCCACGGTGTGTCGGTCGATTTTCCCGCGGGGAAGCTCACGGCGATCCTGGGGCGCAGCGGCTGCGGAAAGAGCACGCTGCTGCGGCTCATCGACGGGACGAAGGACGCGCCCGATTCCGGCGAGTTCGTGATGCCGGAGGGCTGGCGCTGCGCGCTGCTCTCGCCCGATCCCTATGTGATCACATGGACGTCGGTGGAGCGCAACGTCGCCATGGCGGCGGGTGCGGGCCGCACACCGGAGGAGCGGCTGGAGCTGGCGAAGAAGCTCGTGAAGCTCGTGCGGCTGGAGGATTACGCCGACATGACGCCCGTGGAGCTGTCCACCGGGATGCGCCAGCGGCTCGGGCTTGCCCGCGTGCTCGCCAGTCAGGCGCAGGTGCTGCTGATGGACGAGCCGTTCGCCTCGCTCGACTTCATCACGCGCGGCGAGCTGCAAGCGGAGCTGCTGGACATTCAGAAGGAGCTGCAAAAGACCATTCTGCTCGTGACGCATCAGCTTGACGAGGCGCTGCTGCTCGCGCAGCGGATCGTCGTGCTGCACGCGGACAGCTCGGTGCGCGTGTGGGAGCTGGAGCTGCCGTATCCGCGCGACCTGACGAGCCCGGAGCTCGCCGCGCTGCGCGAGGAGATCACCGCCGAGTGCAGGAAGGACTAAAGAAAAACCGCTTGACCGAGATCGGTCAAGCGGTTTTTTCGTGAAGGGAAGGGCGCTATACGCCCATGATGAGCGGCACGAGCAGCGCGGAGAAAAGACAGGCTGCCATGCCGGTCGTGAACGAGTAGGGCAGCGTCTCGGCGCTGCAGGAGCGCTCGACGATGGGCAGGCATACGTCCATCGCGCACGTTCCGGGCAGCGTGACGGCCTCGATGCAGCCGATCTTCGACGCGGCGAGCGGGAGGAGAATGATGCCGAGCGTTTCGCGCAGCACGTTGTGCAGGAACGACACCGCGCCCGCGACCGCGTGGCCCGCGCCGGAAATGACGCTCGGCGCGAGCGTGTACCAGCCGAAGCCCGCGCTGATGGCGAGTCCCTCCCGCAGCGTCATGGGGGAGAGGAACGAGTAGACCACGCCCGCGAGCAGCGAGCCGGCGACCATCGCCAGCGGCACGAGAACGATGCCGAGTCCCGCGCCGCGCAGCATGGCTTTGAGCTTGCCCTCCAGCCCCATGCCGAAGCCGACGAAGGCGAGCAGCAGGCACAGTCCGACGACGAGCCAGCTGCCGGACACGGCCTGAAAGGCGTCCGGGTCGGTGACGCGCGGAACGACGAAATAGCCGAGCAGCATTCCCGCCGCGACCATCGCGAAGATGATGAGCGAGGCTTTGGAGCCGGAGGCGTCCGCGTGTGCGGCAGCGGACGGCTCCGCCGCCGTTTTCTCCGCGCCGCGGGGCAGGGCATTGCGGTCGATGTGCAGGGCGCGGCGCACGGCGAACGCGCCGAGCATACTGAACGCCATCGTCAGCGCGGTGACGAGCAGCGCCTGCACGCCGATGACGCCGAGGTTGTCCGTCACCTCGCGGTTCGCGCCCATGCGCAGACCCATCATGAAAACGAGCGCGTAGACGCTGACGCTCAGCAGCGTATTGACAAAGCCGAGACGGTCGGCGTAGCGGCGCAGGCGCGAGGCGAGCAGGTAGCAGGCGATCATGACCGACCAGTAGAGGGCGAGCGAGGCCATAGGGAGATCTTCCTTTCAAAAAAGAGGGCGGCGTTTTGCGCCGCCCTCCGTTTGCAGTATCTGGCTGTGCGGTCAGGCGAGGGTCTTGACCCACGCGCTGTATTTCTCGAGGTTCGCGTCGCGCTCAGCGGCGTCCGCGCCCTTGGTGAGGATATAGACCTTGATCTTCGGCTCCGTGCCGCTGGGCCGGACGACGATGTGCGAGCCGTCGGTCAGCTCAAAGCGCAGGACGTTCGAGCCGGAGAGCGGCATCGGCGTGACCGCGCCGGTCGCGGCGTCGCGCACCGTACCGTCGGAATAGTCCTTGTACTGCGCGACCGTTACGCCGCCGATCTCGACCGGAGGCTGCTCGCGCAGCGACTGCATGAGCGCCGCCATTTTCTCAAGACCGTCGAGGCCTGGCATGACGAGGTTGTGCGTCTTTTCGCCGTACCAGCCGTACTTTTCGTAGAGGGATCGCAGCGCGTCAAAGAGCGTCATGCCCTGCGCGTGGTACCATGCCGCCATCTCGGTGAGGAGCAGGGAGGCGGTGACGGCGTCCTTGTCGCGGACGTAGTGGCCGATCATGTAGCCGTAGCTCTCCTCATAGGAGAAGATAACGGTGTTTTTGCCCGCGCTCTCCAGCTCGTTCATCTTCTCCGCCATGAACTTGAAGCCGGTGAAGGTGTCGTAGCAGTCGAGACCGTTGGCCTCGGCGACGGCGCGCGCCATTTCGGTCGTCACGATGGTCTTGAGCGCGGCGGGCTTTTCGGGGAGCTTTCCGGCGCGCTTCATCGCGCCGATGAGGTAGTCGAGCAGGAGAACGCCCGTCTGGTTGCCGGTGACGGGCTCGAACTCACCCGACTTGTTGCGTACCATGATGCCCACGCGGTCGCTGTCGGGATCGGTGCCGAGGATGAAGTCAACGTTCTTTTCCCTGGCGAGGTCGATCGCGAGGTAGAAGCCCTCAGGGTTTTCGGGGTTGGGGGAGACGACGGTGGGGAAATCGCCGTCAATGACCATCTGCTTCGGCTCGCAGTAGAGGTGCTTGATGCCGAGCCTTGTGAGCGCCTCGGGCACCAGCTTGTAGCCGCAGCCGTGGAACGGCGTGTAGACGAGACCGAAGTCGTCCGCGACCTTTTTCACGGTCTCATAGTCGTTGACCATGCCCATGACGTTCGCCATGAAGCGGCGGTCGCAGTCCTCGCCGAGCAGCTCGATCCTGCCCTCGGCCAAAGCCTGCTCGTAGTCCATCGACTGAACACCCGTGAAAATGTCGATCCGCGTCAGCTCGTCGGCAATGGCCGCAGCGTGCTGCGGCGGCAGCTGTGCGCCGTCGGACCAGTAGACCTTGTAGCCGTTGTACTCCTTGGGGTTGTGGCTGGCGGTGACGTTCACGCCCGCCTGACAGCCGTACTCGCGCACGGCGAAGGAAAGCTCGGGCGTGGGGCGCAGGGACTCAAAGAGCCGCACATGGATGCCGTTGGCTGCCATGACGCAGGCGGTCTCGCGGGCAAATTCGGCGGAGTGGTTGCGGCAGTCCATGCACACGGCGACGCCCTTTTTCATCGCCTCCTCGCCTTCGGCGCGGATGACGTTGGCAAAGCCCTGCGTCGCCCAGCGGATGACGTGGCGGTTCATGTTGTGCAGGCCCGTGTACATCGTGCCGCGCAGGCCTGCGGTGCCGAACTCGAGCGGGCCGTAGAAGCGGGCCTTGATCTCCTTGTCGTTGCCCTCGAGCGCTTTAAGCTCGGTGCGCTCGTCCTCGCTCAGCGCGGGGGAGGCGAGCCACTTTTCATATTCCTTGCGATAATCCATTATGATTCCTCCTCATTCCGGGTTGATTCCTCCACGGGCGCGAGAAGATTCTTCGCGTCCTCGAGCATACTTTCGGGTACATACAGCCCCACGCCGCCGCTCGGCGTGCCGAACAGGACCTTGCCGAGCGTGCCGTCCTTGTCGTCGTACTTTTTCATCACGGGGATGCCGTAGGCGCGCAGCATTTCAACGGTCATGCCCGCGGCGTTGTCCTCCTCGGTCGAGTCGGCGAGGAACGCGGGCTTTTCGGGCGTGCCGTCCGGCCCCTTGGGCCAGCGGTCGGCGAGGTCGTGCTTTTCACGGCCCCAGCTCAGCTTGGGAAAGGACATGGTGCTTCCTCCTTACTTATGATAGCGCGTGCCGGCGTCGATCTGGTACGCGCGGTAGAGCTGCTCGAGCAGCATCACCCGCGCCAGATGGTGCGGGAAGGTCATGGGCGACATGGAAAGGCGCAGGTCGGCGCGCTGCTTCACGTGCGGGTGCAGGCCGAAGCTGCCGCCGATGAGAAAGGTCAGCTGCGAAGCGCCCGCGGAGGCGAGCTGCGCCAGCTTTTTCGAGAGGGCTTCGCTGCTCAGCTCCGTGCCCTCGATGCACAGGGCGATAACCGCGCCGCCCTTGGGGAGCTTTTCCTCGATGAGCGCGGCCTCCCTGGCGAGCGCCTGCTCGATCTCGGCGGGGGCGGGCGACTCGGGGAGCTTCTGCTCCGGCAGCTCCACGATCTCCAGCTTGCAGTGGCGCTGGAGACGTTTTTGATACTCCGCGACGGCTGCCGCGTAGAACGCCTCCTTCAGTTTGCCGACGCAAAGGACGGTGACCTTCTGCATAGATGTACCTCGCTCATGGTGTCGCGCGGCGCGACGCCGAGCCGCACGGAAAGTCCCGCGGACTGCAGCGCGCGGGCGACGGCGTACTCCGCCAGCTCGGGCGTGTTGTTCCCCTTGGAAAGGTGCGCGAGCAGGATGTCGCGCGTGCCGCTCTGCACGGCGAGCCGCGCAAATTCCGCCGCCGCGTCGTTGGACAGATGCCCCTCGTCGCCGAGGATGCGGCGCTTGAGGAAATAGGGGTAGGGACCGTATTGCAGCGTTTCCACGTCGTGATTGGCTTCGAGCAGGAGCGTATCCACGCCCGCGAGCGCTTCACGCGCCGCGCCGGTGACGAAGCCGGTGTCAGTCAGGATGCCGAGCGAGCCGTCGGCGGCGTCGACGCGGTAGCCGACGGGATCCACGGCGTCGTGCGAGGTGGAGAACGAGCGCACGGTGCAGCCTGCGAATTCAAGCGTGTCGCCTGCGGTGAAGGCGACGACGGGACAGGTGAGGATATGGGATACGCCGCGCGTGACATAGACCGGGGCAGCGCTTTTTTTGCTGAGTGTGGCGAGGCCGCCGACGTGGTCGGCGTGCTCGTGCGTGATGAATACGGCGGTCAGGTCGCCGAGCGTCCGCCCCAGCGCGCGGAGAGACTGCTCGATGCGGCGGCAGGAGATGCCCGCGTCGATGAGCAGCAGCGTGTCGCCCGCGCACACGAGCGAGCAGTTGCCGCTCGAGCCGCTGGCAAGCGTGTAAAATTCCATGGAAAACGGTCCTTTATCTGATCTACTCCCAAGAATACCACAGCGCAGGGGAATAGTCAAAAGAAAAAATCGTGCAACTTGCACATATCCTGTGCAAAGATTCCACAAATTTTTTACATATTATTTCTTAACAACTTCTTTACAACAGCATCGTTTTTCGGTATACTAAAAATAACAAAACGGAATGAGCTGTTGACTAAATTTTGGAAAGGGGGCGGGGCCGTTATGATGGAACCACAGGATAAGTACCGGGAAGTCGAATCCGCGCTGGAGAAATTCTGGGGCGAAGAGGATCTGCTGGTCGGCAAAGGAAAGAGTACGCCTGCGCAGATCGCGCTGCGTTTCCGCAATGTGATGGTCCTGCTGGCGGCGATATTGTTCCTGCTGTCCTTTGCCTCCAACCGCTACCCGATCCTCCGCGCGGTGGGCTATCTCTTCGGCGCCATCGCCTACATTTGCGAGATCATGGTGTTGACGGACTGCTTCAAGGTCAAGATCCCGCACAACGAGCTGTTCATGCCCTACTGCTTCGGCCCGCTCTACCTCATCATGGGCGTGGGCTATCTGGTGGGCTGAGACGATCTGCCGACAAAAAAGCACCGACGAAGGTCGGTGCTTTTCCTTTTATAGTTCAGCCGATCTGGCGGATGGGCGGCTCGTCGTTTTCCTCCACGCAGTCGATCCTCGCGCCGAGGGCGCGGAGCTTGCCGATGATGTCCTCATACCCGCGCTCGATATACTGCACGTTCGTGATCTCGCTCACGCCGTCCGCGGCAAGCGCGGCGATGAGCATAGCGGCTCCCGCGCGCAGATCGTAGGCCTGAATGTTGGCGGGGGTGAGCCTTTCCACGCCCTCGACGATGGCGGTGCGGCCCTCGACGCGGATCTGCGCGCCCATGCGCGTGAGCTCGCCGACGTAGCGGTAGCGGCTGTCCCACACGCCCTCGGTGACGGTGCTGGTGCCGCTCGCCAGCGCGAGCACGGTGGTGATCTGCGGCTGCATATCCGTCGGGAAGCCGGGGTAGGGCAGCGTTTTGACGTTGGCGTGGCGCAGCTCGCCGCTGCGGCGGACGATCAGATCGTCGTCCTGCTCCTCGACCTCCACGCCCATCTCCTGCAGCTTTGCGGTGATGCAGTCCATGTGCTTGGGGATGATGCCGCGCACGCGGATCTGTCCGCCCGTGGCGGCAACGGCCGCCATGTAGGTGCCCGCCTCGATCTGGTCGGGGATGATGGCGTAGGCGCCTCCGTGCAGGCGCTCCACGCCCGCGACGCGGATGGTGTCGGTGCCGGCGCCCTTGATGTCCGCGCCCATGGAGTTGAAGAAGTTGGCAAGGTCGACGATATGCGGCTCCTTGGCAGCGTTTTCGATGACGGTGGTGCCGTCGGCGAGCGCCGCGGCCATCATGATGTTCATCGTCGCACCGACGGAGACCACGTCGAGGTAGATGTTCGCGCCCCTCATGCGCCCGCCCTCGGCGGCGGCGCAGATGTAGTCGCCCTCGCGCACCTCGGCGCCCATGGCGGCGAAGCCCTTGACATGCTGGTCGATGGGGCGCACGCCGCCGAAGTTGCAGCCGCCGGGCATCGAGACCTCGGCCTCGCCAAAGCGGCCGAGCAGCGCGCCGATGAGGTAGTAGGAGGCGCGGATCTTGTGCGCCAGCTCCTGCGGGGCGCGGGTAGTGACGATGTGGCGGCAGTCAAGCTCCACGTCGCTGCGGTTGAGCATGCGGACCTTCGCACCGAGCTGCTCCAGGATCTTCAGCAGCACGGTCACGTCGCTGATCTGGGGGATATTCTCGATGCGGCACACGCCGTCCACCAGAAGGGCGGCGGGCAGGATAGCAACAGCGGCGTTTTTCGCGCCGCTGATATGGACTTCGCCGAAGAGCGGAGAGCCGCCCTGAACGATATACTTGGTCATGAGGACACCTCATTGCTTCAATATTTCACAGGAAGAAAAGCGGCCGTGCGGCGCGGGCGCGATGCGCTCCGGATGCCATACGCCGATAGTATTCACATAATACAGCTACAGTATACCAGAAAATCCGGAAAAAGCAATCCCTTTTCTTTTTGATTTATCTTGCAGAACAAACGCATTTTTATGCCGAAACGCGGGAGACCTCGCCGGAAACGATGTTGACATAATAACTGTAAACGTCGGTGTCCACGCGCAGCACGGGCACGAGCTGGAGCGGCGCGGAGGTCGTGATCTGCACCAGGTAGCCTGCGGAGAGCCAGGTGATTCCGGTGCACACCGCGCCGGAGGCGTTGCGGTAGTCGAGAAAGCGCACCAGCGCGGTCACGGCGTCGAGCGCCGTTTCGCCGCTCTCGCTCGTGTCGATGGGCGGGAGAAAGGTGCCGGTGACCGTGGTGAGGGTGCTGCCGGAGAAGGTGAAGATGAGCGAGGCGTTGCAGACCTCCAGCTCGCCGACAAAGCGCGAGGCGGTGACGACCGTGCGCGCGCCGTCGCTGAGGACATCAAAGGTGCGGTAGCCGAGGGGGACGCAGAGGTCGGCGCAGAATTCCGCGGGATCGTCCACCGCGCGGCTGACGGCGGCCTCCAGCGCGCCGCCGGAGCGGATGAGGCAGGAGCCGCTGTTGAGTCCGTCGGAGCTGTAGTAGCGGTAGATGCCGCCGCCGGAGTCGATGGAGGTGACGGAGCCGATGATGCCCTCGGCGAGGGCCTGCTCGGCAGCCAGATCGCGCGCGGGCTGAACGCTCAGCACCGTGTCGGGCAGACCGTCGAGCAGCGCGCTGTCGAAGGCGATGCCGTCGGCGTTAAGGAGCGCGGTGAGCTGCGCGACGGAGCGCTCGTGCGCGGCGTTCTCCTCCGCGCGGCGGGAGAAGAGGAGGACGAGCAGAAAGGCGTTGGCGAGCAGCAGAATGAGAATAACGATGTTTTTGAGCCGTGCGGTGTTCATGGGCGTCCTCCTTTCCGAAAGAGATCAGTCAGCGATCCAGCTCGCGCCGACGCTTTCGCCGTAGGAATCGATGTAGGCGACGGTCAGCTCACAGCCGGGATAGCGCTGCGCGATGGCGCGCGAGAGCGCGAGCGGCAGCAGCAGGGAATCACGCTCGGTGAGCGTGTAGCGCCGCAGGCGCAGGGAGAAGGCGGTGATGCTCTGCCCCTCGATGCGGACCTCGGCAGCGTGGGAGCCGTCGGCAAAGCGGATGGGCGTGCCGCCGGCCATATAGTCGAAGAAAACAGTCGCGCCGTCGTCGTCGGACGCGATGCCGCTGAGGAAAAGCGCGGCATCACCGATGCGGCCCTGCGTGAGCGCGCCGATCAGACCGCGTGCGGCGGCACAGAGCTCGGCGCGGGAGATGTGCGCGGCGTCCGCCGCGGCGACGGCAAAGAGGGAGCCGTCCTCCGCCGCTCCGCCGCTGTAGGAGAGCATACCGTCCGAATGAAGGTAGAGCTTGCGCTGGCCCTCGATGACGACCTCCGTGCCGGAGGATTCGACGTAGCGGTCCTTCGTGTGGGGGTTGAATTCGGCGCGGCGCAGCAGCTCCTCCGAGGGATAGTCGCTCAGGGCGTTCGCGGCGGAAAGCTCACGGCGCGCGCTCACGCTGTCGAATACGAGCGTGTAGGGCGAAAGAGAGGCGTATCCCTCGCCGAGCGAGCGGGCAAAGTCGGCGTTGCCGCCGTCCTGCGATTCAAGGTAATCCTTGACTGACGCGGCGCTCACCGCGGTCGAAAAGCGGTAGACGCCCTGCTTCGTGTCCTGCAGGTACAGCGTGGCGGTTTCGCGCGATCTTGCTTTGTCGACGCGGTAGAAGCGCTCGAAAATGCGGCTGCGGTCGGCCTTCGGGATGCCGATGCCGTCGTCCGCGACCTCCATCCAGACCGTTTCGCCCTCGCTGCCGGCGGTGACGCGGATGTGGCCGCCGTCGGGCGTGTACTTGACGGCGTTGCCGAGCACGTTGAGCATGACCTGCTCGATGCGGCCGCGATCGCCCATGATGAGCGGGAGATTTTCGGTATAGTCGTGCGTGAGCTCGTGCTTGTGGCGGCGGGCCTCAAGCTCCGTCGAGCGGAGCACGGAGTCGATGGCGGCGGAGAAGGGGAAACGCGCCATGTTCATCTCGCTGCGTCCGGAGTCAAGGCGCGAGAGCGTCAGAAGGTCCTGCACGATGTGGGTCATGCGGTCGGTCTCGCTGATGACGACATCGAGGAAGTCGTTTTCCGTCTCGCGGCTCAAGTCGTCGCCCGCCTCGCGGATGGTCTCGGCATAGGAGCGGACATTCGTGAGCGGGGTGCGCAGCTCGTGGGAGACATTGGCGACAAACTCCTTGCGGCGCTCCTCGGTCTTGCGCTGCTCGGTCACATCGTGCAGCACGATGAGAACGCCGCCGCTCTCCTCATCGGAAAATGGAGCAAAGTAAAGCTCCACGCTGCGCTCGCCGATAGTGAGTTCGCCCTCAACATAGTCGCTGCGCTGCATAGTGATGACATGGGAAAACGGGCAGATGGACTCAAACAGCTCGCTGTAAACGCATTCGTCCGCCGTGCGGCCTAAGAGCTCGCTCGCGGCGGGGTTGCAGTGGATGAGCGCGCCGTCGCGGTCGTAGGCGACCACGCCGTCGGTCATGTGGAGAAAGAGCGTGTCGAGCTTGTTGCGCTCGTCCTCCACCGCCTCGAGCGTGGAGTGGAGCACGGACGCCATGTCGTTGAATGTGGTGGTCAGAACGCCGATCTCGTCCGTCGATTCGACAGCAAGCGTTTCGTCGAAGTCGCCGGTCGCGATGCGCTCGGCGCCCTCGGTCAGTTTTTCAATGGGGTCGATCATGGTCTTGGCGAGCAGGAACGACAAAAGCACCGAGACGAGAAGACCGACGAGCAGTGCTTGCAGAATGATGAACAGCAGCTCAGAGTTCAGCGACGAGACCGTGGTGCGACTGTCGCGGATGTAGATGATAAAGCTGTTGTCGCCGCCGGAGATGGGGATGGCAACGTCCATGTAGCCTGCCGCGAGGTCGCTGTGGTCGCCGACCTCGCCGTTGCGCGCGGTGAGGATATTTTCCGTCTGCTCAAGCAGCTGGCCGTCCTCGTTGCTCGAAGCAAGCACTTCGCCGCTGCGGCCGTCGAGAACATAGTAGTTGCGGTTGCGCGAGTCAATGCTCAGTGTGCCGGAGTAGGCCTCGAGCATCGTTTGCAGGCGCACGGCGCCGTCCTCCTGCGCTGCCTCTTCGCGCAGTGAGCTCACGAACGTGGCGTTGGACTCGCCGAACACTTCGCTCATCTGCTCGTAAAAATCGTCAATATAGAAGTTCGTGACGCTGGTCATCAAAAACGCGCCCACCACCGCCATCAGCGAGGTGACGAGCAGCAGCATGATCATCACGAGCTTCATATGCAGGCTGCGGAACATAGCAGGAGACTCCTTTCCCGGAAAAGTGCGCGCAACTTACGCCTGCGCGGAGAAATAATAGCCCACGCCGCGGCGCGTGAGGATGTAGGCCGGCGCGGCGGGGTTGTCCTCGATCTTCTCGCGCAGGCGGCGGACGGTGACGTCCACCGTGCGCACATCGTCGCCGACGTAGCCGTAGTTCCATACCTGCTCCATCAGATCCACACGGGAAAAGACCTTGTCGGGGTGGCTGGCGAGGAACGTCAAAAGCTCATACTCGCGCTGCGTGAGGTCGATGGGCACGCCGTTTTTGCGCACCTGAAAGCTGTCGGTGTTGATGGTGATGCCGCCGCCGGCGCTCATGGCGTTGTCCTCCGCCGCGGGAGCGGAGAGCATCGTTGTGCGGCGGATGTTCGCCTTGACGCGCGCGAGCAGCTCGCGCATGGAAAAGGGCTTGGTGATGTAGTCGTCCGCGCCGATCTCCAGGCCGAGGATCTTGTCCTCCTCCTCCTCGCGGGCGGTGAGAATGATGACAGGCACATTGTCACCCTCGGCGCGCAGGGCGCGGCAGACGTCAAAGCCCATCATCTTCGGCATCATCACGTCGAGCAGGATGAGGTCGGGCTTCTTCTCGCGCGCGAGCGCAAGGCCCGCCTCGCCGTCGTAGGCCTCGAGCGTGTCGTAGCCCGCGCGCTGGAGGTTGAAGCGGATGATGTCCACGATGTTCATTCTCGTCCTCGACAATGAGGACGGTTTTTTTCGGCTCCATGCTCATTTCTCCTCCTTTTTGCGTCCTGGGCGTCTCTTTTTGCACGCCCGCGACCGTCTTGCCGTCGCGGAGCTCGCCGGAGAGGCAGCGGTCGAGCAGCGCATCGAAGGGGACGCGCTCGAAGTTGATGAACTCGTCCTCATCCGGGTGCTGGGAGCCGAAGGTCAGGCCCGTGGCCATGTAAAGGTGCAGTACCTCCGTGAACTCCGTCCTCGTCAGCTCGCGCCCGTTTTGCTCACCGAAGGCGGCAGACCCTCCCCAAGCTCGAGGTGCCGGCGGGGACCTCGCTCTGGAACGCATAGCGGTACTGCTTCACGGTCAGCACGTTGTCGTTCTCGTCGATGGCGACGACGGCGACGCCGCCGGGATGGTCGATCACCTCGCGCGTGGTGAGATGGCCGTTGGGCAGCCGCACGGTGTCCACGCGCAGGTCGACGATGCGCCCGTGGAAAATTTCCTGACGGCTGACAAAGGTTTCTTTTAATTCCATGGATATCACTCCTTAATCCTCATGAAGCACCAGATAGTCGGTGCTAAACAGCGCTTACTCCACTTTGCAGCAGGGCTTCGGCCGTTTCTCTGTCGTTTACTGTATGGACATAGCAGCGCACGCCGCTGTTCTCCGCGGTGACGGCGTTACAGCCAGAGGTCACGCCTTCGATGCCGTTTTCCCGGCAGAAGGTCGATGGCGACCCGGTGCCGGAAGCCCTCGGCGTAGAACGTATAGATGTTCTGCCGTTGATCGACAGGGAACATCAGCGGGCTATAGACCTGAATGACCATACGGTCAAAGATATGCAGAATTTTTCCGCGTCGTTCAGATGGCGTCTCGCGGTCACGATCTGGCGTCCGTCGATACAGATATCCGGATACTCCTCCATCAGGAGCAGCAGGTCGCGGAAGCTCATGGGCGTGTACCTTTCCAGGAGGGGCGCGGCGAGAAACGCATCGCGCGTGGGGATCGATACTAAAATCCCCTCCTGCCAGCCGCCGGCGGCCGGGACGACCTGCCCGTCGCTCGTCATAAATTAAAGTGGATGGGCGGCAATACGGAGGTCCCGAATGGCGAGCCCGTTTTGCGGGAGAGGCCATTCCTCCGTTCAGCGCCCGCGGGCCGGGCCTTCTCTTCGGTGACCGGCGGAGCGGCCGGGGCTGTCAGCACGGAAAGGCAGGCAAAGCTTATCAGAAGCAGCGTCAGCGCACGCATCATGGAAACGCAAACGCGGATATGGACAAAATCGCCGATGACGGATCAAAAAAACAGGTAAAAACCACCTTAAAACCATCGCGGCGCAGAACCGCAAGGCGTTCCACGACTATTTTGTCGAAGACCGCTACGAGGCGGGCATCGAGCTCAAGGGCACGGAGGTCAAGTCCATCCGCGCCGGCACGCTCAACCTGAAAGACAGCTATGTCATCGTCAAAAACGGCGAGGCGAACGTGCTGTCGATGCACATTTCGCCCTACGACAAGGGCAATATCTTCAACCATGACCCCGACCGGCCCAAAAAGCTTCTTCTGCACAAGCGCGAGATAGGCAAGCTCTATTCGCTCGTCAAGCAGGACGGCTACGCGCTGATCCCGCTGAGCGTTTACTTCAAGGACGCGCGCGTGAAGGTCGAAGTCGGTGTGTGCAAGGGTAAGAAAAACTACGACAAGCGCGAGGACGCCGCCAAGCGTGACGCCAAGCGCGAGATCGACCGCGCGATGAAAGCGCGGAGATAAGGAGAGAAATTATGGCAAATCCGATCGTGACCATCGAAATGGAGAGCGGCGCGGTGATGACCGGCGAGCTCTATCCCGAGCTGGCCCCTAACACCGTCAACAACTTCATCGAGCTGGCAAACTCCGGCTTTTACGACGGCCTTATTTTCCACCGCGTCATCCCCGGCTTCATGATCCAGGGCGGCGACCCGGACGGCAACGGCACAGGCGGCCCCGGCTACGAGATCAAGGGCGAATTTTCCGCCAACGGCTTCAAGAACGACCTCAAGCACACGCTGGGCGTTCTCTCGATGGCGCGCACGATGATCCCCGACAGCGCCGGCAGCCAGTTCTTCATCATGGTCGCGGACGCGCCGCACCTCGACGGGCAGTATGCCGCGTTCGGCAAGATCACCGAGAACGCGCAGGCCGCTGTGGACATCTCCCGCGTGAACCGCAACATGTACAACGACATGCCGAAAAAGCCACAGGTCATCAAGACCATCCGCGTGGATACGCAGGGCGTTGACTATCCCGAGCCGGAGAAGATGTAATTTCGTTTCCTTTTGCTTTCGCATACCTGACGGGTTTCCCGTATTCGCGGCGCACTTGTCGTGCGCCGCTCACACGGGGGCGTACCGGTTTCGACGGGGGTGTGGAGGCAGGATAAGCGGGCGGAGGCGCCTGGCCTCCATAAAACGGGTAACTTATAAATTAAAGAACAACAACGAAGTTGCTCTCGCTGCCTAAGTAGGCGGCCGTCTGAACCGGAGAGGCCACGGACCGGGGAAGGCGTCGTAAACGTGGCGTCCGTGAGGCGGGAAAGAGTTGACCTGCCCACGCATCATGACTCTACCAAAGCGTAAGGTCCGTCAGGTGTCCTTGCGCGAAAATTTCCACGATTCCTTCCAGACGTTTGACCTTTGCTTCCAGCATCCGAAAATTTTTGCGAGTAAACTCTAACATACCCGGCTCAATCTGTGCGGACTTGATCCAAGCATAGAGAGTACTTCTGGAGATACCAGTGTCAGCGGCAATCGTCGCTACGGATTCTCCACCGACTAAAAAGCGTTCAACTGCTGCGAATTTTTCAGATTCCGAATAGTTTCTGCTTTTCATCCTTATCATTCCCTCCTAATGGTGTAGTTAAAATGTAGATATTTAACTCCATTATAAAGGATTAGATAATGTAGGGTTATTGGGCAGATATTATCCGTCCTACTCTTGCAAATAGCGGCTTTTTTTGCTAATATATAGAAGGAAATACTTATTACACAGATGACTGATAAAATAGTTGATCGTATCGCAAACTATTAAAGCAAAATATCCGAATTGAAGCCACCTGACAAAAAAATGGAATCCCGCAAACCGTTGAGTTTGCGGGATTCCTTTTGTTTTCAGGCGTTTTGCGGATTTTTCACCATGCGCAAATATGTGCGCTACGCGCATATTCGCGCTTTCGGCGTCAGATTTAAGACGACATTTTACATACGAATTTGCAGATGTCAGCCCTTGTCCTTGACAATGCCACAGTAGTAGGCGGACATCTTGGGCTTGGGCCCCAGTCCGCCCGGCATCCATACGGATACGCCATGAAAAAATAAGGCCATCTGCCTTTGGCAGATGGCCTTATTTTTGGGCCCTGCTTTACTCGATGGCGTGCAGGAAGTCCTCCCAGGCGTTGTCCACGGCGTTACCCATGTGCTGCATGGTGCGGCCCACGCAGGTCTTCATGGACCTTTGCCGGGGTGAGACGGCCATGCCCACCGCTGCGCCGAGCACCATGCCGGCGCCGATACCGCACCAGAACGCGGTATTTTCCATTTCACTCACACTCCTTTTCGCACAGCGACAGTATGCCCCGTGCGCGGCAAAAAAGTCGGAAAGCGCATTGCTAAAATCCGCCATTGCCGTTATAATATTCTTAAAATCAGACAAAAAGCGAGGAAGTCTCATGACCACCATCTATTTGATCCGCCACGCCGAGGCGGACGGCAATCTCTACCGCCGCGCGCACGGCTGGTACGACAGCGTGATCACCGATCGCGGCTACCGCCAGATCGCCGCGCTTGCAAAGCGCTTTGCCTCAACACGTTTTGACGCGGTGTATTCGAGCGACCGCCGCCGCACGATGACGACGGCGCTTTCCGTTTACAAAACGCACGGCCTGCCGCTCGTGACCACGCCGCGCGTGCGTGAGATCGGCATCGGCGTGTGGGAGGATCATCCGTGGGCGGAGCTGGAGCGCACGGACGGCGAACAGCTGGAGCGCTTCAATACGGACGCCGCGCACTGGCACGTTGCGGGCGGCGAGCATCTGCCCGACGTGCGCGAGCGCATGATCGGCGCGCTGCGCGAGATCGCCGAGGCGCACCCGAACGGAACGGCCGCCGTTTTTTCACACGGCATGGCCATCCGACTGACGGTCGGCACGCTGCAGGGACTTTCGCTTCACGAGATCGACGGCACGGGCCACGCGGAGAACACCGCGGTGAGCCGCCTCGAATACGAGGACGGCGCGTTCCGCGTGGCGTACCGCGACGACGCGAGCCATCTGGAGAACGGGCTGCAGACGCTCAAGCGGCAGGCGTGGCTGAAGAACGCGCGCGGCTTCGAGGGCGGCATCTACTATGTGCCCTCCGGTGCAGAGGGACATTTTGACGTATGCCGCGCGGGCGAGACCGTCGGCGCGGTGAGCGTGGACAAGTGCGAGAACGGCCTCGCGGTCATCGGCGAATTCTGGCTGGAGAACGATGTGCAGGGGCTTGGCTTCGGGCAGCAGCTCGTTGGGCAGGCGCTTTCCTACGCCCGCGCGCACGGGTGCGAGCGGCTTTCGACCGGACGCATCGCCAAGAGCAACGCGCTCGGCCTGCGCCGCGCGCGGGAATGGGGCTTTACGCAGACCGGCGAGGGGGCGGACTGGCTCGAATTTCAGAAGAATTTTGAATACGATGAGGAATCCTGCTGGAAAAAATTGCAGGAAGTGATCGAAAAAGAGAAATAAAAAGGAAGGAGGAGAAAAGATGAACTGTCCATACTGCGGCGGCGCGCTGGAAAAGGGGACGCTTCACAGCCGAGGGGGCGAGTATTTTCTGCCGGACGGCGCAAAGCTCCCGGCGTGGTTCACGCGCGAGAGCATGGAAAAGGTCGGCGCGGTCGGGCTGGCGTGGAACCCGGCTCTGACGCGGCGGGAATGGCCGGAGGCATACTGCTGCCGCCCGTGCCGCAGGCTCATTGTTCCCTTTCCGGAGGAAGAATAAAACGGGAAAAGCCCCCGCCTTGCAGAAGGCGGGAGCTTTTCGTTTGCCGAGGAAGCCATGCACCGCATGGCTTCCTTTTTGCTCTCAGAACGAAACGACCTCCTGCGCGGGCTTGGCGCAGGTGGTGATCTTGTCCACATACAGCACGGGGCCTTCGCCCTGATACGCTTCGATATACTCCTTGCGGACGGTGGCGGTGACCTCCACCCAGTCGCGGTTCTTGTACGCCTTGAGGTCCTTGCCCTTGGCGACTACGCCGACGAACTGGATGTCGTTTTCGCAGCAGGTCATCACGAAGCGGCCCGGGCAGTGGACGCCGGGGAACTTCTTGGAGTGACACATGAGGAGCTTCATGTGAACACGCTTGCCATCCCAGCGGTCGAGGTGGTCCATTACGTCTACATACCACACGCCGTAATCGTCGTCGGGAATGTCGATGAGGTCGGGCGTCATATCGAACGGGCACTCGTTGCCGGTGAGGTAATCCTCGCTGTTGCCGTCGTTGTCCTCCAGATAGATGTCCGCGCGGCGGTTGACCATGCGGAGATTGCGGGCGCGAAGCGCCTCCTTCAGCTCGGGCGTGCAGCGGTTGAAGACCAGCATATCCGCGTTGGTGATCTTCTCCATCATGAGCTGGCCCATGTTCTTCACGAACAGCTCGAACGTCGGCGCCTGCACGAAGGTCATGATCTGGTAGAGCACCCAGTTGGCGGGCAGCACGTCGCGGTAGAGCTTTTCCATCCGCCACATACCGTTGTACTCGATGAGCACCTGTTTGGGACGGTACTTCTTCTCCAGCTCGCGGCAGAAGTCGGCGGTCAGCTCGTCCTCGTCGTCCACGGTGACGACGGTGACGTTGTCAAGCGCCTTTTTCTCGTACTCCTCCTCGCCCTCCTCGCAGCAGAGCAGGAGGGTCTTATCCTCGCGGGCGAAGCCGTCCTCCAAGATGCCATTGATAAAATTGGTCTTGCCGGCGTCGAGAAAGCCGGCGACCAGATAGACAGGAATATCCATGAATGTCCTTCCTTACAGACCGAAAAGCTCGGCGAGCTTGTCTTCCTTGAGCTCCGCGCCGATGACGCACAGGCGGCCCGTGTAGTCGGGATGGCCCGCGCGGACCTCGTGTTCCTCGGGAACGTAGTCAAATTCGAGCCAGCCGCCCTCGCCGTTCACGATGCCCTTGGCACGCAGAATGTGACCGTAGTCGCCGCTGTCGAGCTTCGCGAGGATGTCGTCAAGCGCTGCCTTGGAGTAGAGCTTGGGCGTTTCCTTGCCCCAGGAGGAGAACACGTCGTCGGCGTGGTGATGATGGTGATGGCACTCGCACGCGGGATCGTCGCACTCCTCGCCGTCGTGATGATGGTGATGGTGCTCGTGGTCGTCGTGGTCATGCTCGTGATGATGCTCATGCTCGTCGTGGTCATCATCCTCGTCGTGGTCGTGATGATGCTCGTGCTCATGGTCGTGCTCGTCATGCTCATCATGGTCATGGTGATGCTCATGCTCGTGCTCGGCCTCCTCAAGCTCGTGCTCGCGGCGCATCTTCTCGAGCAGCTCGTCGCTGAGCGACACCTTCTCGATGGCGGAGAGGATGGTCTTGCCGTCCAGCTCGTCCCACGGAGTCGTAAGGATGGCGGCGTCGGGGTTCTTCTCGCGCAGCATCGCGGCGGCGGCCTCTAACTTCTCCTGCGAGAGCTTCTGCGTGCGGGAGAGGATGATGGTGCCGGCGGCCTCGATCTGGTTGTTGTAGAACTCGCCGAAGTTCTTCATATAGACCTTGACCTTGCTGGCGTCGGCGACGGTGACGTAGCTGTTGAGCTTCAGCTCCGGGCACTCGTCCACGGTGCGCTCGACCGCCACGATGACGTCGGAGAGCTTGCCCACGCCGCTCGGCTCGATGAGGATGCGGTCGGGGTGGAACTGCTCCACGACCTCGCGCAGCGCCTTGTTGAAATCGCCCACGAGCGAGCAGCAGATGCAGCCGGCGGACATCTCGGAGATCTCGATGCCGGACTCCTTGAGGAAGCCGCCGTCGATGTTGATCTCACCGAATTCGTTTTCGATCAGCACGAGCTTTTCGCCCGCGTAGGCTTCGGCAATGAGCTTTTTGATGAGCGTCGTTTTGCCGGCGCCGAGAAAACCGGAGAAAATGTCAATTTTTGTCATGGTGGGATACGCTTCCTTTTTCTTGATTTTACTGAATTGCTATTATATGCCCGAGTTGTGAACGATTCAAGTCCCTCGCGGGCAAAAAGCTCATTTTTTGCGCAAAAAATGAGCGATGCTACAGCTGCGGAACCTCGAGGCGGTGCGGCAGCATCACGCGGCCGAAGCAGGCAAGGCTGCGCGTGCCGGTGGAGGTGAGCACGACGTCCGCGTCGGCGCGGGCGCGGTTGAGGGAGAAAAGGTAGGTCATGCCCAGCGCATCGCGGTGGTACTGCTTGCAGAGCATTGCGCCGTCCACGCAGAAGATGCCTACGTCGCCGTCTGCGAGCGGGTCGCGGTTGACGTAGACCACGCTCTCGTCGTGAATGTACGGCTCCATGGAGTCGCCCTGAATGCGCACGGCGAAGTCCGCGCCGCGCGGCACGCTCTCGTCCGCGGGGATATAGGTAAAGTCCTCGTCGAGCACCGGCGCGGCATAGCCCGCGGCGGCGGGGGAATTGTAGAGCGGGATCAGGCGCGGCTCGCGCTTGCCGCCGCGCTCCTCTGTCAGCTCGTCGCGGTAGTCGCACAGCGCGTCGGTCACGCTGCGCACGGTGCTGCGCCCGATGGGAGAGAGCGAGCGGTATTTTTCCAGCAGCGTGCGCTCAGCCCCGGAGAGATCGAAGCCGCCGCTGCGGTAGCTGCCGCAGAAGAGCTGGTTGGGGTCAGTGCGCAGCGCGTCGAACAACCGCAGCAGCACGTCCTCCTTGGGGAAGCTGACGCCGGTCTCATAGTTGCCGACGGCGCTGGCGGAAACGCCGAGCTGCTCGGCCAGCGCCGCGCGCGTCAGGCCGCAGGCCTCGCGGCGCGCCTTGAGTTGATCGCGGAAGCTCATGGAAAGCACCTCCTATAAAGGGTTCGAGCAATTTCGACACCATCATAACGCAAAAGCTTGGTTCTGTCAAACATTTTAACAAGAAACTTGTAAATTTATTCTTGACATAACAAGGTTCTTGTGATATGGTAAGGATGCTCACAAGAAACCTGGCAAAACAAGGCGGCGATTTCCATTAGCTTGTGATCGAGATGCTTTTCGGTATGCTGTTCGGCGGGAAAGGATGGATGCGGAAAACCGTCGGAGGCTTCGGCAGGGAAGGTGGATCCGCCCGCCTTTCAAAAAGAAAAATCGTCACGCCATAAGGCGTAACGATTTTCTTGGTGGGGGAAGGTGGATTCGAACCACCGAAGTCACTGACAACAGATTTACAGTCTGCCCCCTTTGGCCACTCGGGAATTCCCCCATATTCACTTGTGCGCTGAAGCGGAAGCTTGGAGCTGGTAGACGGACTCGAACCCCCGACCTGCTGATTACAAATCAGCTGCTCTACCAACTGAGCTATACCAGCATTTCAGCAACAGAATGGATTCTAGCAGATGCCGCGCCGTTTGTCAAGCCTAAATTTTTCATTTTTTGGGAGGAAGGGCTTTTGCACTTTAAAATCTGTTCGCCTGCGGAAAAACGCAGGCCCTACGGCCGTCCCTGCGGCCGATGCTCGCTGTGTGGGTGCGAGCTGCTGCGCGGGGAGCGCGGCTGGTATCTCAACGGGCAGAGCGTCTGCGCGGATTGCTTTCCGGCCTTCGCTCGCGCGGAGCTTGCGCCCTGTGAGACCGTGTTCGGAATGGAGGGGGAAGCGTGACACTATATCAGATATCCTTTACATACCGCGCGGACGCGGCGGTGCTGCGCACGCGCATTTCGGAGCTGCGCGCCGCGGCCCGGGCCGCGCAGGACCGCGAGGAGGCCGGGCGGCTCAAGCGGCGCATTGCCGAGCTTCAGGTGCTGCGCCGTCAGTCGAGCGAGCTGGCCGAGCTGACGAAACGCTATTACGAAAGGAACTATCACCGCGATGAAAGGTACACCCTATAGCATCCGCAACAACGAGTTCTACGGCGACATGGCGGCGTGGCTGCGCGCCAACGCGCAGGACAACGACGGTGAGCTGCTTCGGCTCAAGCGCAACCTGCGCCTGGCAAGGCAGGAGGCGCTGACCGCGCGGCAGCGGCAGCTGCTCCGGATGAATTTTGAGCAGAATAAGACCGTGACCGAGATCGCGCAGGAGCTGGGCGTCAACAAGTCCACGGTGTCCCGCACGCTGCTGCGCGCCAAGCGGCGGCTCTATCAATGCCTGCGCTACGCGCTGTAGTCCGCGCTTGACTTCGGCACGCGGTGCGCATACAATAAAAAGCACAGGGAAAACGGGAGCGGAGGGAATGTCTATGCTGCACAAAGCGATACAGAACCGGTGGTGTCGTCTGGCTCTGGCCGTGGCCGCGACGCTGCTCTACGCCATCGGCGTGAACTGGTTCATTGTCCCGATGGGACTTTACACCGGCGGCCTGTTGGGCTTCTGCCAGGTCGCCCGCACGCTGATCGTGGAGGCGCTGGGGCTGTCGCCGAACGTGGACTTTTCGGGCGTTCTGTATCTGGCGGCGAACGTGCCTATCCTGCTGCTGGCGTGGCAGGCGCTGGGAAGGGGCTTCCTTGTGCGCACCGCGGTGTGTACCGTCACCTCGTCGCTGTTTCTGAGCCTTGTGCCGCCGCCGGCGGCGCCGCTGGTGGAGGAGACGCTGACGAACTGCGTGCTCGGCGGCATCCTCGTCGGCTTCTCGCTCGGCATCGTGCTCACTTGCGGCTGCTCGACCGGCGGGCTGGACATCCTCGGACTGTGGCTCGCCAAGAAGGGTAAGGGCTTCAGCGTGGGGCGCTTCAGCCTGAGCTTCAACGCGCTGCTCTACACGCTCTGCGCGGTCCTCTTCGGTCTGCGCGCGGCGATCTATTCCATCATTTATACGGTGTTCTGCGCGCTCTTCATCGACCGCGGACACCAGCAGAACATCACCGAGCAGGTGCTCATCTTCACCAAGGACGAGGACCCCGAGCTGCCGAGGAACATCATGGCGCGGCTCGGGCGCGGCGTGACCTACTGGGAGGGCAAGGGCGCCTACACCGGCGAGGACCTGCGCGTGCTGTGCGTGTGCGTCTCCAAATTTGAGGAGGCCGACCTTTACGGCGTGGTCCACGAGCTGGACCCGAACGCCTTTTTCATCACGCAGGAGGGCGTGACCATCCACGGAAACTTCATCCGCAAGCTGTCCTGAAGCAAGGGAGATGCCGCACGGCATCTCCCTTCTGCATAATTTCCTGCAAAAAGTCGGAAAAACGACGGAATTTGTGCATATCGGATAATTTGATGGAGTGATTCGGAATAATTTTATTGCATTTTTGGGAAAAGTGTGATAATGTACGACCTAATCTTTTATTTTTGAAGGAGGCGGCTTGCTGCATGTATACCGACAACTATTTCAACCGATTTGAGCTTGCACCCGAGGTGGCGGAGGCGCTGAAGAAGTGCAAGTGCATCGCCTACGCCGAGACGAAGGAGGAGCTGCAGGAAATGGCCTACGGCCCCACGCACACCTCCCGCTACGACGTGGTGTATCCCATTGAAGGGCTCGGCACGGTCAAGGAGGCCGAGGTGGTGCGCTGCAAGAACGGCTGCGTGGTCAACTTCATGGAGGACTATATGCGCCGCCGCGATCCGAACAGCATGGCCATCGGCGACGAGCTGCCGACCGACAAGCCCCGCTTCAAGGACCGCTTTGGCTACGAGTTCTCCAAGCTCCGGCAGGAGACGCTCGACTGGCTGAGCAATCAGCAGATCGTGATGCTGCCGTTCTATGCGGGCCCGAACGGCCACGGCTACCCGAGCCTGATGATCTGCCCGATGAACGCGGCGTTCTTCGCGCTCTCGCTCGCCAACATGCAGGGCTTCGTGAGCATCGCGGACGTGCCCGAGCACTATAAGCCGCGCGCCATCATCTATGTCGCGCCCCCGTTCCGCCATACGCACTTCGACGGCAAGCAGGTCGTCGTCCACAACCGCAGCGCGGAGCTGCACGAGGTCTGGGCCTACAACCTCTATCCGGGCCCGAGCGCCAAGAAGGGCGTGTTTTCGCTGCTGCTCGACATCGGCGAGCACGAGGGCTGGGTCTGCTGCCATACGAGCGCCGCGATGGTCGAGACGCCGTATGAAAACGAGATCGTGTTCATGCACGAGGGCGCGTCCGGCGGCGGCAAGAGCGAGATGCTCGAGGACTTCCACCGCGAGGACGACGACCGCCTGCTCATCGGCACGCATACGGTCACGGGCGAAAAATATTATATGACGCTCGGCGAGAGCTGCAAGATCCATCCCATCGCCGACGACATGGCGTGCGCGCTCAAGTCCATTCAGGACCCCACGAGCGGCAAGCTGCGCATCCTCGACGCCGAGAACGGCTGGTTTTTGCGCATGGACGGCATGAACGCCTACGGCAACAACCCGCTCTACGAGCGCATCTGCATCCATCCGAGCGAACCGCTGGTGTTCTTCAACATGGACGGCATCCCCGGCTCGACCTGCCTGATCTGGGAGCACGTTATCGAGTCGAACGGCAAGCCCTGCTCGAACCCGCGCGTCATCCTGCCGCGCAAGATGCTCGACAACATCGTGCCCGACACCGAGCCGGTGGAGGTCGATGTGCGCAGCTTCGGCGTGCGGATGCCGCCGAGCACCGCGAAGAACCCGAACTACGGCGTGATGGGTATGCTGCAGGTCGTGCCGCAGAGCATTGCGTGGCTGTGGCGCCTGGTCTCGCCGCGCGGCTTCAAGAACCCGTCCATCGCGGACACGAACGCCGGCAGCGGTCTGAAGGCCGAGGGCGTTGGCTCCTACTGGCCGTTCGCCACGGGGCTCAAGGTCACGCAGGCGAATCTGCTGCTCGAGCAGATCATGAATAGCCCCAACACCACGAACGTGCTCATCCCGAACCAGCACATCGGCGCTTACCACGTCGGCTTCATGGGCGAATGGCTCAGCCGTGAGTACCTTGCCCGCCACCTTGGCACGGTGCGCGCGAAGCATCTGGTGCCCGCGCGCTGCGCGCTGTTCGGCTACGCGCTCGACGAGATGAAGCTCGACGGCCAGTTCGTCCGTCAGACCTTCCTGCGCCCCGAGACGCAGTCCAAGCTCGGCACCGAGGGCTACGACGCCGGCGCGAAGATCCTCGCCGATTTCATCAAGGAGCAGGTCGCGCAGTTCGTCTGCGACGATCTCGACCCGCTGGGGAAGGAGATCATCGACTGCTGCCTGCACGACGGCACGCTGGACGATTACCTCGCCCTCACCCCGATGAAGCTGAAATAAAATTGCAAAAGGTCGCTGCGGCTGTTACAATAGCCGCAGCGAGCCTTTTTATTTCACCGCGCCCATGGGCGCGGTCACCGACGAGGTAGGTCCTATGGAGCAGCACAGCATCAAGGTCATCGCGCGCATCCGCAGCGATTTCAAAACGAAGTTCGGCGTGCCGCGCCAGAGCGGGCTGGTGGAGGCCCTGCGTGCGCGCATCGTGTTTGAGCCGGAATACCGCAATGCCGACGCTCTGCGCGGCATCGAGGGCTTTTCCCATCTGTGGCTCATCTGGCAGTTCTCCGAGGCCGTGCGCGAGGACTGGTCGCCCACCGTGCGTCCGCCCCGGCTCGGCGGCAACGAGCGCATGGGCGTGTTCGCTACGCGCTCGCCGTTCCGCCCGAACGCCATCGGCCTTTCCTGCGTGCGGCTCGATGGCGTGGAGCAGACGGCGGAGGGGAGCGTGCTGCTCGTCTCCGGCGCGGACCTGATGGATGGCACGCCCATCTATGACATCAAGCCGTACCTCCCCTACGCCGACTGCAAGCCGGAGGCGAGCGGCGGCTTTGCGCCGCAGCGCGGCAAGACGCTGGCGGTGGACTTCCCGGCGGAGCTTCTATCGCGCGTGCCGGAGGACAAGCGCGATGCCCTCACAGGCGTTCTCGCGCAGGACCCGCGGCCGCACTACCAGAGCGATCCGCAGCGTATTTACGGCATGGCGTTTGCCGGGCTTGAGGTGCGCTTCCGCGTCGCGGACGGCGCTGTGTATGTGGTGGAGGTGACGGAGGAGCGGGACGGTTAACCGCGCGTTAAGAGAAAAGTTTATAGCGTAAAGGCGGCGTGAAGAGAGCGGCAAAGCCCTTGTGCAGGAAAACTTGCAACCTTATAATGGGAACACCAAGAGAAAAGAGGAGCGTGTTTCCCAATGAATGAAGTTTCCAATCTGTTTGTGTGTCTGATGGGTATGGGCACCACCTTCGTGGGCCTCATCTGCATCATCTTCCTGACCATGCTGATGGGCAAGGTCATGCAGAAGCTCGAAAAGCCCGAGCCGCCCAAGGCGGCGCCGGCCCCCGCCGCGCCCGCTGTTCCTGCGGACGGCCTGACCGCCGAGGTCAAGATCGCCATTCTCGCGGCGCTGCAGCAGGAGCCCGGCTTCGATCTGGCCCGCGTGAGCTCGATCGACATCCGCAGGATCTGAGCGGAAGGACACACCCTTACATAACTCCGATATAGATTCTCACTTCTCCCTTTAAGCATCAGGGGCGGCGCGCGCCGCCCCTGATGCTTTTCCATTCGCCGGTGCGGCAAAAACGGACGGGAATTGAACAGAAATGGCTTGCAAAAACGGAAAGCTTAGCAGAAATGGCTTGCAAAAACGGAAAGCTTAGCAGATAATTAGCAAGAGATATGATACAATGGTCATCATAGAGGGTGACCGGAGGGGAGCTTGCTATGAAGGACCTGCTGAGCCGGATCGGACAATGGACCGAAAAAATGTGGAGAAGCATACCGATCCACCTGCGTGACGCGATATTCACCGCGCTGCTGCTCGGTATCGCCGCGGCGATCTGCTTTGTGCTGCGCAGTATCGACGAGAACGGCAGCTTCACGCTGCTGATCTTCGTGCTGGCGGTGGTGATCATCTCCCGCTTTACGGAGGGCTATTTCTGGGGCGTTTTCAGCTCGCTTTTCGGCGTGATCTGCGTGAACTTCGTGTTCACCTATCCATTCTGGGCGTTCAACTTCAGGCTCACCGGCTATCCGCTGACCTTTCTGACGATGCTGGCGGTGTCGCTCATCATCAGCGCGATGAACACCAAGATCAAAAAGCAGGAGCGGCTGCGCACGGAGGCCGAGCGCGAGACGATGCGCGCGAATCTGCTGCGCGCGATGTCGCACGATATCCGCACGCCGCTCACGAGCATCGTGGGCAACACTTCCGCCATTTTGGAAAACGGAGACACGCTCTCGACCGAGCAGCAAAGAGAGCTGCTGCGCGACGTCAACGAGGACGCCCAGTGGCTCATCCGCATGGTGGAGAATCTGCTCTCCATTACCCGCATCTCGGGCGAGCAGACAGCCATCAGCAAGGAATATGAGGCGGCGGAGGAGATCCTCGCGGCCTCGGTCCACAAATTCGAAAAGCGCTTCAAAAGCAACATCCGCATCGCAGTCGAGGTGCCGCAGGAGGTCGTGCTCGTCCCGATGGACGCGACGCTCATCCAGCAGGTGCTGCTCAACCTGATGGAAAATGCAGTGCTGCACGGCGAGAGCACGACGGAGCTGCGGCTGAGCGTGGAGCACATCGGCGACGAGGCCTGCTTCACGGTCAGCGACAACGGGCTCGGCATTCCGCGCGAAAGACTTGCGACGCTCTTCGACGGCTCGCTTTCCGGCGAGAAGAGCGGCGGCTTTGATATGAAGAAAAACATGGGCATCGGTCTTTCCGTCTGCCAGACGATCGTCAAGGCGCACGGCGGCAGGATCACCGCAGAAAACAGGCCGGAGGGCGGCGCACAGTTCCGCTTCTACCTGCCGCTCAAGGAGGAAAAAGAGGATGAAGATCAGGGATAAGGTATTGATCGTCGAGGACGAGCAGAACATCAAGAATTTCATGTCCACCATTCTGGCCGCCAACGGCTTCGACACGCTTATGGCGGGCAGCGCGAAGGAGGCGCTGTCGATGATCTCGTCGCATTGTCCCGACCTGATCATCCTTGACCTCGGTCTTCCCGACATGGACGGCATGGAGGTGCTCAAGCAGGTGCGGGCCTGGTCGAGCGTGCCGGTCATCGTGGTCTCCGCGCGTACGCACGAGGGCGACAAGGTCGCGGCGCTCGATCTCGGCGCGGACGATTACATCGAAAAGCCCTTCGGGACGAGTGAACTGCTCGCCCGCATCCGCACGGCTATCCGCCATACGCGCACGGGTCTTGACAACGACTCCATCGCGCAGTCCGGAAAATATACGGTCCGCGACCTGACCATCGACTACGACAAGCACCATGTTCTCATGCGCGGGGAGGACGTTCACCTCACGCTCAACGAGTTCAAGATCGTGGCGCTGCTGGGCAAATACGCCGGTAAGGTGCTGACCTACGATTTCCTCATCCGCGAGATCTGGGGCCCCAAGGCCAAGGCGGACAATCAGATCCTGCGCGTCAATATGGCGAACATCCGCCGCAAGATCGAGAAGAATCCCGCCGCGCCCGAGTACATATTCACCGAGATCGGCGTGGGCTACCGGATGCTCGAGAACGAGTAAAAAACGATAAAAACCGCCCGAAGGCGGTTTCTATACCAGGGGACGAGAGTCCCTCCACACAATCACGCAGACAGCTCTTGCCGATGGCTCGGCAAGAGCTGCTTGCGTTTTTTACGTCATGCTGAACAGCGTTGCGGCGACCTGCGCGCGGGTGATGGGCTCAGTGGGGTGGATACCGCCGTCGGCGTAGCCGGAGAGCGCGCCGATCGCGCAGAGCGTATTGATGTGCCTGCGCGCCCAGTCCGCAATGGCGTCGCTGTCGGTGAAGCTCCACTCCGGCGCGGCGTAGCCCAGCTCAAGGAGACGGCCGAGCATCGTCAGCGCCTCCTGACGGCTGATGGTCGCGGTGGGGAGGAAGCAGAGCCGGCCGTAGCCGTCGTAGCTGCCCTTCGTTACGCCGAGGGAATACATGGCACGCACGCCGTCCTTCGCCCAGTCGGCGATGCTGCCGTTGTCGGCGAAGGGCAGCTCAACGGAGGAAGTGTCCTGCGCGGGCGTGAGCCAGCGGCAGAGCAGCACGGCAAATTCCTGACGGGTGATGGGGCTGTCGGGATTGAAGTTCCCAAGATCGTCGCCGTTGGTGACGCCGCTCGCCTTCAGGAAGCTCACGGCGGCGTTGGCCCAGTGACCGTCCGTATCGGGGAAGGCGGCGGACAGCTCCGACGGGGTGATGCTTAGGCCGGTGCGGGCGAGGTTGCCGCTCGCGTCGCCGGCGATGACGGCGATGCGGTGCGCCTTGCCGTCCGCGGCAGGCAGCGCGGCGTGGAGCGCGCCGGTCTGGTGGTCGTAGGTGAAGCTGAGCGCTTTGCCGTCGAGCGTCACGCGCAGCGTGGTGAGCGAGCCGCCGTCCACGGCGTCAAAGACCTTGCCGGTCAGGGCCGTGCCGTCCTCGGAGAGGGAGACGGAGATCTCCGGCGCGGCGGTATCGCTCATGCCCTCGCGGGCCGCGACGAGCTGATCGAGGTACAGCGTGCCGCTCAGAGCCGACGGCAGGCGCAGGGCGAAGCCGGTGATGCTCGCGGCTTTGTCGGGGAGGGTAAAGGTGAGCTGCTGCCAGCCGGTGAAGTCGATCACGGCAGCGTTCGTTTCGCCCGCATCGGTCGTGAGGGCGAGCGTCTCGCGCTGTCCATCGCCGTAGACCCAGAGCGTTACACGGTCATAGCCGGAGGGGACGGCGTAGGTTCGCTCCACGCTCAGAAGGAGCTCCTCTGCGTTCTCGGGGACGTTCTCGGCGCGATAGTCCCAGCGTGCGGAGGCGGAGCCGAAGCGGACGAAGCTCTTGTCGGTATTTTGGGTCAGGACGGTCTGCTCGCCCTCGAAGCCGTCGAGCAGGACCAGAGGATCGGAGGTGACGTAAACGGGGATGGTGCGCGTGGTCTCGCCCGCGCGGACGGTCAGGCTGCCGTAGGCGGCATGGCCGGCGGCGGTAAATACGCCGTTTCCATCGACGGCGCCGACGCCGCCCTCGGTGGTCCAGGTGAAGCAGGAGTTCTGCGCGAGCAGGGAGAGGTGGTTTTGATAGGCCTGCGCGGTCAGCTCGACGCTTGCGCCGGGGGAGACGCGCAGCTCGGTGAGCGTGCCGCTTTTGCCGAGGCGGATCTCGTCCGGCGTCTCGATCACGCGAACCTCAGCGGTGGTGTATTTGCCGCCGACCTTTGCGCCGACGGTCACGGTGCCGGCGGTTTTCGGTGCGGTCAGGACCGTATTGCCCAGCTCGTCGGTCCGCACGCTGCCGCGGTCGCTCGCGATGGAGACCTCCTTATCCATGGGAAGATAATTCGTATCGATGGCGGCGGCGCGGAGCAGAACCTGCGCGCCCGCGAGCACGCGGTCGCTTTCCGTGCGCAGCGCGATGTGGTCGAGCGTGCCGCTCGGCTCATTCGACGCAACGAGGAAGATGTGGTTCGTCACGGCGCGCAGGCTGCCCTCGGAGGGGGTGTTGTAGACGCCGGCATTGCCGTCCTCCGGCAGCGTGACGCACAGAGTCGTCGAGCCGCCGCCGTCCAGACTCAGCGCGGTCACGCAGCCGAGCTCGATCATGCGCTGCGCGACCTGCGTCAGGCTCGCGCCGATGGAGTAGCCCTTCCGGCGGCCGTCGATGGTGTAGAGCACAAGGCTGCCGTCGGCCTTTTGACCGATGGCGGTGCGCGGCGCGGCGCCGGCCTCAAGCCCCTTGCAGACCACGCCGTTCTCCACGAGCTGATAGAGCGCGCCGATCATGTAGTCCACGTCGTTCCAGCCCTCGTCCGCCGCGCGGACGGTGACGGTCAGCGTGTCGCCGACCGCAAGCGCGCGCAGCAGAGCAAGGTTCTCCTCGCCGGAGAGGAGGTTCGCCGTCAGGACGTATTTGCCCTCGGGCACGGCGGTGTCGGTGGCCTCGGGCAGGATCTCGTCCACGGTGAGCGTCAGCGTTTCGCCGATGCTCAGGCGGCCGTCGACCGCCGAGCAGACCACGTCATAGCCCGCGGCGTTGGTGCCGGTGGAGCGACGGGCGTTGAAATCGTAGGTGTAGAGGTAGATGCCGCCGTAGGAGTAGCGCACCTGATTGACGGCGGCAATGGAAAAGGACGTGTTGGCGCTCTCGACCTGCATTGCCAGCGCCGGAGCGCCGAGGATGGCTGTGCCGTCCGCGCGGAAGCCGACGGCATAGTTGCTCGCGGAGGCGACGCGCAGCACGCCATCGGTCATCACCGTGCCGAGCGGCGCGCCGTTGAGCGTATCGTAGTAGTCGCCGTTGATGCCCGCGACCACACGCAGGCCCTGCTCCTCCAGCCGCTTGGCGGCGGCGGAGACGGTGCTCGTCGCGGTGGTGTAATCGCCGTAGGTGACGATGGGCGTCACGCTCGTGTTCGGCGTGTAGACGACGTAGTTTTCCTGCCGCAGGTCGGAGAAGGTGTTGCTCCAGAACGTGCCCTCGCCGAGCTCGGCGCCGCGGTTGAGCGTTGTCGAGCGCAGGTCAAGGTCGTCGCCCAGCGCCTCGGAGGCGAGCGCCGTCGGCGCGAGCGTCAGCAGCAGGGTAAGGGATAAGAGGAAGGCGGTGCATTTGCGGGACAGTGCTTTCATAATGATCTCCTTTTGAAATACGGCACATACCTGTTTTTGCTATGCTTTTGCACAGCAAAAGTTGACATAACGTTACTATACCATAATGGCCCTTAAAAGTAAAGACGAAGAAAGGCGGAAAAAAGTTCCGTCAAAGCCCCATCGCCTCCAAAATATCCACGATGATCGCGTTGGAGACCAAAAAGCCGCGGGGGGTCAGGGCGTAAGAGCCGCTTGAAAAGCGGGCAAGGCCGTGGGCCTTGCAGCTCTCAAGAATGCGCCGCGCGGCTTCCGGCAGTGTATCCGCGGCGACGCCGCGGGTCGTGCGGAGCGCGAGCATGACGCGCTCGGTCTCCCGCTCACGCGCCGAGGGCGCGGAGCGCTCGGAATAGACGGTGTGTCCCGCAAGGTAGGCGTCGAGATCGCGCGCGAGCGCAAAGCGCTCGCCGCCGAAGTCACTGTGCGCGCCGGGGCCGAAGCCGAGGTATTCCGCGAGCGTCCAGTAGCGGCTGTTGTGGCGGGACGCCCGTCCCGGGCGGCAGAAGTTGGAGATCTCATATTGCTCATAGCCCCGCCGCGCGAGAAGCCCGACCGCGGAGAGGTACATATCCGCCTGCGCGTCGTCGTCCGGCAGCGTGAAGCGCTCGCGCCGCGCAAAGAGCGGTGTGCCCTCCTCGACCTTCAGCCCATAGCAGGAAAGATGCTCGGGCGCGAGCGCGAGCGCGGCGTCGAGGTTTGCCTGCCAGCGCGTCATCGTCTGCTCGGGCAGACCGTAGATGAGGTCGAGGCTCAAATTGTCAAAGCCTGCGGCGCGGGCGTTCTCCACCGCGCGGACGGTCTGCGCGTGCGTGTGGACGCGCCCGATGCGCCGCAGCTCCGCATCGTCCGCGGACTGCATCCCGAGCGAGAGGCGGTCGAAGCCTGCATCGTGCAGCTGCCGCAGGGCGGAAATATCCTGCGCGCTGTCGGGGTTGGCCTCGAGCGTGATCTCCGCGCCGGGAGCGACGCGGTAGCTTTGAAAAACCGTGTCCAGAAGGCGGCACAGGCGGTTGGGGCCGAGATAGCTCGGTGTGCCGCCGCCGAAGTAAACGGTGTCTACGGTGCAGTCCGCCGTGCGCTCCCGCCACGCGGCGAGCTGCGCGGTCAGCGCGGAGACGTAAGCGTCCATCTGTCCCTCGGCGTGCGGCAGGGAGTAGAAGTCGCAGTAAATGCACTTCGCCTTGCAGAACGGAATGTGGATGTAAAGCCCAAGTGAGCGCATGGTATCACCTCGCGTCCATTGTAGCCGATTTTGCGGGGAAAGGCAACGATGGATAAAAATACTCCCGCTGGAAATGCTATGCCAAAAGGAGTGATCTTATGGATATGTCACCGCAGGAATATCAGGCGTATATCAAGGAAAGGGCGCCGAAGTCGCCCATCTGGAAGGATACGGCGCTCGCCTTTCTGATCGGCGGCGCGATCTGCGTGCTCGGTCAGCTCATTCTGGACGGCTACAGGTCTCTCGGGCTCGACAAGACCGACGCGGGCACCGCGACCTCCGTCACGCTCATCTTTTTAGCGGCGCTGACCACGGGGCTGAACCTGTATAATTCCCTCGCCCGCTTCGCGGGGGCGGGCACGCTCGTGCCGATCACGGGCTTTGCCAACTCCGTCGTCTCGCCCGCCATCGACTTCAAGGCCGAGGATTGACCTATAATAGACATACAGTCGGTTCTATGGAGTGAGTATACTGATTTAGTCCAAAATCAAAGATTCCTCCCGACTTATCATTTGCACGCATTCACCTTAAATGGTGGGTGCGTGCTTTTTTTGTTTTCAATGCATTTTCATAATACCTCATCAGCTCAGCTTATTTTAGTCGATGGGGAAATTTTTCTTTTTTGAAGGGTGGTCAAAAGGGGTGCCATTTCTACATTATCGGCGCCTTTTTGACTACTGGTGGACATTGTATTAACTAATATCCACTGAACAAGTGCCCAATTTTTGTTCTGAGCGAGAATCTCCAGAAGATATGCGAGCATTCTCAAAAGGGCGCGCTGAATCTTGCGGAGATTCAGCACCAGAACGGACATGGCGATCACATGGGCCGCAGTCTCCCGCAGCTTTGCAGTGACCAGCCCCATGCCACATTTACGCTTCGCCAGAGTGAATCTGCGCTCCACTTCCACGCGCTCGCACTCATCCCGATAGTCCTGAGCCTTGTCTCTGGTTTCACCCTTCTTGGGCCGCCCCAGAGCCGGGCCGGAAAGACGGATCCCATGCGCCTTGCAATAGCTGAGATTCTCCCGGTTTCGGTAGATTTTGTCCGCCAGGATCCGGCTGGGGTAATGCCCCTCTCGCGCTCGGAACCGCTCTGCCATTTCCCGCAGATTTCCCGCCTCATGGTAGGCGTCAAAAGAACAGCACTCCAGCCGCGTCCATCCGTCAACGACACTGATGTCCAGCTTCGCGCCAAACTCCACCGGCTTTCCCGCTTTTCCCCGCACAATGGGCCGAACAAAGGGCTGGCTCACGCTGACGATCCGGTCAGGTACGCTGTGGGTACGGTTATCGTACATGTACTTCTGCTGCTCATAGACGGCGCGGATCGTGCCCAAACGTTCCGTCTGGCGAGGGGGCAGATTTTTTCCGAGGGACAGTTTGCCGTCGATGGCATCCAGGTCACGCCGGAGGTAAGCCAGCTGCTTCCCAATGGCTTTGCGGGGCATTTTCGCGGTGTGTTTACGGCATCTTGTGTATTCAGGTAATCTTTCCGGGCGCGTTTACGGTACCAAAATGCTCTGCGCTCAGGGCGTGGCAGGTGTTCTGCGGGACTTCGCCGATGTGCTGGCCGTCCTGATTCCGGAGCTCACACCCATGTTTGGCTTTGCGCAGCATAATCCACATCACGACAAGGATGTCTGGGACCATACCATCGCGGTCATTGAAAGTATCACCCCTAAACCGATGCTTCGCTGGGTAGCTCTGCTGCATGACATTGAGAAGCCTTCCTGTTTCTCACTCGCCGAGGATGGCATTGGGCACTTCTTCGGGCACTCGGATCAGAGTACTTCGATGGCGGAGAGTATCCTCAGTAGACTTCGCTTTGATAACGCCAGCAAAGAACGAATTGTAAGACTCGTTCGCTATCATGACATGCCCATCACGGCCGACAGAAAGCCAATTAAATGGCTTTTGAGCAAGCACGGTGAGGATGCTACCCGGCAACTGATCGAGCTGCACAAGGCAGGTACGCTTGGTCAATCGGCTATCTGCAGGCATCGACTCAACATCTATGAAGATGCATGTGCTGTAATTGACGAACTCCTGCAGGAAGAAAGCTGCTTTTCTCTGAAAAACTTGGCTGTCAATGGACATGATATGATCGCGTTAGGCATCAGAGGCGCCGAGATTGGTCAAACACTCCAAATGTGCCTGGACGCAGTCTTAGATGAACAGGTTCCCAATGAGCATCAATGGCGAAGATGCTCACGACATGGCAGGCCATTCAGGACGCGGCAGACTCCTACACCGGCACGCAGCGCAGCGTGAGCGGACTGGTCGGCGGCGACGGGCTGAAAATGCGGCTTTACGCGCGGCGCGGAGAGAGCATCGGAGGAGAATTTCTGGATGAGGTGATCGTGCAGGCGCTGTCCATGGCAGAGTCGAACGCCTGCATGCGGCGCATCGTGGCATCACCGACGGCGGGGTCGTGCGGCGTGATGCCGGCGGTGCTGCTGCCGCTGTGCCAGCTGGAAAATTTTACGTAGCACCAGCTGCTCGAGGCGCTGTATGTCGCCTCGGGCATTGGGGCGGTGATCGCCTACCGTGCGAGCATCTCCGGCGCGGCGGGCGGCTGTCAGGCGGAGATCGGCGCAGCGTCGGCCATGGCAGCGGGCGCGCTCGTGTCGCTGCGCGGCGGCACGAACGAGCAGATCGGTCACGCGGTCGCAATGGCGCTCAAAAACCTGATGGGCCTTGTGTGCGATCCCGTGGCGGGCCTTGTGGAGGTGCCGTGCGTGAAGCGCAACGTCGTGGGTGCGGTGAACGCGATCTCGGCGGCGGATATGGCGCTCGCGGGCATCGAGAGCCGCATCCCCGTCGATGAGGTCATCGACGCGATGGGCGAGGTCGGGCGGCGCATGCCGGTGGAGTTCCGCGAGACGTTGCCGCCACGCCGACCGGCAGAGCGGTCAAAGAACGCATGCCTAAGGGCGCGCAGTAGGACGTAAATATTGCAGAATAGCAGAGCGGCCGCCGCAAGGCGGGCGCTCTTTGCGTCTGTAAGCGCACTTTTTGCGGGGCGGTTATTGGAAAAGGAGCTGCTCGCGGCGGACCGGCGCGAGGTCCTTGTCTGCGCGGGCACGGGCTGCATTGCGGGCGGCTCGCTGAAGATCTACGACTACCTGAAGTCCGAGTGCGAAAAGCGCGGGCTGAAAACGCGCGTTGCGCTGCGCCACGAGGGCGGAGACGACGCCATCCACTTCAAAAAGAGCGGCTGCCACGGCTTCTGCGAAATGGGGCCGCTGCTTCAGATCGAGCCGGAGGGCTTTCTTTACACGCACGTTAAGCTCGAGGACTGCGATGAGATCATTGAAAGGACCATCCTCGGCGGCGAGGCAGTCGAGCGCCTGCTCTATGAGCTCAATGGCGTGCGGTATGCCAAGCACAACGAGATCCCCTTTTACGCCAAGCAGCAGCGCGTGGTGCTGGAAAACTGCGGCACGACGGACGCCGAGGACATTGACGAATACCTTGCCCACGACGGCTACGCCGCCTTTGAAAAGGCGCTCTTTGAGATGTCCGACGAGGACATCTGCCGTGAGATCCTCGATTCCGGTCTGCGCGGCCGCGGCGGCGCGGGCTTTCCCGCGGGCAGAAAGTGGGACAGCGTCCGCCGCCAGCCCAAGGGCAAGAAGTATGTGGTCTGCAACGGCGACGAGGGCGACCCCGGCGCGTTCATGGACCGCTCCATCATGGAGGGCAACCCCATTCGGTCATCGAGGGCATGATGATCGCCGCGCTCGCCGCCGGCAGCGACGAGGGCTACATCTACGTCCGCGCGGAGTATCCGCTGGCAGTCGAGCGCCTGCGTATTGCCATCGCCAAGGATGAGGAGCTTGGCCTGCTCGGGGACAACATTCTGGGCACGGACTTTTCCTTCCATCTGCACATCAACCGCGGCGCGGGCGCCTTTGTCTGCGGCGAGGGCAGCGCGCTGACAGCATCCATCGAGGGTAAGCGCGGTATGCCGCGCGTCAAGCCGCCGCGCACGGTCGAACAGGGTCTGTGGGCGCGGCCCACGGTGCTCAACAATGTGGAGACCTATGCGAATGTTCCGCAGATCATCCTGCGCGGCAGCGCATGGTTCCACAGCATCGGCACGGAGAAAAGCCCCGGCACAAAGGCTTTCGCCCTGACGGGCAACGTGGTCAACACGGGATTGATCGAGGTGCCGATGGGCGCGACGCTGCGCGAGATCATCTTCGATATCGGCGGCGGCATCAAGGACGGCAAGAAATTCAAGGCGGTGCAGATCGGCGGCCCCGCGGGCGGCTGTCTGACCGAGGAGCACCTCGACCTGCCGCTGGACTTTGACTCGCTCAAGAAGGTCGGTGCCATCATCGGTTCGGGCGGCCTCGTCGTCATGGACGAGGGCACCTGCATGGTGGAAACGGCGCGCTTTTTCATGAGCTTCACGCAGAATGAAAGCTGCGGCAAGTGCGTGCCCTGCCGCGAGGGCACGAAGCGGATGCTCGAGATCCTCACGCGCATTGTGAACAACGAGGGAAGCCTTGAGGACCTCGATCTGCTCGAGGAGCTTTCCCGCACCATTACCGAGACGGCGCTGTGCGGTCTCGGCCAGGCGGCGTGCAACCCAGTGGTGAGCACGCTCAAATACTTCCGCAAGGAATACCTTGCACACGTTGTCGACCACCACTGTCCGATCTGCAACGGGCGTAAGCGCCGCCTTGTCATCAAGCCGGAGCTGTGCAAGGGCTGCGGCAAGTGCAAGCGCAACTGCCCGATGGAGGCCATTTCCGGCGAGATCCGTATGCCGCACACGATCGACAACGAAAAGTGTATCCACTGCGGTGCGTGCTGGGGCGCGTGCCCGTTCGGCGCGATCGACGCTATTGAGGAGGAGTGAGCCATGGCAAAGGGAATGATGATCATTGACGGACAGCGCGTCAGCTTCGACGGCGAAAAGAACGTGCTCTCCGTGATCCGCAAGGCCGGCATCGAAATGCCGACATTCTGCTATTACTCCGACCTTTCCGTTTACGGTGCGTGCCGTATGTGCGTGGTGGAGAATGAAGAGACCGGCAAGATCGACGCATCCTGCTCGATGGAGCCGCGCAACGGTATGCGCATCCGCACAAACAGCGCGCGTCTTTTGAAGCATCGCCGCATGATCCTGGAGCTGCTGCTCGCCTCCCATAACTGCAACTGCACGACCTGTGAGAAAAGCGGTCACTGCCATCTGCAGACATTAGCGCAGCAGTTCGGCGTGCGTCGTATCCGCTTTGAGGATACGCGCGAGCGCTATGAAATCGACAACACCTCGCCCGCCGTGCTGCGCGATCCGAACAAGTGCATCCTCTGCGGCGACTGCGTGCGCGTGTGCGAAGAGATGCAGGGCATGGGCATTCTGAACTTTGCCTATCGTGGCAGCAGCGCGCAGGTCATGCCTGCGTTCGACCGCAAAATGGCGCAGACCAAATGCGTGAGCTGCGGTCAGTGCGCCGCCGTGTGCCCCACCGGTGCGATCACGGTGAAGAACCAGATCGGCGAGGCGTGGCGCGCCATCCACGACCCGAAAAAGCGCGTGGTCATCCAGATCGCGCCTGCTGTCCGCGTGGCCGTGGGCGAGGCCTTTGGCATCCCCGCCGGTGAAAACGTGCTCGATAAGCTCGTCACGGCGCTCAAGCTCATGGGCGTGGACGAGGTCTACGACACGACCTTCGGCGCGTAAATTCCGGAGCGTGAGCACCACCTGCACGGAGGTTTAGCCCCGGCATCACGGTAAAATAGCTCCACCCTAACGGGCAGGAGCGCCAATAGCCCTTATACTGATGACAGCACGCGAAATGCGTGACTAAAATCATAAGGAGGGCTACCTATGGTAGACTACTTGGAAATCCTGCGGTTGAGCAGCGATCCCAAGAACAGCCAGCGTTGCATTGCCTCAATCGTACATTGTTCCAGACACACGATTCGTGCTGTTTTGGAGGCAGCGAAAAAAGCAGGTCTGAGCTGGCCGTTGGATGATACTGTTACCAGCGAAATGCTGAAACGGATTCTTTTCCCGGAAAGGGCTACAGCTGAGGCTCTGCACACCCAGCCTGACTACCCCTACATCCACAAGGAGTTAGCACGACCAGGCGTAAATCTGACGCTGTTGTGGACGGAATATTGCAGGCGCTGTGAAAACAACGGCACCACGCCGTACATGTACACGCAATTCTGCGAAAAATACCGGCAGTGGGCCCGGATCACGAAAGCCACCATGCGGATCCAACACAAGCCCGGAGATGCCATGCAGGTGGACTGGGCCGGCAACACGCTGGATATCTATGACCCGGTTGCCGGGGATATCTCCAAGACGTATCTGTTTGTTGCAGTCCTCCCTTGCAGCTGCTATGCCTATGCCGAAGCCTGTAACGACATGAAGCTGGAAAACTGGCTTCTTTGCCACGCCCATGCTTACAGCTACTTCGGTGGAGTGACCCGGTTGCTGATTCCGGATAATCTGAAAACGGGCGTGAGTAAAAATACCCGGTATGAAACAGTTCTCAACCGGAGTTACCAGGAACTGGCCGAACATTACGATACTGCAATTGTCCCAGCCAGAGTGGAGCACCCTAAGGACAAGCCTCTGGCGGAGGGCACAGTAAAGTTTGCGTCCACCTGGATTCTGGCAGCGCTGCGGGACCAACGGTTCTTTTCCATACGCGAAGCGCAGGAAGCGGTGTCCGAAAAACTGGAGGAATTGAATGCCCGCCCATTTAGAAAGCGGGAAGGATGCCGCAGAAGCGCCTATCTGTCCGAAGAGCAGGAGTTTATGAAACCTCTTCCGACTGCGGCATATGAGCTGGCGGTCTGGTCTCCTGATCTGACGGTTGGACACGATTATCTGGTTTCTGACGGCATGAACAAATACTCCGTTCCCTTTGACCTGATTGGAGAAAAGGTGAACCTGCGCCTGACCCAAAACACGGTTGAGGTTTTCTACCGTGGAACCAGAGTTGCAATGCATACACGTCACCGAAAAGCGCTTCGCGATCCGGTTGTAAAGCCAGAGCATATGACTCCTGAACACAAGAAGTATCTGAACTACAACGAAGCCGAATTTACAGCCTGGGGCAGCTCTGTTGGGGAACAAACTGCTGCTGTTGTCCGCTATTTTCTGACAAGCGGCAAAGAAACCGAACAGGGTTACAAAGCCTGTGCCAGTATGACAAAGCTGGCCGACCGCTATGGCACAGCACGGTTGGAAAACGCCTGTGAGCGTCTTCTGGCATTCACTTCTACGCCGTCTATCCGAACGCTCAGTACCATTCTAAAAAATGGGCAGGACAAGGTTTCTGTGCCGAAAGAACCGGAGGCGCCGAGAGCTGATACCCAGCACGGTATAACCCGCGGTGCTGCTTATTTCCGCAGAGGAGGTGGCAGCAAATGATGAACAATTCCACCATTGAAGCATTGAAAGCAATGCGTTTCAGTGCGATGGCCGCCGAATTTGAACGCCAACTGGACGATCCGGCTGCTTATAGTCATCTTGGATTTGAAGAACGGTTTGCCCTAATGGTTGACGCGGAATGGAACAGACGCCAGCAAAACAGGCTGGCACGCTGCATCCGGGAAGCACATTTTGCCACTCCCGCTGCCATGATTGAAGATATTGAATACCACGAGGACCGCAGGCTGGATAAAAGCCAAATCCTCCGTTTTGCTACCTGTAAATACATTGAGGACGGCCACCACATTATCTTAAAGGGAGCTTCCGGCAGCGGAAAGACCTTTTTGGCCTGCGCCCTCGGAAACGCGGCCTGCCGCAAATACAAGTCTGTGCGCTATATCCGTCTTCCGGAGCTGCTGGAGGAGTTGAGCCTGGCGCAGGCAAGCGGAGAGCTGAAAAAGCTGATTAAGAGCTACCGAAAGTATGACCTGCTGATTCTGGACGAGTGGCTCATCCGCTGCCTAACGCCCCAGGAATCCTACAACCTGCTGGAGATTGTTGAGATGCGCAGCGGCCAGGGCGCGACCGTCTTCTGCACCCAATACAATACGGAAGAATGGTATGAGCGCATTAATCCCAACTCTGATGACCGCAGCCCCATTTCCGAGGCGATTATGGACCGTATCGTCCACAATGCCTACGAGATCTTGATTGATGGCAAGGTCTCCATGCGGGAACGGCACGGCTTGAGAAACCCGGAGGCTGTTTCCGGAGAGGCCGGTGATTGATTTGACGATTACCCGCCAGATGCTGGGCACTGTGCTGCAGAGCTGGTTCCACAACATAAAGAACGCCGAGCAGGCTAAGGCTGAGATCCTTGCGCTGTTCTCTGAGGAACCGGGTGACGGATATACCTGGAGTGAACAGGATATCTGGGAGCAGTCCAGAAAGATTATTAACCGTTGGAACCGGATGTAATATGATCTTATGGGTGAGCAGAGGGGCCTTGCCCCTCTGCTCACCGTGGACCTCGCACCCGTGACGGTGGAGCTAAATCTCCGTGGTAGGCGCGATCTTCCGCGACAAGTACGCGGAAAAGGACGCGCAGGATGGCCGCACGACCTACCACATCGCCATCATGCCCTGCACGGCGAAGAAGATGGAGGCCGCGCGCCCTGAATTCATTCACGACGGCCGCCCCGACGTCGACCTGGTGCTCACCACGCACGAGGTCATTGACATGATGCAGGAGACGGGCATCCAGCTCAATGAGCTGGAGCTGGAATCTCCCGACCTGCCGTTCGGTCTCGGCTCCGGCGCGGCGGTCATATACGGCACGACCGGCGGCGTGGCCGAGGCGGTGGTTCGTCACTGCCTGCCGGATAAGAGCAAGAACGCCCTGCGCGAGATCAGCATTCTCGGCCTGCGCGGCGACGCGCCGATCAAGGAGACGACGGTCACCATCGGGGGTACCGAGCTGAAGCTCGCGGTGGTCAATGGTCTTGCCAACGCAAGAAAGCTGCTCAAAAGAATCGACGAGGGCGAGGCGTTCTACCATCTTATCGAGGTCATGACCTGTCAGGGCGGCTGCGTCGGCGGCGCGGGACAGCCCTACGGGCTCAAGGCCACGAAGGAAAAGCGCGGCGACGGTCTGCACCAGTCCGACAACGCGGCAATGTTCAAACGCGCCGAGCGCAATCCCATCGTGGTACGCATGATGGCCGAATACGGCGAGGAGCGCTGCCACGAGCTGCTGCACGTCAGCTACGAGAAGTAATGCAAAGCACCGGAGAGGAAAACGCTTCCCCTCCGGTGCCTTTTGTTTCTACCCGCTCGCTTCGCCGTGTGGGCACAACGTGAGTGACGGGTCCCGTCAAGATTTATGCGCAAAATTATTTGCAGGCTCCGGCTGAGTGAAGTCAGCCGGCAATAGAGGCGTCGTCCATGGCCGCCTCCAAGTGCTTCATGTTCATGTATTTCTTGCTGCCCCACTGAGTGCCCGCCACGTGGCGAAGGCGGGCACAGACCAACATCAGGGCAGAATTGCCGTCAGGGAACGTCCCCACCACGCGGGTCCGGTGAGTATTCCGCGCGAGATTGAGCACCTCGACCGCACAAATTGAGCATCCATTCCGGCGGAATTGAGTACCCTCGCCGCCGGCGTTGAGCACTACGGTAAAATGTAGATATGCACCGTATTTTACGGTGTAAATATCTGCAAGGAGACCACCTGTATGACCAATTACCGTGAGATCCTCAGGCTCCACAGCCTGGGACTCAACAAGACCGAGATCGCGTCAAGCTGCCGGTGCGCTCGGAACACTGTGGCAGCAACCCTGCAGCGGGCGGCGAACTGCGGCCTGCAATGGCCGCTGCCGGAGGAGATGTCGGATAAGCAGCTCTCGGAGCGTCTGTTTCCGTCCAGCACCGCAAAACCTGCCTACAAGATGCCGGACTACGCCTCTGTCCACAAGGAACTCCAGCGCAGCGGTGTTACTCTGAACCTGCTGTGGCTGGAATACTGCGACCAGTGCCGGGCGGCGGGCGAGATTCCATACCAATCAACCCAGTTCAACAAGTACTATGCCGACTATCTGGCAAAGGTCAACGCTACCATGCACCTGAACCACAAGCCCGGTGAGGTTATGCAGGTGGACTGGGCCGGCGATACTGCCGCTGTTATTGACACAGACACCGGTGAAATTATCCCGACCTATGTGTTTGTGGCAACCCTGCCATACAGCGGCTACAGCTATGCAGAAGCCTTTTTCTCCATGAACCAGGAGTCATGGACCACTGCCCATGTGAATGCCTACAAATACTTCGGCGGTGTCACCCGGATCATCCAGTGCGACAACCTGAAAACCGGCGTGCAAAAGCATGAGAAGGATGAGGTCGTTCTCAACAAATCGTACCAGGAGCTGGCAGAGCATTACGGCACGGCAATTCTGCCTGCCAGAGTCCGTGCTCCCAAGGATAAGGCCGCTGTTGAGGGTACCGTCGGTATCATCTCTACCTTCATACTGGCCGCTCTGCGGAACCGCCAGTTTTTGTCTCTATTGGAACTGAACGAGGCGATTTGGGACCGTCTGGAGACGTTCAACCACAAACCTTTCCAGAAAAGGGAGGGCAGCCGGGCCAGCAGCTTTGCGGAAGAAAGGCCCTTCCTGCGCCCTCTGCCGCCCAGACCTTTTGAATTGGCCACCTGGAAAGTGGCAACGGTGGGGCCCAATTACCACGTTTCTGTGGAGCGTATGAACTATTCTGTTCCCTTTGAATACATCAAGCAGAAGGTAGATGTCCGGCTCACCAAAGCCACGGTAGAGGTTTTCTACGGTGGAAACCGAATCTGTTCCCATCCCAGGCTGTACGGACGGTTTAACCAGTACAGCACGATCCAGGAGCATATGCCGCCAGAGCACCAGAAGTATGTCCAGTGGAATGGTGAACGGTTCATTCACTGGGCCGGTAAAGTCGGCAGCAACACGCAGGTCGCTGTCCAAGCCATTCTCAGCGGCTACAAAGTAGAGCAGCAGGGCTACAAGTCCTGCATGGGTCTGCTGAAGCTGGCAGACAAATACACCCCGGAACGGCTGGAGAATGCCTGCAAACGGGCATTGGAATACACACCCCCGCCCTTCTCTCAAGAATATCCAGGCTATTCTGGCATCCGGGCAGGATAAAGCCACCCCCGAGCAGAGTACGGCTACTGTGTCCTCCTCCCGGTACGGATTCACCCGTGGAGCTGAGTATTACGGAAGGGGAGCAAGTGATGCTGACTGAAACAACGGTATCCAAGCTGCGTAAAATGCGGCTGAGCGTTATGGCCAACGCGCTGAAGGACCAATTTGCCGATCCGCAGTTCCAAAGCATGGCCTTTGAGGACCGGCTCGGTCTTTTGGTGGATGCGGAATGGATTGCCCGAAAGAATAACCATCTGAACAAGCTGATCCGGCAGGCAGCTTTCTCGGATCCGGGAGCTTGCCTGGAGAATGTGGAGTATCTGCCCGACAGAGGTCTGAAACAGGAGGAACTGATGCGGTTCGGCACCTGCAACTACATCCAGGAGCACCACAACATCATCCTGTTGGGTGCCACCGGCAGCGGCAAAACTTATCTCGCCTGCGCTCTGGGCATGGCTGCCGCAAGACGGTTTTATGCGGTGAAGTACATCCGGCTCCCAGATCTGCTGGTAGAGTTCCAAATTGCCAGGGGTAACGGCACCATCCGCAAGTTCATGGCCCAGTACAGAAAATATGCCCTGCTCATTATTGACGAATGGCTTCTGTACCCTTTGAGAGAAACGGAAGCCAGAGATTTATTGGAAATCGTGGAGTCCCGGTACAAGCGAAACTCCACGATCTTCTGTTCCCAGTTTGACATTCCGGGCTGGCCGGAAAAGCTGTCTGACCCACTGCTGGCTGATGCCATCTGCGACCGAATCGTCCACGACGCCTACACCATAGTCATTGGCGGCAAGGAATCCATGCGCAAGCGGAAGGGGCTGCAAGACATCTGACTCCGTCCATATTTATGATACCTTGACAGTTTTGTGCTGTCCATATTCAACCTGAGCGGTGGGACTGCTCAATCCGGGCGGTCCCGTTGCTCAATTCAAGCGGAACCGCTGCTCAATTTCGCCGGTCGAGCTGATTTTGCAGAGCGGTGTACGCATCCGGCGGCGGATCTCACGGTTCAGCCGCTCGATCACATTGTTGGTGCGGATGCGCGTCCAATGCTCGCTGGGAAAATCGCAGTAAGTCAGAGTTTCCTCAATGCCGTCCTCGACCTTCTTGGCAGCGTCCTTCAGTTTCATGGCGCGCAGCTCGGCGACCACGGCCTTCGCCTTCTCGCGGGACGCTTTCTTGCTCTCCTGGGCGTGGATCGCCTTGAGCATTTTTGCCACAATTTTGACCTTGGATTTGGGCACAACAGAGAAAACATTGCGGTAGAAATGCACCGTGCAGCGCTGATATTTGGCGTCTGGAAACACCTCACCCACGGCCTCCAGCATCCCCATGCACTTGTCGCCGACGATGAGCTTCACGCCATCCAAGCCGCGTCCGCGGAGCCATTGGAAGAAGCTGACCCAACTGGCCTTGTCCTCCTTCATGCCCTCGGCAGCGCCCAAAACTTCACGAAACCCGCCCTCATTTACGGCGATTGCCACCAAAACAGCAACATTTTCGTACTCTCCGCCCCAGTTGCGGCGCAGGTAGATACCGTCCACGTAGACGTATGGATAGTGCCCGCCCTGCAATGGGCGGTTGCGCCAGTCCTCGATGTGGACGTAGGCTTTCTTGTTCAGCTCGCTGATGATGGCGGTCTCGAAGGACACGCCCTTGAGTCGGGGGATGTGGAGCGTAACGTCGCCGGAGGTCGTGAGATGATACGGCCTATAGTGCTCATTATTTACCGCGTTCCTCGGAAACCTTCATAACAGTTTCTTTTGTGAGCCTTTGGATTTCATCAAACCTTCCGGTATTTATCAATGTTTTTTAACCATCCAACTGCCACCACATGCGATTACCCTTTGGGCTGATAGGTAATCGCCTATATTGCTGATATTGATCCCACCGGTCGGGATAAACATCATCTGCGGAAAAGGAGCAGAAAGCGCCATAATTGTCGCCACCCCACCACACTGCTCGGCCGGGAAAAATTTCACTACATCAATCCCAGAGCTTACGGCTTCCATCAATTCAGATGGAGTAACACAGCCTGGAATGACCGCAATCTGCTTTTTGACACAATAATCTATTAGCTTGCGATCTATACCAGGAGATACAATAAATTCTGCACCAGCATTGATAGCTTGGTCTACTTGTCCTGTGGTCGTGACTGTACCTGCACCAATCAGCATATCAGGGTAAGCAGCTTTTATAAGATGTATACTTTCTTCTGCCGCAGCAGTGCGAAATGTGATTTCCGCACATGGTAATCCGCCCGCTATTAAAGCCTTCGCTACTGAAGCTGCTGTACAGCTGTGATCCAAAGCAACAACAGGAACTACCCCAAAAGAGGAAAGCCTTTCAATAATTCTATTCATGGTTTGCCTTTCATCTTTTCAAAAGTATACTATACAATACTCCTACCGCCACATGTACACATCTGGCTTAAATATTCCGCTTTGAATTTCTGTCATAGACATATGTGAACTACATAAATTCTCATAAAGTGCCCATTTTTCCTCAATACTTGAACAAGTGCTCTCGAAGTATCGCCTTATTGTATCCCGTGCATAATCGTGGCAGACAAAATGGCCTGGATCAGAAATAGCAGCTTTTAATTGCTCTATTGTCGCTGTCTGTTCCATAAATCCATATTCCTTCAGAAACTGCAGACCTTGCTCCTCTGTCCAAAGCTTATCCCAAACCTTGCGCGAAGCCTCTAAGAACGCATATCCGCTTACTTCCATAAATCTGTGCCATAACGGCATATATTCGACCAGGCGATCATCTAAACCGGCTTTTTTAAAAATATATTCCTTCTCAAATTCAACCTTACGCTCCATCGAGCTTGCAAAGCATAAATCTGACGCATATCGGGCAGACCCTTCTGTAAATGCAGAAGATGGAGAATACAATGATACCTCCGCCATTTCCGGCCAGCCTGTATCAATAAAGCACTGCGTTCTTTTTTCATAATAGGTCAAATGCCCCGGCTCCATCTCGTGCCCTGTATATTCCATTACTTTGTCGACTGTCCAGTTATACTTCAAATTAAAGTTGCGCTCATATTGAATATGATCGTAATCGTAGGCGAATAAAATAGACAAAAACACCATATTGGGATCCGGCAGAGCCCTCACACGAATCCGCGGCATACTATTGCCTGTCAGGTGCATATTTTGAATGGCATGACGATGAAATGCTTCCGTAACATCTCGCAATACATTCAATAGTTTATCTGCAGGAATCGTAATACCTTCTCGAAATTGCTCTATGCGATTAAGAACGTTCCCTTGCCCCGGTAAATTCTCGTCCAGCTCAGTTTTAATTTGTTGAAACAAAGAATAGTCATATACCGGCGCAACAAGATTATACAGAGCACTCGTCATTTGATCAAACGAGCTCTTTTCTCCTAAAGCATCTTTGACCGAAACCAAAGGCTTCTCACGTGGCAAATTAGATATTCTATTCTCTGCTTTTCGCAAAGCGGAGAGGTTTCCTCATAGTCTTTCAGTTCTCTGAGCAGAGTCTCCGATCGGTCTACAATATTTTCCAATGTAAGGCCATGCTTTAAATCACCGATCTCGTAATCAGGAAGGATTCTATATTCCCTGGAGAACTTCATGCTGGTTCTTCGCCAAAAGGGCCCCTCTGTAAACCACTGGATATCACCGACATCGTATCGACTCTTGCACAAAATCATATCGATATATTGCTGCGCAAACATATTTAACACCGATTCAGACATTATATCCCCCTTATTTCTTACCTGATTCCCATATACTGTTCTTGGATATCTGGCATTTCTAATAGGTCTGACGACTTTCCCTCCGCAACGATACATCCGCTGCTAAGAATATAAGCTCTGCTTGATATGTCAAGCGCAAGATAAACATTTTGTTCAACAAGTAGAATTGTCTGTTTTCTTTCGTCATTTAAAAATTTGATCTTATCAAACAGTTCATCGACAATAATTGGCGCTAGTCCTAAAGAAGGCTCATCAAAGCATATCAGCTCCGGCTTGCTCATTAGTGCTCTGCCTATGGCAAGCATTTGCTGTTCACCGCCGGACAATGTTCCACCAAGCTGATGATATCTTTCTTTTAACCTCGGAAACAGATCCAACACTTCTTCAAGGCTTTCCTTAATGCCTTCTTTATCCTTCCTTCGATTGTATGCGCCAATTGCAAGATTATCTTTAACAGATAAGTTAGGAAAGATCCTTCTGCCTTCTGGCACAAAGGGAAATTCCTTTTCCTACTACCTCATATGAGCTTTTAGGCAGTTGCTCCCCTTGAAAGGTTATAGATCCCGAATCAATGGATTTATCGCCCGCAATTGTTCGAAGGAGAGATGATTTACCTGCGCCATTTGACCCAATAATACTCAGTATTTCACCCTTTCTGATATTTAAAGAAACGTCATACAGCGCCTGGATCCCTCCGTAAAATACATTTAAATGCTCTACGCTTAAAAGGTTCTCGTCTTTCCCGGTCAACTCATGCGCACTACTTCCCACGACCGTTTCTCCTTTCTCCTAAATATGCTTTAATAACATTAGGATCATTTTGGACGGCTTCCGGTGTTCCTTCTGCCAAAATTTTTCCGAGATTCAAAACATAGAGTCGGTTACATAGATTCATCACAAAATCAATGTGATGTTCAATCAAGGCAACCGTGAACCCTAGCTCATTATGTATCTTCTTCAATACTTCTACCAGCTCATTACACTCATCATTATTCATTCCGGCCCGGCTCATCCAGCAAAAGAAGCTCTGGCTTGGTTGCAATCGCCCGGGCAATCTCTAATCTTCTCTGAAGTCCATAGGGCAAGCTTCCGGCTAAGTTGTCCTTGTATCCGGCTATCCCGAGCAAATCCAAGTAATAATATGCCTGATCAATCGTCTCCCGATTAATTTGTTCCACTTTCCCACTGCGTATAGCAGCCTGTAGCAAGGAGTATTTTGGTATACTATTCATGCCAATCGAAACATTTTCAATGGCTGTCATTTTAGGAAACAGCCGAATATTCTGGAAGGTTCTGCTGATCCCCAAATGGCATATTTGATCAGGCCGCTTCTTGTTGATAACTGTATTATTAAAAGCAATTGTTCCCATAGTTGGAACAATATTTCCCGTTATTGCATTAAATAAAGTTGACTTACCTGCACCGTTAGGTCCAATCAGTCCCAAAAATCATTTTTTTTCAATATATAGGCTCACGCCATCAATTGCTTTCAAGCCGCCAAAGTAAATCGCTAGGCTGTCGATCTCTAATATTCTATTATTTCTTCCCTCCACGAATTGTAGGCCTCCTATCCTTTGCACATTTCTCCATAGTGTCCTCTTTTCCCCTTGGCTTTATCAGTTTTTTGGCAAAAGCAGTTACTTTCTCAAACGGCAGTTCTTTATATCCGAATAGGCCTTCTGGCTTAAAAATCATAACTAATACAAAAATCAGACCATATATAACCAGTCTCCATTCGATAAGTGATCTTAATACCTCCGGCAGCAGAATTAAGAAAAAGCCGCACAGAATAGGCCCGGATATGCTGTTAATTCCGCCCATAACTACAGCGGTTGTCAAATCTGTAGATTTTACTTCATTGAAGGTGCCCGGTGAAATATAGGTCATATAAAATGCAAACAACCCGCCAGCTATACCAGCATAAAACGCAGAAATAAGCAGAGAAGTCATTTTTACCTTAAAAACATTAATTCCGATCATTTCGGCTGCTACTTCCTGTTGTTGAATCGCAACGAAATTTTTCCCATAATCTGATTTGATAATAGAACGCAAAACATAGATACTAATTACGGTAAAAATTATTACCCATATAAGATTGGTTTTCTTAGGAATGCCAATTACTCCCATAGCTCCGCCAAATATAGAATCTGGCCCGCTATTGGCTAAAATCAATTTCACTATCTCGCCAAAGCCAAGCGTTGCTATTGCAAAATAATCTCCACGAAGCTTCATTTTCAACGTTGGATAACCAATAATTATGCTGCAAATTGCTGCAATTAATCCTCCGGCAATTACGGCAACTACATATGGGATATGAAGATGTAAATAAAGCAACGCAGCTGCGTATCCGCCAATTGCCATAAAACCTGCATGTCCCATAGAAAAAATGCCCGTATATCCAACCAGCAAAACCAGCCCGCAAACTGCCACAACATTTATACAACCAATAATAACCAGGCTTTCAATATATAGCACAAGCTCCCCCCTTTTTATAGTTTATCCTGAGAAGTCTTTCCCATGAGACCGTTTGGAAGAAACAATAGCATAACTACCATAAACCCATATGCAAATAAGTCTCTGTAGGTTGAAGAAATATAACCCGATACCATTGTCTCCAGTACACCAAGCAGGATGCCGCCTGTAATTGCGCCGGGCAGACTCCCCAAGCCTCCGATTACGCTTGCAATAAAAGCTTTCGTCGCTAAATCACCCAAGTTCGGATAAACTGTATATTTTATACCGAAAAAAATCCCTGCAACAGCTGCTGTAACGCCTGATATGGCAAATACCATCGTGGATACCTTATTACCATTGATTCCCATCAGGCCTGCGGTAGAGGAGTCCTGAGAACATGCTCTAATTGCAATACCGGCGGTTGTTTTTTCCAAAAATATCCATAAAACTAGAAGGGATATTAGCGAAACGATCAAAGCAATAATGTCAATTTTGCCAATAGAAATATTACCGACAAGAAAGGCCGTTTGCCCAATCGATATTGGAAATTCTCTGAGATTTGCACCAAGGAGAACCAATGTTAAATTAATAATAAACATATTGATGCCATACGCAGAGATCATAATAAATAACCTGGGAGCCTTTTTCTTTCTCATTGGTCTATATGCAATAAATTCGACCAAAAGTGAAATACACGCACCAAACAGAAGAGCAAAAGCACACCGCCTACCGGAGGTAAGCCCAATTTAGAAATAGCAAAATATCCGGCAAATGCCGATGTCATCATAATCGCGCCGAATGAAAAGTTTGTAAAATTGAAAATGCTGTAAATAAGGGAGTAACCCACTGCAAGCAAAGCATAGATGCCACCAATGGACAAACCTGTTATAAGCTGTTGAATCAATTGGTTCATAGTTCTTCTCCATTTCAGAGGTGCTGATATATGAAAAATATACCAGCACCCCATTAAAGCAATTACACATTGCCTATCAAAGGCTTTGTTTATCTATGCAAATATCAAAAATTTGGTTAAAGAGAGCAATATAACATTAGCCTTCTGGCTTATATTTTTTATACAGAGTATACTGGCCGTCGGTAATTTTAAGAACACTAACCGTTTTATTCAGAGGATTATGTGTTTCTTTATCAACAGTAAAGTTATCATCGCTAAAAAGCTTTACACCCTGAGCGTTTTCCAAAGCAGTTCGAATCGCTTCTGTGTCAAAGGATCCTGCCTTGTTGATCGCATATTCCAACAGCATCATGGCATCTAATGAATAAGCAACATAAACATTTGCAGTCTGCCCTGGATATTTTTTTTCAAATTCCACAGAATATTCCTTCAGGGCAGGGTCATCCTCTGAAACACCACTGATCATATATGAACCCTCGAGTTCATCTCCGGCTAATTCTACAAGCTCCGGAGAATAACAGCCATCACCAATCAGGAATTTGAAATCATATCCCAGATCTCTTGACTGCTGCGCCATCAAAACAACATCTTTATAGTAAGAAGATAGGGCCAAAATTGCCTCCGCACCAGCCTTGTGAGCCTCAGTCAGCTGTGCTCTAAATTCAACATCCTTGTTCTGGTAATTCAGCTTCTTTACCATTTCGCCGCCTTTTGCTGTGAACTCATCTTCAAAAATTTTAGTCAAGGCCTCTGTATACGGATCACCAATCGCTCCCAATGATGCGACCTTGCTGATTCCGGCCTCTGTAATAGCAAAATTTGCCAGTGCCTTGCCTTGATAAGAATCCACAAAGCAAACTCTAAACATCCACTCATTTAATTTGCCTGTATTGGGATCTATGGTTACCGCCTCATTGCTGGCAGACGTTGCAATTACAGGAATTTTTGCTGCAGTCACACCCGGGATCATAGGTATTGCCGACTGACTACCACTGGGACCAAGAATTGCAATAACACCATCTTGCTGGATAAGCTTGTTCGTTGCATTTACAGCCTCTGTAGCAGGATCCTTCGAATAATCGTAAGTTATAAGCTTGACCTGCTTGCCCAAAAGCCCCCATTCTCATTAAGCTCTGTTACGTAGTCCTCCAGGGCAAGCTTTGCTGCCTGGCCCACATAGGCTTGGTCACCGGCGAGGTAGGTAACAAAGCCAATTTTTACGACATCTCCGTCGCTATCTTTTTCCGCAGTATCACCACATCCGCTTAAAACACCCATTACAAATGTCAGAGCTAAGGACAATGCCAATAGTTTAAGTAATGCCTTTTTCATCTTGTTATCCCCCTTAATGTTATAGTTTTTGACTCTTTTTGTTAATGCAACATAGGTGGTTTACGGCCCATTATACTAAAGAGAACAAAGGAAAATATTATACTTACTGCATGCGACAAAAAAGAAACAGCTAATATTTTAACCTACGCCAGCAAATTATTAAGGGCCGTTCTCGGATCAATTTCTACCCAAGGCATCTATCTCCGAGATTGGTACTCTTCTTGTATAGCTCCTTATTATTTTATAAATTGCTAAAAATGTTTTTATCCCGTATTCATTTTTCCACCTCCGAATGGCAAGGTAATAGCCATGAGCAAAACGCAAGAAACGCAGTGATTGCAATGGTTCCCGGCCATGGCTGAAACCGAAAATCACTCAAATGGCTTTTTCGCTCGGTTTTCCTCCGGGCTTGCTTTTTATGCGTTTTTTCTCTTTGCCGGGTGACCCCGCCTTCTTTCTCTCTTCGCCCTTTTGTTTTAGGACTTGTTTTGCTCATCTCTACAAGGTAAATATGTGTCTCCGTTTTCTGCATAACAAATATTTCGGATAATGCTGCACCTGCTTATCTTTGTACACGTCCAGATCCGTCTCCTGCAACAAGCGACTCAACTTCAGGAACTGACACCATATTAAAATCGTGCTCAATAGAGTGCTTTAAACAGGAGGCTGCCACTGCAAAGTTCAGTGCTTTCTGATCAGAGTACCCGTTTAGCATTCCAAATATTAGCCCACCTGCAAAGCTGTCCCCACCGCCTACGCGGTCCACAATATGTAAATGATACTGAGGAGAAAATTCTGCATGATCTTTTTCCCCGTTGTAAAGCATCCCCATCCAATCGTTATCATTTGCTGAAAGTGATGTGCGCAGTGTAAAAGCTACCTTGCGAAATCCAAATTTACGGGTAAGCTGACGGGCCACATCGATGTATCCATTTTTGTTAATCTGCGCTTTATCAATATCTGTTCCGTCTGATACGATTCCAAATACATTCTTAGCATCTTCTTCATTAGCAATGCAGACATCAACATACGGCATCAGCTGCTGCATAACTGCGTTGGCTCGTTCCCTTGTCCACAGTTTTTTTCGGAAATTGAGATCACACGATATCGGTATCTGCCTTTCTTTTGCCGCTTTACATGCTGCTTTACAAATCTCGGGCAGCCTTCCGCCAAGTGCAGGTGTAATTCCCGTCCAGTGAAACCAGTCTGCTTTATCAAATATTAGATCCCAATTAAAATCTTCAGGATCTGCTTGGGATATTGAAGAATTCTCGCGATCGTAGATAACTTTTGAGACCCTTTGGGAAGCGCCTTTTTCGCAGAAATATACCCCTAATCGATTTCCGCCGCGGGCAACAAATTTTGTATCTACACCATATCGCCGCAACTCATTAATTGCGCACTGACCAATTTCATGCTCTGGTACTTTGCTGACAAAGGTTGCGTTCATACCGTAATTAGCAAGGGATACTGCTACATTTGCTTCCCCACCACCGTAAGATACTTCAAACTTAGAGCTTTGCAAAAAATCGAAAATATCCTTCCGGATTGAGGCGCATTAGGATTTCTCCAAATGTCACAATTTTTTTTTTGCACAAAAGGTGCTCCTTTCTATCAGGCAATTACTAAAGAGTGCTTAAACGGATGAATGCGCTAAAATTTCATATTATGAAATTTATTATCGCTATACAAAATAGTACATGATTGGCTTTACTTTGTCAACTGTTTTTTCGGTTATTCAAAAGTTTTTTAATAATTGACAGTTGTCAAAAAATGGTGTAGAGTTCAAATGAATAGATAAGTTATTATTTGTTTTTATAAAGAAAGGAGCGGTTCTTTTGGCTGCTTCCCACACCCGGTGCAATCTATTGATCGTGTTTTAGATATTATTGAAGCCCTGTCTTTTCAGCCGCATGGTATGCTCTTAAAAGATTTGTCAGCTGCTGTTGGTCTTCATGTCAGTACAACGCATCGCTTGCTTGTTGCTCTTGTATCACGAGGATATGTTCAAAAAAATATTGAAACGGGTAAATATCGCTTAACGGTTAGACTCTTTGAAGTAGGCAACCGTGCAATTGGCGGTATAAATCTAGTTTCGCTATCTCGTCCGTACTTAGAGCGTTTGGCTGCGGAAATTGGTGAAACAGTTCACCTAGTCGCTCGTAACGACGATGAAGTTGTATATTTATACAAAGAGGATCGTAGAGAAAGTATTATCCATATGGCGTCCTTCATTGGCCTTCGCTCGCCTATGTACTGCACAGCTGTCGGTAAAAGCATACTTTCTCATTTGCCGGAAACAGAAGTCCGCGCCATTTGGGATCGATCCATCATTAAACCGCGCACACAAAATACAATTGTAAATTATGATGAATTTATCAAACACCTTCAAAAAGCTCGAGAGCTCGGATGGGCAATTGACAACGAGGAAAACGAGGTAGGGGTCGTTTGTATTGGTGCGCCAATTATCGACTTTACTAATGCACCAATTGGCGCTATTAGTATTTCTGCACCAGCTGCTCGAATGACCTCCGCAATTTGTGAGAGCTGCGCTCAGAAAGTGATGGCAAGTACAAGCGCGATTAGTCGGGCATTAGGAGCCCCGTCCGAGTGAGTGGTCGCGGATAAAGGCGATCTGGCCTGCGCGGTGTCAGTACTCGCTCTAAAAGCCCGGTAATTTCAGTCCTTTCCCCACGCAAGAGCTCACAGCACAGATAGACCGCGTGGGCAAAGTTGACGCGGCGCTTGTATTTTGAGCTGCTGCAGCCCTCGTTCGTGTTCCACGCAGCGGCTCGGGTAAAATTGAAAACAGTAAAGGCGGCAAAGATCTCCTGAAGCACCAGATCGGATTTTCTGGAATGAAGGTGGATCAAGCCGACCGTGTATTTGAGCTCGCGGAACGACGTTTCAATGCCCCAGCGCCTGGTGTATAGATCCCGCAGCGCCGAAAGCGGGAACTGCGCGGCGTCCAAGTTGGTCATCAGCATTTGCGTTTTGCCGTCTTTCAGCGTCAAGCGTACAATTCTTGCCGAAAACGAATAGAAATCAGCGCTTTCCGTGCCAAGAAAGTCAAATGGTATGCTGTTTGGGAGCCGGTAATAGTGCTCCGGGACCGGGATGCCGTGCTGCCGGAGCTGCTTCGGCGTCAGTCGTCCCAGCGTCATGCGCACCGGCAGGTCGAGCTCAGGGCTGTCGGGCAGTTTTATGCCATAAGCATTTTTTCGGTCGCGATCCCGGATGCGGATCAGATACTTCCAGCCCCGCTTTTCCAGACAGGCAAAGTTGTTGTACGCCTCATAATTGCGATCCGCCAGCACGATCACGGGGTCGCTGATCGTGGAACGTGCTGTCATCTGGCACAGCGCCCTGGATTCGTGCTTGGTATGCTCTTTTTGTACGATCACATCGGTATAAATGCCATTTTCCAGGTCAAAAAGCGCGTTGATATGGAAAGAATTCCATCCGTGCTGGTGCTCTGTTCCGGGGCGATAGGCATCCTCATCCGCAGGATACGTCCCGGATTTCAGAGATGAACCGTCTACGGCCAGCAGTCGATACCCTTGAAATTTCTTTTGCGGACGCAGGTGATCTGAAAAGTGGTGAAACAGATCTTCGAGCGCGGATGGAAGCAGCTTCTGCCGCTGCTGGGTGAATGCCGACGCCGACGGCGTATCGATCCGCTTCCGAAAATGCCCGAGCAGCCCTTTCCAGATGCTCTTTTCATCCATCGTGACGATGAGTTGAATCAGCACAGCGGGCGTCAGCGTCCGTTTTCGGGTAAAATTCCGGCCTGGATTTCGGGCATACCGTTTCGGCTCCTCGCCGAGTCTCCGAATGATGGAAAATAGCCTTTCCCGCAGTGTCAGTACCGTGTTTTTCATGTGCGGCCTCCCTGAAAATCAATTCATTTTCAGGACTTGGCTGCACATTTTTCGCCCATTGTCAAGGACTTTTTCGATTATTTTGACTTTTTTGCTTAACTTAATGGCATTATTCAATGGGACACACGTTTTTTCATTGCCTCTTAGTACCAAAACAGCTGCAATATCAAAAAGGGTATTGTCAATAGATCGAATCAAGCAGATGCGGCTGAAAAATAAAAGCATTTGCAAATTTATGACATAAGGAGGGGCCCACTATGTTGATGGAACAGGAAGCTCCCCTGCTTTTTCATACCGTATTTGCCGGGGCGGTCATATTGACTGTGGCGTATCTGCTGCATTGGCGGGGCCATTCTCCGCAAAAAAAGCCGCTCGAGCTGATCCTTTATTTTGTCCTTTTACAGATCCCGGCCTACATCTTGGTCTTCTACGCTATGATGTGTCCCGGTTCCGGAGAGAGGACCTTCGCTTTCGCAATGGGAGGTTTTTGCTGGCTGATCGGAATTCTGGTTCTCATGCAGGGGATTCGCGATCTGTTGGATTACAACACAAACAAAAAGGATCCGCCCAAATGAACAGCGATATGGAGAGGAGTACCCCTCTCAGCCTGTCAAGAAGCCCGGCTGCGCATTGGGCGGCGACCGATATTTCGCGGAAACAGCGGAAGGGGAAGCTACGGAAAAGGGCGTTCCACTTCCATAATGCGAATCTTTTCAAGCTCATGGCAGCAAACTTAACTTCACCCGGTTTGTGACCTGAGCCAAGCCTCTGTATTGCGTGTAACGCATCGTGTGTTTTTCCTTGGCGTCTGCAAAGACCCATTCGATGAACTGCTCCTTCGGTACGACCATGCGGTTGCCGACGCGCAGTCCACCATTCCCACTAAGCCTACCACGCCCGCTGAACCGACTACTCCCGCCGCGCCCGCTGAACCCGAAGCTCCCGCACAGCCTGTTACTCCGACGCAGCCTGAGCAGCCCGCAGCGCCCGCTTCCGCTGGCACTTACACCGTGAAGAAAGGCGACACTTACGGCACGATCGCGCTGAATAATTACGGCACTTATGGCGTGTGGGGCGAACTTTACAAAGCCAACAAGGGTGCAAAGCTGACGGAGGGCGCAACGCTTGTTCTGCCCGAAACGCTGGGTAAGGTTGCCCGCATCAATGCACCTGTCGCAGCCAGCGGCGAAACCCTCTATACGGTCAAGGCTGGCGATACGCTGGGCGCTATTGCCAAGGCTACCTATGGCGATGTGATGAAGTACAAGACCATTTTCGAGCGCAACGCCGACCGCCTTGTGAACGCCAACACCATTTGCGAGGGACAGGTCATTGTCCTGCCCGCGAAGTAAGTACAACAGAAAGCAATAGAAATAAGTAAAAAGCTCCCCGTCCATTTCTTCTGGAATGGACGGGGAGCTTTTTTGCTGTCGGATTTTCTTATCTTAACGGTGTTGGACTGTGCCCTCGGCGTCCACTCGGCCTCCAACCAGCACAATGAGCGGCGGTATGAGTTCTACTGGGGATACAAAAGTCATGTGCTGGTGGACTGCATCTCCGGGCTGCCGCTCTACGAGCTGACCACGCCGGGCAATATCGCCGATTCCTCCGTCGCCGCTGAGATCCTCGCGGCCGCGGATCAGACGGTTTCTTTGAAGGAATGCACCTTTCTTGCCGACAAGGGCTATGACGTGAAAAGCATCTACAATACCGTAAAAACGGTCTATGAGGGCGAGACGTTTATTCCCCTCAATCCACGCGGCACGAAAGCCTCTAAAACGCTCCCTGCCGGTAATCCGGTCTGCGAGGCCGGGTTCGCCATGCACAAGGACGGCAAAACGACCAACAATGGGCGTACCCGCCAGAAATACTGCTGTCCGTTTCGCCAGTCCAAAAGCGGTGTTTGCCCTTGTAGCCACAAGAATTGGAACAACGGCAAGAAGAATCGGGGCTGCACGAAATATAAGACCCTTCCCGATGACTACAGGCTTTCCATTGACCGCAGCTGCCTCTACTTTAAACGGACTTACGCCCTGCGGACAGAGTGCGAGCGTTACAATTCTCGCTTCAAATCCACAGGTCAGGAACAGCTGTGAGTGCGCAATGGAACCAGCGCGGCAAACCTCAATACGCTGGCCCACATCTCCGCTTTAGCGGTTGCGCTGGCCGCCGTTCTGCACAGCTCTCACTCCTACCGCGCATCCAAATCGTTCCGGCGAGGCGCTTAAAGTGCCCTCTCATATGGCTTTTTTCGCTCGGTTTTCCTCCGGGCTTGCTTTTTATGCGCTTTTTCTCTTTGCCGGGTGACCCCCGCCTTCTTTCTCTCTTCGCCCTTTTGTTTTAGGACTTGTTTTGCTCATCTCTATTGTAGCCGATTTTGCGCGGAAAGGCAACGATGGATAAAAATACTCCCGCTGGAAATGCTATGCCAAAAGGAGTGATCTTATGGATATGTCACCGCAGGAATATCAGGCGTATATCAAGCAGAAGTCGCCGAAGTCGCCCATCTGGAAGGATACGGCGCTCGCCTTTCTGATCGGCGGCGCGATCTGCGTGCTCGGTCAGCTCATTCTGGACGGCTACAGGTCCCTCGGGCTCGACAAGACCGACGCGGGTACCGCGACCTCCGTCACGCTCATCTTTTTAGCGGCGCTGACCACGGGGCTGAACCTGTATAATTCCCTTGCCCGCTTCGCGGGGGCGGGCACGCTCGTGCCGATCACGGGCTTTGCCAATTCCGTCGTCTCGCCCGCCATCGACTTCAAGGCCGAGGATTGACCTATAATAGACATACAGTCGGTTCTATAGAGTGAGTATGCTGATTTAGTCCAAAATCAAAGCTTCCTCCCGACTTATCATTTGCACGCATTCACCTTAAATGGTGGGTGCGTGCTTTTTTTTTCAATGCATTTTCATAATACCTCATCAGCTTATTTTAGTCGATGGGGAAATTTTTCTTTTGAAGGGTGGTCAAAAGGGGTGCCATTTCTACATTCATTACGAGAGGTGCATTCGAGGTGTTTTATGACTTGCCGACCGCAGACTCTCAACCTGTTACCACAGCACTGTACCTTGAAAACCGAATACGATTCCAAGACATCACCGTGTTCGAGCCACTATGAGCAAGTGAAAGAGGCGTGGTCAAGCCTCGTTGCGACGACTGCACGGGAAAACAATGGTACACTCGTCCGGCTAGGCCTCAAACCGAGGGACGACGCACCCACAAGCATGGGCCGAGGCTGAAATGCCTGTGTCCCCCTGACCAGGGGACTTGGAATCGACTCTATTTACAACTCTGTCAGGAAGGAGGTGTATGAGATGAACTGCACACAAAAAACAACAGTTGGTGTGCTTTCCGAAGGTAAGAGTTTATAAGCCGTGGTTCCGACACTTCAATGATCACAAGGATTTCCGGAACGAAGGAACTGTCCATCTATTCAGTCTCATGGCGCTCTTCAGCTACGCTAATTTTCGATCCAATGAACGCGTGATCTATGGCGACCGATATATGGAGGCACCGGGTCAGTGGATCTGCAAGCTCGGGGGCATTGCCCAGAATCCTTCGAGTCCACTCCAAGGCTCAGGCGCTTGAGCTGATGGAGTACTTCCGGAATCATGGATTCCTTACCTTTGAGATCTTGGATGAGGAAAAGGAAATACTCCGCTTCACGATTGCCGATTGGAAAGAGCACTGCACACACCTACAGTATAACTATTACAGCTATAAAGGATCGGGATTCTTTTTCTTCCCGCTGCCTGTCGGCAGACTGCTTTTGAAGACAGCACGAAAGGAAGTCGGAATTGTATTCAGTGAATTGGACGCCATCATGGATATGTGGCTCCACACAATCCTGAATGACCCCCAAGTGCGAGGATCTGAGTATATGCCAGTTGTCTATTACTCCAATATGCGAGGTATGCCGCTGCTCTCATATACTTACCTTGCTCGTCGTTGGGGCTGGTCCAAGTCCCGAGTCGGACGCTTCATGTTGAAGGCCGGCGAATATGGAATTATCAGCCGTGTGAGTTTTTCCAGCTCACGCGGCTCTGTCATTTCAATGTGCCGCTATCGTGAGATGATCTACGGTGAAGGCTGTGAGGAACTCGAGCTAAGCAGGATTGGCGAGATCATTGGTATTGCTAAGGCGATTGATGTGGTGGAAGCAGACGACACCAAACTCGATATCAGCGTCGAGTCTCGCGTCCCGCCCGCTCACACTATAGGGAAGCCACGAAAAGCCTTGAGGATTCAAGTGTTTCTGGTGGTCCAGAGTTCTTTTTTTGCTCGCCAAATTCCATTAGTCTTCTACAGTGCTTTAGACTGGGAGGTAACGAATCAGGAGAAGAATAGCTGCGATCCACCGACTGAGTCCCAATCCGGAAAGGAGATGAAACGATGACATCAGATAGCACTCCCGCGTTTGAGATAGAAAAAGAAGCTTTGAAAACAGAGATCGAAACCGGCATCCAAGCCGGTGTTGATCATTTAGAGGCGAAGACCGCAAAACGCAAGGATGCGGATAAGTATCATAACACAAGGCATCTGCTCAAGCAGTACCGGAAAGTAGCATATGCGATCCAAATCTCGGAAGCAGATATGAATGTTCGAATGGAAATGGAGCATGGCACCCGCCTTTCCACACTTGAAGTCAATGCCGAATTGGCTGGCGTGGATTTGTCCGGTTCTAAACTGGAGGGGTACGCCAGAACAGTTATTCGGAGCAAGAACATGCTCCAGATCATTGATAACGCGCTTAATACGGTGCGAATGGATCCAGACCACGGTGAGCTGATGTATCAAGTCCTCTACCTCACATACTTCTCAAAAAAGAAGCCCGCGAATCGTGAGGTGATCCTAGCGGAACTTGATCGGCAAGGATTCCCCATGTCGATGGTAACCTATCATAGCTATCTCAACATGGCAATTCGAGCGATTGACCGCATTCTGTGGGGTTACACGGCGCGTGATTGCATGGAGATCATCAAGCAGTTTTTACCTTGAAGCACTATTGAACTATTTCCGAACGAAACTTGAAGTTCTGCTTAATTGCATCTGTATCCCCTAAATGGTAAGATGATAGCGTCGAAAAGATTCATTGATGGACTGCCTCCTTTCATCGGGAGGCATTTTTCATGTGAAGCCAGGAACTCAGGTCGTACTGCCCGAGTTCCCGGCTTTTCTTTTCGGCTCTATTTGAAAGGAGGACTTCCCAATATGAATCTAAACAAACCTGCCGTCATCAAGAAGCTGCAGGAGCGATTCAGAAATGTAAATGCAGGCCGAGGCCTATATACTGCCTTTCTCGTGCCTACGATGCTGACCATGTTTTCCACACGCGCCTTTGCTGCTGACACCATTTGGACGAAGGCGAGTGCAATCATGCAGGATGTGTACACTCAAATCCTCGGCATCAGCACCATCGCAGCTGTTGTTACTGCGGCTATTGCGCTTCTTCTGATGAACTTCTCCAGATCTGGACGAACGGTTGATGAGTCCCGTGCATGGTTAAAGCGGATCATTATTACCTGGGCCATTCTCAATAGCCTTGGCTTTATCATGGCCTATGTGACACCATTCTTTTCCGGTGGCACTTGGACTCCCTAATTACGAAGGAGAATCAAGACATGAAGAATATTATCTGTTTCTTATCCGGTATTGTCGCTGGCATTGCCATGTGCCTCACCGCAGCATACTACCTGCCTGAAAGTAGCTTCGATGATGAGTTAGGCCACTTCTAAGCAGATGCAGGAGGAGCCGCATGGGAATCTTAGACAGTATTGTTGAGTGGATTGCCACACAGGTCATGAATCTGCTGGATCTGATCACAGGGTCCGTACTCGGTGCGCTAGGCTGTGATATGAGCACGTTTCTACGCTATTTCCCAGCCGCTGAAACGCTCTATGAAATATTCGTAGCGATTGGTGTAGGCTTCATCTTACTGAACCTTGTGTGGCAGCTATTCAGAAACTTTGGGCTTGGACTGGGCCTTAGTGCGGAGGATCCAGTCAAGCTCGCCATCAAATCCATTCTCTTCATCTTTTTAGCACTTTTTGCGGATCAGATTATGGTGCTCGTTTTGGGAATCGTAGGAACGCCATACGACTGGGTGGTAGACACAGCACTTCCCCAATCGAGTTTGCAAGTTTTGCCAGCGTAGTAACAGTTTTGGTGGGCAGCCTTGTGTCCGGCTCGGTAAGTTTGATTGTACTCATTTTGGTGCTCATCGTAGCATGGAACTATATCAAGCTTCTATTCGAGGCAGCGGAGAGATACATTCTCGTCGGCGTTCTGATCTACACAGCTCCAGTCGCATTCGCTACAGGGGCATCAGAAAACACATCAAATGTCTTTAGTGCATGGTGCAGAATGCTTGGAGGCCAGCTTTTTTTGCTGATCATGAATGCATGGTGCCTGCGCTTATTCACGAGTATGGTTGGCAGTTTTCTTGCCAACCCGTTATCCGTTTGAGGAGGTAAAGATGAAGAGAAAAGCCCATATCATACTGCTTGTATTGCTGCTCTTATGCGTACTTTCGACAACCGCCTTTGCCATCGATGAGAGCGAAGTAGAAAGTGCCATTGCGGCATCGAGCAAGGAAGAAGTTGCTGGCAATGTTTTTATCTGGTTTCTATGCGCCATTGGATTCCTTAAAGTCAGCCAGAAAATTGATAGTTTTATGGCTTCTTTGGGAATCAATGTCGGCAGAACCGGTGGAAGTATGTTGACTGAGCTCATGGTTGCCGGACGCGGCATTGCTGCTGTTGCGGGGGCTGTAGGTGGAACTGTATTTAACCATCATTCCTCAAGTAACAGCACTCACACAAATGCACAGGCCGCCGGCGCTGCTTTTACAGGTGGAGGAAACGGCCTTGTCGGCGTTACGAGACGTGCTGCTGGAAACGCGGCAGCCGCAAGCGCTACAGGCAATGCAAAAGGACTCAGCAATCTTGTGGGTGGCGCTATGTTCGAATCAAGCCTGCAAAATGGAGGCAAATTTGCAATGAGCGTTGTTGGAGCTGTGGCAAAAGGCAGCATATCCTCAGTCGGGTCCATCACCGGTGATCAGGCGGCTGAGGCGTTGACGAGCTATTTGGGCTATTCGCCTGTTGACTCAGGTAGCGCACTTGCAGATGATGGTGGCCTCATCCCTCCATCTCCCATTACGTCAGAAGACGTAGTTACGCTTGATGGCGGCACAGCCGCAGGAACAGCTTCTCCTACTGCGTCTGCAAATGGGACACCTATCCCATCTGGCGCTAGAGAGCACGACGGTTCTGTGGTTGAGAGTGCACGCATTTCTGGAGCGCCACCCATATTTCAGAATGTTGAAATCGGCGGTGGACGCATCACGGGCCTTGAGGTCTCACCTGATAGGCAGTCAGATAGGGAGTTTGCTATGTACAGCACAGAACAATACATGGCCCCAACTGGCCCGTATGATACCGTCCAAACAGTAGACGGTGCCTCGTGGTATCGGCAGTATGCTCAGCCCAAAGTTGAGAAAACGCCCTATACCGATGAAGGTGACAAGATTAGGTATGAGGAACGCATCGTTTCTCAGATGCCGCCTGTTCCCAAAAGAAAGGACAAAATCTAATGAGTGATGAAAAAAGCCAGCAGCAAACATCGACCGAATCCACAGTTGCGGGTGCCGCAAAGACTGGCAAAGCAATTTCCAATATTGCCAAGGGCGCAGCTGCAGGTGGTGCTCATGGTGCGGCAATTGAAGCAGGGAAGTCTTCTGCAAAATGGCTGATTCCGTTGATCGCGGCAGTTTTGTTGCCTCTAATTCTTGTAGCTATGCTTCCTTCTATCATCTTCGGATCATTACTGGGCGATGGAACGGACTCCCCGAATGGAATCTCGAACGATGAAGTGTTAGTCCAGAATATGACAGCCATCAACGAGGGCATCAGTTCCATCCTCTCTGAAGGATTAACGGATGTTCTTGAACGCATTGATTCTGATTTTGCATCGTCCGGCTGTGATGGAAAAGAGATCAACAATCCCTTTGGCGCTGATGTGGTGTTTAATGCAAATGCGTTTGTTTCCCAGTATTGCGCACACAAGGACACAGAAATTGCATCTATTTCCAAGGAAGATATGGAGGCTTTGCTCACCGCTAACAAGGATAAGCTCTACTCTTTTGCTTTCACGGATGAAGAGCGAGAAATTCCCCCTGAGCAAGGTGACGAAGACTCAGGCGAAACCATTCATGAGACCATTCGGATCTATACCATCTCCTATAATGGAGAAGCGTATTTTGCCGATCAGGTCTTCCACCTGTCAGACGATCAGAAACTCCTTGCAAGCCAATATGCGCAAAACTTGACTGTCCTCTTGGGCGATGGAATTTACCAAGGTCTAAGTGAAACAGAGTTCTCAGCAATGGGCCTATCCTACGACGGGGTCATTTTTGCTGACGGCGAAACACAGGTTGTCTATTACAATCAGTTAGATGAACGGTGGAAGTACTCGCCCTATGGTACAGATACGATTGGTGGTTATGCCTGCGGCCCGACTGCAATGTCCATAGTGATATCCAGTCTTACCTCAGAAGCCATTGATCCACCTCATATGGCACAATGGGCATACGAGCACGGGTACTGGTGCAGCGGCAATGGTTCTTATCGTTCTTTGATACCAGGAGCAGCGCAAGCGTGGAGCCTGAGTGTCGATGGCTGCACAGCTTCTGAACCACAGCGTATCATTGATGCGCTTGCGGAGGGCAAGTTAGTCGTTGCACTCATGACGAAAGGCCATTTTACATCGAGTGGCCATTTCATTGTCCTGAGAGGCTGCACATCCGATGGGAAGATACTCGTCGCAGATCCTTCCAGTTATAAGCGCTCCGAGAAGAGTTGGGATATGTCCATTATCCTCAACGAAGCTAGTAAGTGCGCTGGATCCGGTGGGCCGTTTTGGATCATCGGAAACTGACAATAGAATAGAGGCAGAACATGAGCAAACCGAACGAAGAGCGGGATATTTACTATATCCCGCCAAACTTTCTTGCAAGTGGGCGCTTATTTGGCGGAATGATTCGAGCACGCAATGCGATTGAAGCTTGCGTGCTCGTTTTGTTGACGGGTATTCCCATCATCAAGTTGCCTATGTCGCTTACTGTGCGGATTATCATTCTTTGCCTGCTCCCACTCCCGCTTGGTATTTTTGGCATCATCGGTTTTGAGGGCGATTCACTTTCGGAATTTGCGATCAATTGGGTTCGCTGGTTCATTCACCGGCGGAACCTTTATCGCTCTGATGTCACTATACCTGAAACCGCTAGGAAACAGAAAAAGAGGATATGGGAGCAAGAAGCTACCAAGCCGCCCGAAGAGTTAGGCATTCGGATCAAGCAGCCTCGCAAGAAACGAAAACGCCCTGCAAAAACCGAAAAGCAGCTCAACAAAAATAATCGCAAGATGGTGCCAAGTCATAAAAAGCAGGTGACTTACTCGGAAGACTTTGTTCCAGTAAAGGATATCCGCAACGGCATTATTGAAACGGAGGACGGTCGTTACATCAGAGTCCTCGAAGTTGAACCGATCAACTTTCTTTTACGCAGTACATCTGAGCAGAAGAATATCGTTGCCAGCTTCGCGAGCTGGATGAAGATTTCCCCAATAAAAATCCAAATCAAAGTGTTGACAAAGAAGGCCGACATCGGAAAGCACCTGAGTACCATTGAGCGGGATATGGAGTCCGAGAGTAATCCAAAGTGCCGAGAATTGCAGCTGGACTACTATCGCCTTATTCAGACAATTGGCTCGCGAGAAGCAATTACCCGCAGATTCCTTGTGATTTTTGAGTATGAAACTGTCACGAATCGCAAACCGGAGTACTCGGAGATTGTCTCGGCTCTGGAAACGGCTGTTCAGACAGCGCGGCAGTATTTCCTACACTGCGACAATGCGGTTGTTACCCATGATGACGAAAACGCTTTCCTGTTGGAGATTCTCTACACCATTTTCAACCGATCAACTTGTGAGGTAAAAACAGTTGAGCAGCGCATTCGGGAGCTCCAGCTAGCTCGGAGGGATACCGACATCACAGTACCAGTCTCCCTTAAAAGTGTACTGGCCCCCGATTCCATTGACTTGACTCATGGGTCATATGTAGTAATGGACGGAGTATACCATGCATATCTCATAGTTCCCTCTGATGGGTATAATCCTCGCGTTGTTGCCGGTTGGACAAGTATTCTCGTCAATGCTGGCGAAGGGATCGATGTCGATTTCTATTTTTCCCGCGAGCCAAAAGAACGCATTCAGGCTAAGCTGGGTCAACAGATCCGAATCAACCGCAGTCGTTTGAAAGACACCTCGGATACCAATTCGGACTTTGATGATTTCGAAAGCGCGATCCGTTCTGGCTACTTCCTGAAAGAAGGCCTTGCAAATTACGAGGATTTCTACTATTGCAACACACTAGTCACAATCACTGCAGATACACTCGAAAATCTGGAGTGGCGTATATCTGAGGTGCGTCGGCTGATGGTTTCACAGGATATGGATATCCGGATTTGCCGATTTCGTCAGGAGCAAGCGCTACTGTCGATCCTCCCGCTTTGTAGCTTGAATAAAAAGCTCTTTGAGGCGAGCAAGCGAAATATGCTTACCTCTGCGGCTGCCAGTTGTTATCCCTTCACCTCGTTTGAGATGAGTGATGAGAACGGCATCCTGCTCGGAGTCAACCAGCATAACAACAGCTTGGTCATAGTTGATATCTTCAACAGCCGCGTATATAAAAACGCCAATATGGTTCTTCTGGGAACCAGCGGTGCCGGCAAAACCTTTACGCTCCAGTTGATAGCTCTCCGCATGCGTCGGAAAGGTACCCAGGTCTTCATCATAGCACCTCTCAAAGGCCATGAGTTTCTGAGAGCCTGTAACAACATTGGCGGTGAGTTCATTTCCATCAGTCCGGCATCGAAACAATGTATCAATGTCTGCGAGATCCGCAAGCAGGATCTCAGCGCCAATCAGTTGATCGACGGCGTAGTTAGTGAGAACTCGATCTTGGCAAAAAAGATTCAGCAGCTGCACATTTTCTTCTCGCTGCTAATTCCAGATATCAGTCATGAAGAACGACAGCTCCTTGACGAAGCACTGATTCGAACCTATGCGAAGAAAGGGATCACGCACAACAACGAGTCGCTGATTGACCCAGAACACCCGGATCGCTACCGAGAGATGCCGCTCCTTGGTGACATCTATGAGATTTTAATGGAATCTCCTGAGACGAGGCGGATGGGCAATATTCTGAACCGTCTCGTGAATGGATCTGCCAAAACCTTCAATCAGCACACGAATGTGCAGCTCGACAATCTCTACACAGTCCTTGATATTTCCGAGTTAACGGGCGAGCTTCTGCCTGTAGGTATGTTTGTCGCACTCGACTACGTCTGGGATAAAGCCAAAGAAGACCGCACAAAAGAAAAGGCGATCTTCATTGATGAGGCGTGGGAGCTGATTGGAGACGATGATACCAATAACCCAAACAACACCAAGGCCCTTGCAGGCGAGTGGGTTCAGGAGATTTTCAAGATCATTCGTGGCTATGGCGGTGCGGCCATTGCTGCCACCCAGGATATTGGCGACCTTGATCGAAGCCGGTTCGGCAAAGGTATCTTAAATGTTGCAAAGACCAAAATCATTTTGAACTTGGAAAATGATGAGGCGCAGCGCGTCCAGCACATTCTCCACTTATCTGATGCTGAGATCATGTCGATCACTCGTTTTGAACGCGGCCAAGGACTGATCTCCACAAACTCCAACCACATCACAGTTTCGTTCAAGGCATCCCCCTTGGAGAAACAACTGATTACAACCGACCGCATGGAACTCAACCAGATTCTCAAGGAAAAGATCGCCCAAAATACACATAATGTTGTCGAATGAAAACACAGCTAAGGTCATGTTTACATTAGCTCTACACTAAGCGTAATTGCGGTTTTCCTTTACACTATGCGGTTTCCTATCTCTACACAAAGGAGAGCATAATGAAGTTTTCCAATACCGTTCGAAGGAGGGAAGTTGTCTTTATGATTCGGCTGCTGACCATCTTCGGTGTCGTTGAACAGCGACAAATGCGGTTGCTCTTCGATCATATGAGCAATCGTTCCTATGGCCAGATCCTCGCACGTCTCCGGCAAGAGGGTCTGGCCTATTTCTCGCCGGACGGCCAATTCCTCGCAACAAGTCGATACTCATTAGATCACGGGAAGACGCAGGAAGCCATCATGGCTTTCTGGGCATTCATCCAGATGAGAGATCATGTGCTGGATTTTTGTGCGAGTGAGCCTCCGGCAATTCTCTCATTCTCTTCAGCCGATAAGGATTATGATCTGATTTCCGGTAGCCAACGCAATATCCCATCGATCAACGCCTCTCGCACACTCGTGCCAGAGGCGTCCGTTCGTTTGATTGTCGTAGATGATATGAAGTCCCTGGATGAGCTGATTCCAAGAGATGATAACGATTATGGAGTCCTGACTGGCTCTGACGGCGTTGAGCAAATCTACAAACTGTGAGGTGTGATATGGATAACCCCAAGTACATTCAAGTCATGCGCCAAGTGGCTTCTGATTTTGATGGTATCAGCCACGAACTCTTTCAGGTTGCTAGCGACTTAGAGCGTATGGATCAGTATAACCCCCAGCAAAAACTCTTTAGTCTGGTTAGATCGGCAGAAGTATCCTCGGTTACTCTGAGAAATCTGACCGCCAGAACAGTTCGTGATGATACGGCGCCATTCTATTGTGAGGTGGCGGATCTGCTGGGGATTAAGGTCGAGGAGACTCATGATTGGCTCAAGATCTCAGTTCCAGCGATTCTTCCGAAAAGGAATCAGAGAGATAATCAAGCATTTTTGACTCGTCCACTTCGGTACGCGATTATGGACTATCTCAAAGAGAACCCAATGGAGCGCTTTGGTAGCTGCGCCATCTGCATTGTTCACAACTATGATGCTGCTCTTGGAAAAAGGCGCATTCGTGACTATGACAACATTGAAACCAAGCGGTATTTGGATGTCATTGAATCGATGCTACTGACCAATGATAGCGGTCTCCTATGCACGGTCCTCCAGGCTACGAGGATGTCTGATCGGGACAGCGCAGAGTTCTACCTGATGAGACCTGAAACGCTTTCATCCTGGGCCAAAAATCACATTAAAACAACTACCAAAACCTGCTCTGAGTGATGGGCAGAAATGGTAGTGATATCGTGCATACGAGCTGTCCCCACTCAGGGAGCGCAGAAATAGGTAGTGTTAGGCAATACAAATTCTGTCTGGGTGTTTTTGCTTGGTCAGTTTTGCTCTTTTGTGAGTAGCTTTATGAGCAGCCTCGGGCAGCCTGTTGGCAGCCTTGCTGCTGATTTGATTGGAGTGTCTATGATTACATGTAAGAATGATCGCTTACTCGAATTGCTCTGGTTTGTTGGGTACTGTATCGAGTTTCCGACGCAGCTGGCGGTGCGGATCGGTGGCGGCGCTGAATGGAATCGCAGGGTCATGTATCGTGCGATTCGGGAAGGCTATGTGCGGCTATATCGGAAGAAGCACAAGCGCCATGTGATTCGTTCAATGAGCTTGACGCAGAAGGGGTTCGAGTATGTTGCACAGAGGGATCCGGAAGCGGTGTCCATGATCTATTCAAGAGTCAATAGCTCTGAGCGCATTTACCCTGGTTGGATCGACAAAATCCTGCGGCTTCACGCAATTGCTATTGGTACGGTTATGTCTAACGCGGCCGGAGCGATGCTCCTCATCTCTCAAAAGCCATCTCTCATGTCGCCTGCCAAAAGAGCAACGAATGCGGTCGTGCCGGATCCCAACAAAATCTATTACTACGCCGCACACGAGTTGCGTGTCGCCATCGAGGAGTACTCCCCGGAGTCAGTATCCAAGAGCTCACGCACGATCGGTATTATCGTCAAAGGGCGGTGTTGCTTCTTTCTTTACTTCACAGGTAGCACAAGAATGTACTGGATGAAGAATAGCGAGGAGAACTATGCTGCCGCTGTGAAAAGCCTTCTGCTCGCAAGAGGTTTCGGTATCACGTCAATCCACCAGATCGTCATCGGATCCACCATGAGTGTGGCACAGCGCCTCTGTCATGGAGCAAAGCCATTTGGGAACAAGTACTTCGTCGTTTCAACGTTCTTTGCGCAATGTCTGTTCCTTACCAATAATAAGGAAGGTGACACTCTCCTGAAGCTCATCCTCCACGATGAACTGGCGATGGAAATCAATCGTGCCGCATTATCACCTTTCCACCCGCCACGAATCCCTACCCGCGAATATGACGCAATCGAGACCTCGCTCGACAGGCCTGTTCTTTTGAACTACCAATGTGACCTACTCATGCTATCGGATATCCACCCGATGCCGGAAGGTTTTCGAGGTAGCCCGATCATGCTCTGTTTTGACTATCAGACGCAGGTTATCCAGAGAATTGTGGGGCCGGCCATTGAGGTACGTCCGTTAGAAAGCAGATTAGATTATGGATAAAAGAAAACTGAAAATAGCACTTAGCCTTGCCGTCCTGATTCCTTGCGTGCTTTACGCTGCTGGTATCATTGGGCAATTCATTATTAACATCAATGCTTGGAAATCGGCGGGTAGTGACTATCGTACTTCGCCAGGGCTTCCATCCTCGCAGATCAGCGAAGTGGTTCGAGCGCTGTTTCACTTTCCAGAAGGACTCATTGCCATTGGGGTTGTAGTCCTTGGCATTGCCGTACTCTGTGTATTTGGACTCCGAATTGGATGGGGCCAAAATGGTGTGACAGACTCTGATCGCAATCTGACCGTATCGAATTCTGGAAGCTATGGAACGGCAAGCTTCATGTCACCCAAAGAGGCATCTGCATGCTTTGAGGTGACGAGTGCAAAAGGACCAGCCAAGACATCCTTGGGATGCTCCCGGATGGTCAAGTCCTGACGCTTCCAAAGGACACACGTCTCAACGCAAATCTTGCCGTATGCGGATCTTCCGGTACGGGAAAATCCAGAGCCATCTCACGAAACCTCGTTTTGCAAGCGGTCAAGCGTGGTGAGAGCGTGATCCTGACTGATCCAAAATCCGAACTATATGAATCCATGGGCGAGTATCTCCGTGAGAACGGATATATTGTCAAAGTCTTCAACCTTGTTGAAATGGATCATAGCGACTCCTGGAACTGTCTTGGTGAAGTCGGATCAAGTGAGCTCATGGCCCAGACCTTTGCTGACATTGTGCTTCAGAACACCAGCGGTGATTCGAAAGACGCGTTCTGGTACAACGCAGAACTCAACCTTCTAAAAGCGCTTGTTCTCTATGTTGCGTTGGAGATGCCTCCGGAAAAGCGGAACATCGCGACGGTGTATGACCTTCTCTATACTCAAACCGAAAAGGGCTTATCTGATATGATGGCCAGCATTAGCCACGAGCATGCGAACCAATACACGGGAGAGCTGCTTCCTCCATCACCTGCATCTGCGCCCTACGCAATCTTCAGGCAATCGAGCGAAACCGTTCGCACGAGTGTTATCATCGGCCTCGGAAGCAAGCTGGCAGTTCTGCAAGCCCAGCAGGTGCGGAATATCACCTCCTACAATGAGATCGACCTGGAGCTGCCCGGTAAACAAAAGTGCGCATATTTCTGCATCGTCTCCGATCAGGATAGCACTTATGATTTCCTCAGCTCCTTGTTTTTTAGCTTCCTGTTCATTCGTCTGATCCGCTATGCCGATGCTTATTGTGAGGGCGGGATGCTGCACCCGAAGGTAAAATTCATCCTTGATGAGTTTCCCAACTGCTGCCTTATCCCCGATTTCACTAAAAAATGCTCTACCATCCGTTCAAGAGGTTGCTCCGTCGCCGTCTTTTTTCAAAATGTCGGCCAGATGCGCAACCGATACCCAGACGATCAATGGCAAGAGATCCTCGGCGCCTGTGACAGCACGGTTTTTCTCGGATGCACAGATATGCTGACCGCTGAGTACTTCAGCGACCGCATTGGAACAGCATCAGTCGAAGTGGAAGGTACGATGCGGGAACTCAACACCATGCACATTACCGATTATACCCCAAGATTCCGTAAGACCAACTCACTTGGCAGGCGCCCATTGCTTACCCCTGATGAGGTCTTGCGTTTACCCCCGGATCAGGTCCTGATTTTCATAAGAGGTCAGAAAGTCATGCGAGCCAAGCGCTTTGACTACTCCCTGCATCCGGACTATAAAAAACTGAAGAGCCGCAAGGCAATCTTACACGAGCCTGACTGGAAAAGCAGTCAGGCTTCCTCTGTATCTGCCAGCGGTGTATCTTCACCATCCGTAACCGCGGCCATACCGGCAGAAAAAGCTAATGTTGGTTCCCAGAAGAAACCACCTGGGAAGCCACCACGCAGCACAACTCGCAAGGTCGTGAATGCGGATGAACTCTTCTAGGAAAGGAGAAGAAAAATGCCTAAGAAGAAAGTTACTGAAGCTGTTGAAGAGACCGCTCAGGAAACCATCCCTGTTGAAAAGGCCCCTGCACAGATGCCACGCCGTCAGGGTAGTGAGGATCTTCTTGAACTGAATGATCTGGAACGTGGCGTCACACGCGAGGATAGTGAAGAAGCGAAATGGGGCTATCTTGCTGGCGCAGTGCGAAGACAGCAGATCCTAACTGGAATCGTAAGCGCAGGGATGACCTATACCGAAAATGGCATGCCAATCGTTCCCATTGATTTCGAGGGACTCTGTGTCAAAATCCCCGTTCGCGAGATGACTCTGATCGAATGGCCAGAAGATGAACCGATCCCGCGAAGTGTCCGAGTCCAAATCGGGCGGATGCTTGGCGCTACGATCGACTTTATCCCAGCTGGTGTCGATTTCAAAGAGCGCGTTGCAATCGGGTCCCGTAAAGCTGCCATGTTGCAACGGCAAAAGCGCTACTACGCTTCAGGGCGTGTAAAGCCCGGCATCCTTATGGCATGCCGAGTCCTTACCGTTGGAAATAACACGATGATGGTAGAAGCGTGCGGCGTTGATACGGAAATTTACGCACGCAACGTGTCCTGGGAATGGTTTTCCGATATTGCGGATCTCCACTCCACAGGCGATCTGGTTGTCGCAAGAGTTCTCGATGTGACATACAACGAGCAGCGTGACACTTACGCAGTCAACCTCTCAATCAAGGACGCCTCTGAAAACCCGGATCGGGCAGCCTTGGAGAAGATCGTCCCCAACTCCAACTACTTCGGCGTTGTTACCGGTGTGAAAGACCGCGTTTTCTTCGTCCGTCTTCAAGCGGGTGTCAATGCCAAAACGAAAGCTGTATCGCTCCATCGACATGCCCAGCAGATTGGATACGGTCAGTTTCCGCGTCACAAGGGTCGATGAAGAAAACGGTATTGCGCTTGGATTTATCACCAGAATCATTAAGCGCCATACCAGATTGAGGTAACCCAACATGAACTATTCTCCCAGCAGCCGCGATGCGATCGATGAACACTGCAGGGAGGTCATTCGGTCATGCCTCAATATCGTGGAGCAGCATGGTGACACATACGTTGCCATCCACAAGGACGATGATATCGAATGCATCGTCCTTGTCTCCATGATCCGAAGCTATCCCATCCTATCCATCATAGTTGCAGACAAACTTCTGCTCGCGGATATCAATGCGGAGCAGATGCACAGCATTGCGAATGAGCTGAATCTGGTGTCGGTCACAGGTTGGCATTCCGTCTTCCTGGCGGATGACAGCATGATTTATATGTACCGGCAATGTCTTTGGCTATCGATGAGCTTGACCTATGAAGACCTCCTTACCATGCTGAAAGAATGCATCAGCGAGTACAAGCGCGGCAAAGGCCGCCTTACTACAGGTGAGTATCCGACCGACCCGGTCGCGTAACGCCTCAAATTATGAAAGGGTTAAAACCATGAAAAAGCGAATCACATCATTGATGCTCATTCTTGTCGTCGCAGTATCCATGACGATGGGAGCGAGCGCGGCATCGTACATTCCGGACGATGTCACCTACCAGAATCTGAACGGCCAGCAGCTTGCCATCAAGACCTATACGCTTCTTCCGGATCAGGATCCCTCCGACCTGTATGAAGACGACTTCGAGTATGACGGATTCCTGTATTCTATGAGCGATATTGTCAAAGAAGAGCAGCGCTACCAGGAAGAGAACGCACATACCGAGGTTGTCACTGTCACAACCGCAAGTAAGAACCTCGAAGATATCCTTGTTGAGCTGAAACCTACGATCGAGTACGATGACGGAGTCTCCTCCGGCACACTTTCGCTCGATCATAGCACTCTCAAAACGGAGGCAGCCGGCTATAAGCGCAGTTCCTATACTGTGACAGCGACAAAGAACTACACCGGCCTCGACCGAAATGATTCTTCCTACATCGATAAGACCGTAGAGAAGAATGGCAGAACCTTGAGCCTCTCCAATGTAACTTGGAGCGTTGAGAGTACTGCTCTGGTCGGCGATGAGCTCGTCCCGGCAACTTACTCTGCGGTAGCCACCTATTCGGGCTCTGCCAGTTCTACCGTCGCAACTGGCTATATTACGACCGCCGAATACAAAGGCACTGTCGTATCCTCTGGTATTTCCAGCATTCTCTATACCGCAACCTACCTGGGCACCAAGATTGAACCGACGAAAGCGGAACCCACCTTCAAAGGTGCGGTCTTGGTGATCTCCATTATCGGCGGAACCGCCCTTTTGGCCGCACTGTTGTTCCTCGGCCTCACGCTTCGTAAGAATACTACAGTCTACAAAGCAACAGGCAAAGGCAACGAATATGAAAAATGCGGCCGGCTTCATCTGAAGGCCAAGAATCCCGAGCTGCGTATTGACCGCTTGAAGGATATTCCTGAAGGTGTGATCGCAATCGAAGTGGATCAGGCAGTCGCAAAGAAGCTCTTCGGCCAGACCATCGCCATCCGTTGCTATGACAATACTGTCGAGCACACCGTTGGTGAGGTTAACGGTTCGTACTGGTTCAAAGTCGATATTGGCTCTCAGGAAGGTGAATCCAATTATGAGGAGGAACCTTAATATGAAGCTCAAACGACTTTTGCCCTTGTGCTGTGCGCTGAGTATGACACTCGGCATGGTGCCTTTCGTTAGTGCCGCAGACTATTCCTTCAAAACCTCTCCTGACCCTGTCTATTACGGCAGCACGAACTACGAGGGTCTCTACGACGCTGAGTATCGTTACGGCTCACGCAATCAGATCGATTACGACATCCCTGAGATCCAATACGGACTCAGTCAGGAATTCTTGAAAGCTCCTCAATAATCCCTACCTGAATGGCAACACACAGTACGGCTTTGGCGGGAGCAGCTCGAATACGCAGTACCCGGAGTCCGACTTCGGTAGTTCCAGCTTCATCTCCGGCGGTGGTACGATCGAGATGCCGTATGAACCCTCTGTCACCTTGAACGATCTCAAGCAGAGCGATGGCAGTATCGGCCAAGTCTCCATTGACCGTGTCGGGCTGAATTGCAAAGTGTATGAAGGCGCCACCGACAGTTCCATGTCTAAGGGCGCCGGTCATTACAGTTCTTCCGGCCTCTACACCGGAAATGTTGGCTTGTTCGGCCACAACAGAGGGAATCATCCATACTTCGGAAAGCTGAAGAATGTGAAGGTTGGGGACATTGTTAAGTACAAGACCGCAATTGGCACGAAGAC